>ENA-OPZM01000274-OPZM01000274.1-human-gut-metagenome-genome-assembly--contig:-NODE-274-length-22707-cov-2.089770_pt1 | contig 22707 bp, 28 predicted proteins | sample MGYA00242478_ERZ504493 | MGnify/ENA primary metagenome ERZ504493 (study PRJEB26092, sample SAMD00036227) | human gut metagenome | host: Homo sapiens | study: EMG produced TPA metagenomics assembly of... | reverse complement strand
CGGCGAATTCCCGGTTTACGTGGACAGTCCGCTTGCCGTTGAGGCAACCAATATTTTCCGCGATCACCAGAAAGAGTGCTACGATTCCGATGCTGCAGCGCTCCTTGCGCAGGGCATTAACCCGATTCTGTTTCCGGGCTTAAAGCTCTCGATTACATCCGATGAATCGAAAGCCATCAACTTCAACGAAACCCCGAAGGTCATTATCTCCGCGAGCGGCATGTGCGATGCGGGACGAATCAAGCATCATCTGAAGCACAACCTCTGGCGGCAGGAGAGTACGGTTCTCTTCGTCGGCTATCAGGCCGTCGGTACACTGGGACGGGCGCTGATCGGAGGCGCGAAGGAAGTGAAACTGTTCCAGGAAGAGGTTCATGTGAACGCGCACATCATCCAGTTCCCGGGCATGAGTGGCCACGCAGATCAGGAAGGACTGCTCAAATGGGCGGGCAGTCTGCGGGCAAAACCGGACCGCGTTTTCGTGACGCACGGAGAGGATAAGGTGACGGAACTTTTTGCAGAAAAACTGTGGGATGAATTCCGTTATCCGGCGATGGCTCCGTTCTCCGGAACCGTATTTGATCTGAAAGAAAATGAATTTATCGAGAAAACTGTCGGCATTCCGATCCAGAAAGAAAGTGCCGCAAATGCAGGAACCCTGCGCACGAGAAGCAGCGGAAATGCCGTCTTCGACCGCCTCGTTGCGGCTGGTCAGCGGCTGCTTACGGTTATTACAAGAAACAAAGGCGGCGCCAACAAAGATCTTTCCAAATTTGCTGACCAGATCAACAGTCTCTGCGACAAATGGGACAGATAAAGCAGTCCGGTGGCTGGAAGAAAGACTGTGCTATTAATATAGAAGAAAAACCGGAAGAAAGCAGGCGGCAGGGAAGCTGTGCTGCATCAGAAAAGAAAAAACAGAAGTGGATAAATTACAAACTCCCCGGGGTGAGCATTCCCCGGGGAGTTATTATAATAAAAAAGAGCAAGCGTAAAAAAAGTTATTTCTGGATAGCCTGTTCCAGCGCTTTTGCAAGCTGGTCTGGACATGATGTTCCGCGTCCGTTGCAGTCGATGCCTTTCATGCGGGAGATGGCTTCGTTTACGTCCATGCCCTCAACGAGTCTTGCAACACCCTGTGTGTTTCCGTTGCATCCGCCTACGAACTGTACGTTGTGTACTTTACCGTCTTCTACCTCAAACAGAATTTTTCTGGAACAGGTACCTTTTGTTGTATATTCCATCGATAGGATCCTCCTTTGTGAATAAAAAATTAGAACATTATCGTGAACTTCAGCCACGATAATTCTTCGGTTCCTGCTATTATACCATAGATTACGAAAACAGCAAAGAAAAAAGATACCACAGATCCAAAATTTATTGTATACTGTAACAGGAATTACAAAGAAACCAGAAGGAAAAGAAAATGGACTCCCGGAGTTTTCCGTTCTTACTTTAGCAGCTGACCGCTGACAAAAATGATTTCATAAAAGCAAGAACAGAAAGAATCGGGGAGTACATGTAAAGTTATTGGAGGATATCATAAACATGAAGTTAATCGGAATTATCGGTGCAATGGAAGTTGAAGTTGCAAGCTTAAAGGAAATGATGACGGATGTTACAATCCGCACGAAAGCATCCATGGAGTTCAACCACGGTTACCTGAACGGAAAAGAAGTGGTTGTTGTGCGTAGCGGAATCGGCAAAGTAAATGCCGGTATCTGCACCCAGATTCTTGTAGATGATTACGGCGTGGACTGTGTCATCAACACCGGAATTGCAGGCTCCCTGCGGAATGAAATCAACATCGGCGATATCGTCATCTCGACCGATGCTGTTCAGCATGACATGGATGTGCGCATCTTCGGATACCCGCTCGGCGAGATTCCGCAGATGGGTGTTTTAAGCTTCCAGGCAGACGAGCACCTCGCAGAGGTGGCAGAGGAAGTCTGCAAGGAAGTCAATCCGGAAATCCAGGTATTCCGCGGACGCGTGGTCAGCGGTGACCAGTTTATTTCCAGCAAAGAAGTGAAAAACCGTCTGATCGAAGAATTCAACGGTTCCTGCGCCGAGATGGAGGGCGCTGCGATTGCGCAGGGCGCTTATCTGAACAAGATTCCATACGTCGTACTCCGCGCCATCTCCGACAAAGCAGACGACAGCGCAACGATGGACTATCCGACCTTTGAGAGTGAGGCAGCCCGCCACTGTGTCAACCTGCTGCAGGAAATGGTAAAACGCCTGTAATCTAAAAAAAGCAAGAAGAAAAAATCGACAAACGGGCAGGCGAAAACCAGCGAAACCACGCGAACCGGCACGAAAGCAGTCCCCTGAAGGAACGAAAAATAAAAATTCACGTGAAAAAGCACAGAATCACAAAGAATTTGACGAACGTTTTTTGTTTCCAAATTTTTCCGGCGGTGCTATACTGTGGCACATCGGAGGAGGAGACGTCCTTCTGTCCGATATGCCAGCGGAAGAATCCTGTGCGCGCAAATTCTGCCGCGGCATCCGCCGATGCACCGCAACGGAAGCACCGGCATATGATCATGACAGGCAAATTCAAAAATCATCAGGGGGAATAAGAATGCTGGAGTTTTGTGTGAAACAAAATGTGTTCTTATACGCAATGATAGCAGCAGGAATCGCCGGTGTGTGGTGCCTGTTCTGGAATAACCGTTTCTACACCCGGGCCATCCGCGATCTCGGAAGGCTGAAGGAACCAAAGTCGAAATGGACCAGGTCGGTGCTGGAAACGTGTCAGAGAAAAGCGCATCCCTTTTCGAATGCCGGGGCGTTTATGCGCAGCCAGATTGCACAGGGCAGGTCAGCGGGAATGGCAGTCCCGACGCTTCTGCGCGGAAGCCAGAATATGATCCTCACGGTTCTGGCGCTGTCGATTCTTTCGCTGTGGGCGATCTACCGATACCGTATGGAGAGGCGGACTGATGCGCTACCTCGGAACGGGCACCGCGCTCGCCGGATGCCTTGTCTTTTTCCGGCTCTGTCTGGATTTCGGCGGAAAAGAGGAAATTCTGCTGAACGGCTGGACAGACTATCTGGAAAATGAGTTTGCAGCGACGAAACAGAGTGCGGTGCTGGAAACCGTACAGCAGACCGAACGGCAGCCGGTGCAGGCGGAAACCATGGCACAGGCAGGAACCGGAGCGGCGAAAGCAAAAGCGCAGACTGCGGGAAGCGAGTCCGCCAAAGAGAGGAATGAACTGTTCGCAGATCCGGAAAAGAAGCGAGGATTTCGAAAGTCAGGGAGGGCATCCGCCAGACCGCCGCGGCCGAGAGCAGGTTTGCCGGAATGCTGACGCCCGAGGAAGAGAAGCTGATGAGGGAGATTATCAGCGAATACGTGTAAATACCAGGGGATCAGGCCGGGGAGCATGGCATATCGACATGACCATATTTCCGAATCGGCAGTCCGCAGGTATCTAAGATAAAAATATTTCAGGCAGTGCCGTCTTTCAAAACAGACAGGCGGCACTGCTTTCCCGGATAAAGCAGAATCATCATCTGCAAAAGGAGGAACCAACATGAGACTTGTAATTCTTGAGGCAGAGTCACTGGGAAAGGACATGGATCTGTCCGGCTTTTCCCGTTTTGGAGAAGTGACAGTATATGAAAAAACAACGGAGGAGGAATGCCCGGAGCGTGTGCGGGAGGCGGATATCGTCATCTGCAACAAGGTGCGCATGTGCAGCCGCACCCTGTCCGGCGCGGAGAACCTGAAACTGATCTGCGTCACCGCAACCGGCATCAACAACATCGATCTTGATTATGTGAAGCGCCACAACATCGCCGTGACGAACGTCGCCGGCTATTCCACCGTCAGCGTGGCCCAGCACACCTTTGCGATGTACTTCTATCTGGCAGAAAAACTCCGTTATTACGATGATTACGTAAAAAACGGCAGCTACGCCGCCAGCAGCCTTTTCACCTGCATGGACAGACCGTTCACCGAGCTGGAGGGCAAGACGTGGGGCATCATCGGCCTTGGCGCGATCGGCAGAAAAGTGGCTTCGATTGCACAGGCATTCGGCTGCCGTGTGATCTATTACTCCACCTCTGGTGCACACGACGATCCGGACTACGAGCGGGTCGATCTCTATCGTCTGCTGAAGGATTCTGATGTGGTTTCCATCCACGCCCCGTTAAATGAGGCGACCGAGAACCTGATGAATATCGAAACGTTTGCCAACATGAAGCGGAACGCAATTCTGATCAACGTCGGCCGCGGCTCGATCGTGAATGAGCGTGACCTCTGCTGTGCCCTGCGCGAAGGCTGATCGCCGGAGCAGCGCTCGATGTACTTTCCAGCGAGCCGATCCGCAGTGACAGTCCGTTGCTGAAAATGGCGGACGACGACCGCCTGTACATCACGCCGCACATCGCCTGGGCATCGAAGGAAGCCCGCACGCGCCTGATCGGACTGGTGCAGAAAAATATTGCTTCGTACCTGGAGGGGCGGCATGGGAAAACCGCGTGGTATAAAAGGGATACAAAGGCCAGGGACAAAATACATAAAAAGAGCCGGACATCCGACGGAACCGCAGAGGGGGCTGTAAGAACAGCCGCTCCCAAGTTCCGCCGGATGCCCGGCTTTTACATTTGCTTTATTCGCTGCAAAAACGAGAGAACATTATTCCTCTGTAATCTGAATTTCCAGATAATCAAACTCCAGCGATTCAATAAAATTATCCTGTGTGAACTGCGTTTTCGATCTCCGTTTAAACTCCGAAATATTCGTATCGAGCCAGATCGGCTTCGCCAGATCCAGGCATCACAGATTTCATCGAGCGCACGGAAGACCTTGTGCGTTCTGGTATCCTCATCGTCGATGCAGACGGTAAGATCCTGAAGAATATGATTGTTTTCCACTAATTTTCCCCACATCTGAAACATATTAAAAATCCTCCTGAAAAGTACAAAGTGAACAGTGCATTTGGAACGACCGTGTTAATCGCTGGTAACGGTATGCAGTTCTTTAAAATCCTTCGGCGAGATCCCGTACTCTTTTTTAAACGCGCGGTAAAAACTCGAATAGTCGTGAAATCCGAACAGCAGATACACCTTTGTGACCGGTACATCGCCGAGCAGCGCTTCACGGCACCTTGCCAGCCGCTTTTTGGAAATGTACTGGTGGATCGACATGCCGATTTCATCCTTGAAAACGTGTGCAATGTGATATTTGCTCACAAAAAGTTCCGCCGCCAGCCGTTCGAGCGACAGATTCTCGGACAGGTGCTCATCAATATAGAAACAGAGCTGTTCATACAGCGAGAGCTGTGCTTTCCGGGTGAGCGGGTGATGCTGCTCATACACCGTTCGGTTGATCTGCATCAGCAGGTCGCTGACGTAGAGAAAAATCTGCGTCTCTTTTCCAAAATGATCGGACCGCATTTCTTCGATCAGGCGGATGGTGCGGTACTGGATCGTGTTGAACTCGACGGAATCGAGCGGGAACAGATATTTCTGATTTTCGGCAGCGTATTCCATCAGGTAAACGTAGTCGGCGGAACGGGCGCGGAGCTGCTCTGCAAAAGAGGTGCTGACCCAGAACACAAAGCGGCGGTACGGCACAGACAGGTCGTGCATCACCAGATGATGCGGTACGCCGGGCGGAATCAGAAGAAGATCGCCGGCGTCGGTGTGTAGAGCACTCCGTCGATTTCCAGTGAGATCGCCCCTTCGAGAAAGAGATAGAACTCATAATGCGTATGCGTATGTTCTTTTACGCCGGGCACATCGTCGGTGCTGTAATAGTATAACTCAAACGTATCCGAAATCATGTACTGCCGGGTGGCAAATTTCGTCTGCAGTTTTTCTTTCATAATAAAAGCATCCTTGCAAAAAAATGATATTTTTGAACCATAACAACAATTCCCAGCATATCACAAAACAGCAAGTTTTACAATGTATTCGGCAATCCGCACAATAGAAAAAAACAACTTGTCCAGTTACGATACAAGGGAATAAAATAAAAACAGAATGCAGAATAAATTTCAGATAAAGATCAAAACGGAGGAACAGCTATCATGAATCAGATTCTCGAACAGCTTGGAACATACGGCATTGTGCCGGTTGTCGTTTTACAGGATGCAGCAAAAGCAGAGCCGCTTGCCGAAGCTCTCTGCAAGGGCGGACTTGCCTGCGCCGAGGTGACCTTCCGCACCGATGCGGCAGAAGAATCCATCCGCATTATGAGCGAAAAATTCCCGGAGATGCTGGTGGGAGCCGGAACTGTGCTCACAACCGAGCAGGCGGACCGCGCCGTAAAAGCCGGAGCAAAATTTATCGTCAGCCCGGGTCTCAACCCGGAGGTAGTAAAATGGTGTCAGGCACACGAAGTACCAGTGATCCCGGGCATCGTGACCCCGGACTGAGAGTGGAGCAGGCAATCGGTTCTTGGGCTCACCATGGTGAAATTCTTTCCGGCAGAACCGGCAGGCGGACTGAAATACATCCGTGCCATCGCAGCACCGTACACCATGATGAAATTCATGCCGACCGGCGGCATCAACCCGCAGAATGTAAGAGAATACCTGGCATACGACCGCATCGCAGCATGCGGCGGAAGCTGGATGGTAAAAAATACGATAATTGAAAACAACGAATTCGACCGCATTGAAGAGCTGGTGAAAGAGGCGGTGAGATCGTAAAGGAAAGCCGGACGTGACGACATCCTTCCCGCAGCCGCTGGGCACCGACCGTTGACCTCGAGCGTGATCCGAGATGGGGAAGAAACGAGGAGTGCTACGGCGAGGACCCTGTGCTGACCGGAAAAATGGCCGGCGCTTACATCGAGGGAATGCAGGGCGACGATCCAAAATATCTGCGCTGTGCATCAACCTGAAACACTTCTATGGAAACAACACCGAGGTCGGCCGCGGCTGGAAGAACTCTTCGATTGACCCGCGGAATAAATATGAGCTGTATCTCGAGCCGTTCCGCAGATGTATTGAGGAGAGCGGCGCAGAGGGCATCATGACGGCGTACAACAGAATCAACGGCACCGTCGGCGGAATGGTTCGGGAAAACATGGAAATCTCGGAATCCGTCATCATGAAACAGGCGGACCAGAAGATGTATGAAAATAAAAAAAGTTCACGGTGAATCGCCGCAATGGATTGTCCCCGCGGGTCTTTTTCGTGGTACAATGAAACATAACCGATAAAAAGAAAAACGAGGGCAGAACATGAACGAATTATATGAAATGATTGAAAAGAAAATCAAAGAATCCGGCTATCCGCGGCCGATTTCGGGAAGCGATGTTTACGATGACATCTGCGACCAGATCGAGGGAAAAGAGAACGGTTCCTATGTGGTATTATCGAAATTTGATGATGATGTGATTTTCGAGTACCACATCACGGTGATGGATGATGAATTCAACCTCGGCGTGCTGACGATGCGCACCCCGGAGGCGTGTTTGAGGCTGATTTTGACCAGTAAAAGAGAAAAGAAAGAGGTTGTTACTTATGCCGAATGTTGAAAAAATCACAAAACAGACGGAAAATCCGTTCGTAAATCTTTACCTGGTGGAAGGGACAAACAAAGTAAACCATCACTTCCGCTATTACGTGGCTTCCCGCGCAAAATCCATCGAGCAGATGAAGATTAAAACAAGGAAAAATACGCCGGACGGTGTGCTGATGTACAGTCTGTACGGGGAAAACGCGACAAAATTGTCCTGGTGCGCCAGTACCGCGTTTCCATTGATGACTACATCTACGAATTCCCGGCAGGCTGGTGGAACCGGGCGAGGAGTTCCATGAGGCTGCCGTGCGCGAGATGCATGAGGAGACCGGTCTTACGTTTCACCCGTTGAAAGTAGATCCCTGCTACGAGAAACCGTTCTTCACCACAATCGGCCTGACCGATGAAGCATGCTCTGCCGTTTACGGCTGGTGCGAGGGCGAGATCAGCCGCAAATACCTCGAAGAGAGCGAAGTGATCGAAGTTGTCCTTGCTGACCGCGAGGAGGCAAAGAGAATCTTAAAGGAAGAAAATGTAGCAATTATGTGTTCTTATCATCTGATGCATTTTATTCATGATGAGGAGCCGTTTGCATTCCTGAAATAAGTGGAGGGGAGCCAGAAAAACACAACCCCTGGAAGTTCTTAGCACGAACTGCCAGGGGTTGTGTTTTTCTGACTCCCATTTACGTTGTGGGGGACGGGATGGTGAGGACTCAGGTGTAGTATTGGGCCTGGGTTTCGTAAAGATTGGCGTAGATGCCGTGGTTTGCGAGGAGGGTGTCGTGGGTTCCGTCTTCGGCGATGCGGCCGTGGTCGAGGACGATGATGCGGTCGCAGAATTTGCAGCTGCTCATGCGGTGGGAGATGTAGACAGCGGTTTTGCCGGCGGTCATCTGGCTGAACTGTTCGTAGATTTCAGCCTCAGCGATCGGGTCGAGGGCTGCGGTCGGCTCGTCGAGGATGACGAACGGGGCATCCTTGTAGAGGCGCGGGCGATGGCGGTGCGCTGGGCCTCGCCGCCGGAAAGGTCGACACCGGAGCCGTTGTTGTTGTAAAGGCGGGTGCGGACGCCCTGCGGGAGTTGCTGTACACGGTCGGTGAGACCGACTTTTGCAAGAGAGGATTGCAAAGCAGCTTCATCAATCTCGGTTCCGGCGGCGATGTTTTCGTCGAGCGGGAGGGAAAACAGGTGGAAATCCTGGAAAACGACGGAGAATGCCTGCGTGTACTCTTTGTAGCTATATTTGCGGATGTCAATGCCATTCAGGGTGATGTAACCTGAAGTTGGCTCATACAGGCGGCAGAGCAGCTTGATGAGTGTTGTCTTTCCGGCTCCGTTACGGCCAACGAGGGCGGTTTTTCCGCCGACGGCAAAGGACAGTGTCACATGTTCGAGTACCGGAATATTCGTACCGGGATAAGAGAATGAGACATCGTGGAACGCAAATTCGTACTGGCCGTCGTCGCGTTTCTCAATCGGCAGTGTACCGTCGTAGGCCATAGACGGCTGCGCAATGAAATCCTCATAGGTCGAGAGATAGGAATTGATATAGTCGAACTCCGATCCGGTTGCGAGAAATGTCTGAAGATCACTCATGGCGCGTGTCACGGAACCGGCATACAGAAGAACATCCCCAATGGGAGAACGCCGTACAGAGCCTGGCGCCGATCACAAGGTACGCAGCGAAATTGGAAAGGAGCGAAAGCAGCGCGTTTTTTCCGTCTGTGATGGCGGAGAAGCGGGCGAAGTCGAGGTACATCGGCAGAAAGTGTTCCATGGCTTTTCCAAACTGTACGTCGAGAAAATGATCGAGATGACCGATGCGGATATCGTCCGCGCGCCGTTCTTCAAGCATCACATTAACGAGATAATTGGCAACCGAGTTGGAATGGTCGTTGCCTGGTTCAGCTCTATCTTTTTCTGCGTACTCCTGCGGTTGATGCGGGAGGAAAGTGCAAGCTGCACACCACAGAGCAGGAGCAGTGCAAGCATCGAAAACGACGAGGTGAAAAAGTTATTCCTGCTGCTGTCGGACAGAAGAAACAGACGGAGCAGGAAAAACAGGGCATAGAGAACCGAGAGCAGGGAAGTGATCAGCGTATGAATGACAATGAGCTGGTCACCCACATTTCCCGATCCCATGGAGGAGACGTTGGTGCGCCGGATGGCATCCATCGTCTCTGTTTTTTCGAATTTCTCAAACTCCAGCTCCAGCGCCTTTGCGGTGATTTTCTGTTCCGTGCGTGCAAGACAGAGCTCCTTCTGCCGTTGAGATACTGGCGGCAGATTTTTTCAAACAATCCCAGCCCATACTGCGTAAGCAGAAAGACGACAACAGTATACAGACAGGCGCGGTACGACTTTGCAAGCAGTAAATTCAAAATTCGCGCCGAGAAAAACAAGGAGAGATACGGCAGCGTTGCAGCTGCAAAAGCGCTTCCGAGAAGCCAGAACAGCACGCGGTGATTGCCCTGGCTCACCATAGTTAAAAAGCGGCAGATGGCATGAAACCGTTCTTTCATTTTCATCAGATATCTTCCTCCGTTTCCTGATAATACTGGCTCTGCACCTCAAACATATGCGCATACGATCCGCCAAGGGCAATCAGCTCATCGTGGGTTCCGCATTCTTTGATCTTTCCGTTTTCGAGAAACAGGATCGTATCGCAGAAGCGTGTCGATGCAAGACGGTGCGAGATGAAAAGCGCAGTCTTATTTTTCAGCAGTGTGCTGTAGGTTTCGTACATTTTATTTTCCGAGATTGCATCGAGCGCAGCCGTCGGCTCATCGAGCAGGAGCAGATGGCAATTTTTATAGAGTGCCCGCGCCATCATCAGTTTTTGCATTTCACCGCCGGAAAGCGTAATGCCGTCGTCCGCCATATCCTTGCCAAGATAGGTTTCTTCTTTCTGCGGCAGACTTGCAATTTTTTCCCAGAGTCCGGCGCGGATGAGTGCTTCTCGGCAACGGTTACGATCGGTCTCTTCCAGTGGGGAGCAGCTCACATTTTCTGCAATCGAAAACGAGAGTGCAAACGGGTCCTGAAAGACCGCCGCGATTGCTTTGTAATACTGTGCCGGATTCAGACTGCCAAGGGGAATGCCGTTGATGGTGATATTCCCTTCCGTTGGCTGATATAGCCCGCAGATCAGCTTGACAATGGTGGATTTTCCGGCGCCGTTGATGCCGACAAGTGCCGTATGCTCGCCCGCATGGAGTGTAAAACTGACATCATCGAGGATCCTTTTATCGCCGCCCGGATGGGAAAACGAGACGTGGGAAAAGCAGATTTCCAGCGGTTTTTCTTCCGCAAGTTCCGGCCGGAACGGCAGCGTGTGGCCTGCAGGGAACGGGAGATCGAAGAATTCCCGCAGCCAGCGGATCTGCTCGAGACAGAGCACGGATTTGGAGAGCGCGGCGGTGATCTCGTTAAAATATGAAGAAAAACCGGAGACGGCACCGAGCGCAAGCACAAAGCCGGATACGGTCATCGTGCCGTGGGATAGACGGTAAATCAGAAAGCCATAGCAGATTCCGTCGCGCAGAAGCTGTAGTGTAAGTGTCAGCAGATCATTTGCAAAGTAGGCGCTGCGGATGCGGAACAGAATTTTCTGATACCGCTTGTTGAGCTGGCGATAAACACCATCGAGCCATCCGTTCAGCTGATACAGACGGATATCCTTTCCGGCGGATGTGTTGTACGACTGTTTCTGGAAATAGCGCTGCGATACTTCAATTTCAGACAGATCGTCTCTGCGGCGGACTTCGTAAGAAGCGCGCGGCGGTAGCTGAGAAACTGCAGAACCGAGAGCACAAGCAGCAGAAGAATGATAGCCGGATGGACGGTTCCGATCAGTCCTGCGTAGAGAATCAGCCCAAGAAACGAAGAATAAATTGTGACATCGTATCGGAACATGCCTTCCACGCCGACCCAGTTGCTGCAGGTGGCTCCGACGGCTTTTTCGGCGAGCTGCAGCGTTTTTGGTTCTGTCAGAACCGCATAATCTATCTGCATGAAATGACAGAGAAGGCGGCGCGTAAAAAAGCCGGTCCGGAATTCGGTATACTGCCAGGCGTTCCGCGATTGCAGAAAGGTGTGGCTGACAAAAACAACGGCATAGCAAAGAAAGAGAACGAGCGTTCCAAGTGCAAATCCGGAAAAGCCGCTGCTCTGTTCCAGAAACAGGAGAATCCCGGCAGGAAGCAGAATCCCGAAAAAGCCGGTGAGCACCTGTGAGACGATTTCGAGTGCCTGAAAGAGAAACGGCTTTTTGCTGTAATGCCACAGCTCCCGATGAATATAAATGTAGTTAGACCATAATGAATACATAAAGACCTCCTCTGTCACATGTCTTTCGTGAACTGTAGTTATCCTACCATATTCATGCAAAACACGGGGGAAAAGTACGTAAATGGAACAAAAAAGAACGCGAACAGCAAAAAAAGTGTTCACGTTCTGCAAAATTTTTCTGTAGAATCATCGGACAAAATCAAAAAATTCTGGAAAGAGCTTTTTACAGCGGCAGCATAATCTCCGTCACGAAAACGCCGGGCTCGTTCTGCCGGTTGATATATCCTTCGTACTTTTCCACAACAAGATTGATCCGTTTCAGCCCATGCCCGTGATTTCCGCGCTTCGTGGTGATATACTCGCTGTCCAGCTTCCGCACAGTATCCTTTGTTGCATTCGTAACGGAAATATACAGCTGGTTTTTCAGCACACCAATATAAAGCCGGATATAGGGATCCGCAAGGCCCTCGCATGCTTCCACCGCATTGTCAATCAGATTTCCGATCAGCGCGCAGAGATCAATATCACTCACCGTAAGATTGGCCGGGCAGGCTGCCTTGTAATCCACGCGGATGCCGTTCTTTTCGGCGAGTGAAATTTTGGAATTTAAAATCGCATCGAGATTCACATTCCCCGAGTCGCAGAGCTGGTTGACCTGATCGAGATCATTTTCGAGCAGCCCGAGATATTCCTGCAGCTTATCATACTGTCCCATCTCAACATATGCCTTCATTGACTGCAGATGATTGTGGTAATCATGGCGCCAGCCGCGCATTGTCAGATAGATATTCTGCACTTCCTCGACCTGGCGGGCGAGAAGCTGGTTCTGGTATTCGATATTTTTGCGTTCCAGATAATGGGATAAAAATGGAATGTGCGCCATGAACATCACCTCGGTTCGTTCGGAATTGGAAATTAAAAAATGCAAAACCTTTAAAACGCATTCGGCCAGTAAAACTGCAGGAACGCATGGTTGAGTGATGCATAGCATCCGCGGCTGACCGGAATTTTTGTTCCGTCCGACAAGAGACATTCCGTCCGCGTGATCCGCTCCACATGAGCGAGATTCACAAGATAACTCCGGTGTGCGGCCGCAAAACATTCCCCCGTCTCACCAGAAGCCTGCCATGCGGCAGAAAGTTCTTCGCGGAACTCCGACAGATTTTTCTTAAAAGTTTCCATTCCGGCGGCTGTATGCAGCGTCAGATAATGATTATCGGATTCCACAAAAAGCAGGTCGGAGAGAAACAGCTTCTGCGTCTCCCCGCCAAGTGAAAGCAGCAGATGCGGCTTTTCCTGTCCGCGCATCGCCTGCAGCTCCTCGAGCAGCGGAAACAGTGTATCCTCTGTCACCGGCTTTAAGAGATACCGGAACGCCTGCACCTCATATCCTTCGAAAACATATTCTTTATGATTCGTCAGAAAGAGAATCGGCACCTCACTGTCCGTTTCACGGATTTTCCGCGCCAGCGCCATGCCGTCCATTCCGCCGAGATCAATATCGAGAAAGATGAGATCAAACGGATACGAGCCGGGATACTGGAACAGAAAAGCGGCGGAGTCTGAAAAGGCTTCCACGGTCAGAGGAAGCCTTTTTCGCTCCGCAAAGGTGCGGAGCAGCAGTTCCATCCGGGAACGCTGCGCCGGTTCATCTTCGCAGTAAGCAATTCTCATGTTATTCACCCAAACATTTTTTGAAGAAGTTATCGTAAACGGTAATCATTTCCTCGGTCCAGAATGCGGCACCGCCGTGGTCTGCGCCGCGAAGAAGATACAGCTGTACATCTTTTCCGGCATCCTTTAATGCGTGGTAGAGATCGACACTCTGCTGGCAGAACACCATCGTGTCCTTGGTGCCGTGTGCGATCAGCATCGGCGGGAAATCCTCGTTCACGTATGTTTTGGAGCAGGCTGCCTTAGCTCCTCAAGATGCTCGGTGATGTCATAGCCCATCAGCATGCCCTCCGGGCTGTCTGGTTTCTGATGGTTCAGCGTTATCGGATAGCCGTACGGCAGTGTCACATCAACAGCTCCGTACAGATCGATAATACCGCATACCTCGCAGCTTTCCTCATTGATCGGCTCGTCAAGTTTTCCGCTCTTTGCGGTCATGCCGGCAACGGAAGAAACCTGTCCGCCGGAAGAATCTCCCATCAGGAACATCTGCGATGGATTCAGCTTGTATTCCTCCGCATGCGCACGCAGAAAACGTACCGCATTTTTTGCGTCGATGATCTGCGCTGGGAAATGTGCGATTCCGCTGTGACGGTATTCGACGATTGCAACAACGTAGCCGCGCTGCGCCAGACGGGCGATCATGCCGACCTTCTGGTAGACATACTGTTTCATCCAGGCGGATCCCTGAATAAATGTGATGCACGGCCAAGTGCGCTCCGGGTGCGCCATCTGGAATGGTGTGAAAATTTCCAGATGAAGATTGTGCGCCTCGTCGTAGACAACTTCATGCGCATAGCGGATCTCAATTTCCTCTCCGGTCACCGGAATTTCCACGGCGCCGTCTACCGCGTCTGTGTAGTCCGGCATTGTCTCATACGTGTAGTTTGATGGTTCAATGATCATGTGTAAAAACCTCCTTTTTCAAAAACCCATTTTTCGGTCCGAAACAGCAATCCACAGGATTTACGATTTCTTCGACTCCTCATATGATTTTAACTCGGAAAGCGCCTCACCTGCAAGTGGATACAGTGCAATAATGTTGAAAATTGTCATCAGCCCGATGCGACATCACCAAGATCCCACACAAAAGTGTATGCGGCAATACCGCCGATAAACAGCATTACAAGTGCAAGAACCTTGTAAGCGGTCTGGAAACACCACTTGTCACCGAACAGGTAGGCAACGTTGCTTCTGGCATAGAACAAAATGCCGAGGAACGTGGAAAAGCTGAACAAAAACAGCGTAAGTGCAATGAAAATCACACCGAATTTTCCCAGATGATACTGCATGGCGGTCTGCAAGAGATCCATGCCGGAAAGGCCATTAATCAGATCCTTTGGTGCAAGCAGCATAATCATTGCGGTGCAGCTGCAGATGACGATTGTGTCAACAAAAACGCCGAGCGCCTGTACAAGGCCTGCTTTGGCCGGGCGGTCACATTCTGCGGCGGCAGCGGCGCATGGAGCGGAGCCGGAACCGGCTTCATTCGAAAACAGACCACGCTTTACACCGTTCATCAGAACAGCACCAAAACCGCCGGCTGCCATCTGACGAAGTCCGAAGGCTTCCTCAAAAATGCGTGCAAACACAGAAGGAATCTGACGGAGGTTGACTGCGATGATAAACAGTGTGATAAAGAAATAGCAGACTGCCATGACAGGAACTATAAAATCCAGCACCTTTACGGTTGCATTTTTCCGCAGTACGATGATTGCAGAAAGAATCACCAGCATGATACTGGTGTAAAGCGGCGGAATGGAAAATGCATTTTTAAAAGAAGAAGCCACGGAGTTGCTGATTACCTGACTGATACCGCACCAGCAGATCAGACCGGCAATGGCAAACAGAACAGCCGGCAGAACGTATCGTTTTTTCTTCTTGAGGTGGTCTTCAACCAGATCGTGAATGTAGTAGGCAGGACCGCCGCGGTAGCCGCCGTACAGAGGATCTTCTTCTTTGTGAAGCTGTGCGAGCGTAGCTCGATAAACGCGGTAGACGAGCCGATGATAGCCGTCACCCACATCCAGAACACAGCACCTGCGCCTCCGGCGGAGACTGCAGCGACAACGCCGACCAGATTTCCCATACCGACACGCGTTGCGGTGGAAACGATCAGTGTCTGAAAAGAAGAAAGGCTGCTTTTTTCATTTTTCTTTTCCGACAGGGCACGGATCATGTCCGGGAACAGACGGATAGGAAGAAAACGTGTCCGGATCGTAAAATAGATGCCGGTTGGGATCAGCAGAAGAATCAAAAGGGAGATTCCGAGACTGCCGCCGCCCGGGAGCGGAATCGTAAAAAGATCGCCCCAGAGAAAGTTGTAGACTGTGGTGATGAGATTGACAATCATGTTTTCAAAAACCCTCATTTCAAAATATTTGCGGCACTGTGAAACGTCAAAGCATAAAAGCACCGTTACCTGCTATTATATCGGTTTCTGTTTGGAATGTAAAGAAGGGAAGAGAAAAGATAAGAGGCAAATATCAGCTTTTTCCGAAACCAGAAAAAGTTGATATCTGCCTCTTAAAAATTTTTCAGTCGTATCAAAAGATCAGCCTGCGAGATGCAGCATCTCGATCAGGAACAGCCAGCTCAGGCCATAGAATGTAACGACAGCGACAAGGTCGTTGACCGTCGTGATGAGCGGACCGGAAGCAACCGCCGGATCGATGTGGATCTTTTTGAAGAACAGCGGAATGCAGGTGCCGACGGCACTGGAAATCAGCATTGCCAGCAGCAGTGCGATGCCGATGCAGGCGGAAACGGAAAATGCGAACATCATGGTCTTTCCCTTGAATAAGAAGATGAAAAGTCCGATGACAGCAAAGGACAGAACACCAAGCAGAAGACCATTGCAGAAACCGATGCGCATTTCCTTGAAAACAAGCTGTAATTTCTGTTTTCCGGTCAGGGACTCATCCATCAGGACACGGATGGTAACAGCCAGGGACTGGGTACCAACGTTTCCGGCCATGTCAAGGATCAGGGACTGGAAGGTCATGATGATCGGAAGGGTTGTGACAACCTGTTCGAAAATACCGACTACAGAAGAAACCAGCATGCCAAGACCGAGCAGGATGATCAGCCATGGAAGACGTTTTTTCATACTGTCTTTTAACGGCTCTTTTAAATCCTCCTCTGCGGTCAGACCTGCGAACATCGCGTAGTCCTCACCCATCTCATCATCAACCAGGTCGATGATGTTTGATGATGTGATGACACCGAGTAGGCGGTTGTCATTGTCGAGGACCGGAATAGAATCCTCGGAATAATCCTTCAGTTCTTCGATACACTCGTTGATCGGCTCCTCTGCATATACGTACGGGTAAGAAGTTACGGTCAGATCCTCGAGCGTCTCGTCGCGTCTTGCGATGATCAGGTTTTTCAGATCGATCGCTCCGTAAAATTTCTGCTGCGCATTGACAACAAAGATGGTAGAGATGTTGTCGTTCTTTGCGGCCTGATCGATCAGGCTGCTCATCGCCTGTTTGACATTCAGATCCTCGCGGATGATGATGCAGTTTGTCGTCATGCGGCTACCGATTTCATCTTCATCGAAGGAGGCGATCATCTCAATATCGTGGCGTACTTCCGGATCGAGCAGTTCGATCAGAAGTTTTTTCTTTGCTTTGTCGAGTTTCTGCAGAACCTCGGCCAGTGCATCGGTCTCCATTTTGGAGAGGATGGAAGCGGCTTTTTTGACATCCATCTCTTCGAGGTACTCGGCTACGTTGTCGGATTCAGCATACTCAAAAATATCGGACAGCATGTCCGTGTCCAGAATGCGGTACAGTTTGCATCGCTCCGGAACCGTTAAAAGCGGCAGAACATCTGCCAGGTCATTTTCGTGGTAATCTTCCAGGCGGCTGCCCATGACAGCCGGAGAAGAGTTACTGCGGATTGTATCCAGGATCTCCTGGGTATAATCCTGTACTCGTTTTTCCATTTTTTCGTTATCCTCCATTCTTTTTTTGACAGCAGAAAAAACATGCGTGCTGTCGGTGCGAAAAAGCATGTTGGAACCCTCACAGGGCAGTAAAAGCACACGAAAAAAGAACCAGAGAATTACGTTTCAAAACTGGTTTGGATCATGTGTCTTACTTCGGGTTTTCATAGGATAAGAAGGGAAAATATTTAAGATTAAAGCAGGACAGAAGGATGGCCGTCATCCTGCATATTTTCCGGTTCCCGTCCTATGCTGGTACTTCGCCCATGAGAATCACAACTATCCATTCTGTTCACCTGCCTTTTTTTAGAAATTTTTTGATCAAACAGCCGTTTTTGCCGGTCTGTTTCGCTTGAAATACAGGATTCAAAAATCATCCCTCAAGTATTCTAACTGCTTTCCAGAAAAAAATCAATTCCTATTTTGGTAAAATTTTCGCAACATTCTTATCTCGTTTCTGTTTCTCCTCGTAAAGCATTGCATCCGCATGCGCGAGCATCTCCGGAAGTGTGGAATCCATGTCTTTCGGAAGCAGATAAAAGCCGGTGGAAACGGTAATATTATATGCTTTTTCGCTCGTTCTATTAAAAATGTCGAATGCGGAGTGCAGCGTCCGGTACAGATCCCTGGACATTGTTTCGTCGGAACACGGAACAAGACATGCGAATTCATTGCCGCCGATGCGTCCGCAGACACCGCGTTTGCCGATGGAATCCTGCAGAAACTGTCCGACAAGGCGGATGGAGAAGTCCCCTTCTTCATGCCCGTACCGGTCGTTGATGATCTTTAAATTATTGCGATCCGCATAGACGGCAAGCAGGGATGTGCTAAGAAAATAATTGCAATTGTCTAAAAAAATGTTTGAGCTCTGAATTCACAGACAAAACTTTATAGAAACTTAAGATTTTCCTTTGCGGACCTAAAGATTCCTTTGGTACAGTAAGGATGAAAACAAAAGACATCTGGCAACTTGAGGGAATTTGCGGTACAATCATCTTTGAATCATGTGGGAGGTCCGACGCGGAAAAAAAAGTGCCGGAAAAGAAAAAATGAAAGGTGGAGAAAGAAGAAATGTACAACATTTTAGTATGTGATGATGATAGAGAGATTGTAGACGCCATTGAGATTTATCTGACCCAGGAGGGCTATCATGTGCTGAAAGCATATGACGGCATGCAGGCCATCCAGATGCTCGAGAGGGAGGAGATTCAGCTGCTGATTATCGACGTCATGATGCCGAAACTGGACGGCATCCGTGCGACGCTGAAAATCAGGGAAAAGAGCAGTATTCCGATCATTATTCTGTCCGCAAAATCAGAGGATGTGGACAAAATTCTGGGACTGAACATCGGCGCGGATGATTACGTGACGAAGCCGTTCAATCCGCTCGAGCTGGTGGCGAGGGTGAAATCTCAGCTGCGGCGCTACACGAAACTTGGAAATCTTCCGGCGGACGACGGAGAAAATGTGTATCAGGTCGGGGGTCTTCTCGTCAACGACGATTTAAAAGAAGTCAGCGTCGAGGGCGAACCAGTCAAACTGACCCCGATCGAATACAATATTCTCCTGCTGCTGGTAAAAAATCCAGGCAAGGTATTTTCGATTGAACAGATCTACGAGAGCATCTGGAACGAGGAGGCGATCGGTGCGGACAACACCGTTGCGGTCCACATCCGTCACATCCGTGAGAAAATCGAAATCAACCCGAAGGAGCCGCGCTATCTGAAAGTTGTATGGGGAATTGGGTATAAGATTGAGAAACAATAATAAGGAGTGAATAATTGTGAAAGAACGAAAACTCTACAGCCTGACGGGGAAGCTGATCGTTTTTCTTCTGCTGATCGTTTTTGCCGCCAGTGCGCTGTTCGGGGGCATTCAGACACTGATGCTTTCCAGCGTCGGCCTGACGCCGAATGCGGCAGCAAAAAGTATGCGTTTGAAGAAACCACCGCATGCGGCACACTGGTGCAGCGGCAGCTTCATAACGTCATGAGCTACTATAATGATATGAGTAAATTCGGCACAAACGGTCGATACGACGGAACAAAAGAGATTGATTACCGTGCCTTTGCAACCGATGGAGAGGGAAGCGGCGGGATAAGTACAACGTACACCATTGACCAGCTTGTCAAGATGTACGATGACGGCAGCAGCGCAGACCTCAATGAGGTGGCAGCGTATACTGCGGACAATTATGCGACGAACGATGCCGGAATTGACAAAGAAGCCTATCTTGCATACGAAGATGGAACTGACGTGAGCCAGGAAACAGAAGAGACGGATGTAGCCGCACTCACCGAAGAAGTGAGCGCGGGCAGATGCAGAGACGTTTGACAGCTTTTCCCCGGACGGCGAGGTCTACTTTCCTTCCGATAATGCAGTGAAAAGCCTGAAAGAGAAAAAAATTGATCCTGCTGATGTTTCCTCCCAGTTTTTGTATCTATACGATCAGGGAATGAGCCTGGAAACGCAGAAAACGAAAGCGGGAACGTACCTCTATGAGTACGCGGCGGCAAATCTGAAAAAGGTATCCATCCGCGATCTGTATATGACACTTTCCGGGGTCACGGAAGAAGTTGCTGCTTTTAAAAACCAGGAGAGCGGCATCAGCGTCGATGCGGACGATGCCAATCTCTGGTACTGTCTGGAGGATAAAGAAGGAAATATCTATACGAATGTGGATTCCTGGAAAAATGGTTACACAACAGCCATTGCGCAGAAATCGCCCTATCCGTTCGCCTTTGCTGTTGACCGGACCGGCGGTGCCGACAAAGTCCGTTCTTATGCAACAAGAAAAAACAGCCCGGCCGTGGAAGCAGCGAGAAGCTATCTACTGAACAATCAGATTGCAGATAATTATCAGAAGATCTTTGTTGCACTGGATCCGGATCTGGCAGCAAGCGACTATTTCTCCCAGTACAGTGAGATCTACAGCCAGTGGCTTCCGAAAATGCAGCTCCTTCTTCTGATGATTGCAGTTGGCGGAATCGGAACGCTGGTCTGCCTGGTCCTGTTCACACTGCAGGCAGGAAGAAATGGAAAAAACAAAGAAATCCGCCTTTACTTTTTCGATCAGTGGTACACGGAAATCGCAGCTGCAGCCGCCATCCTGATTGTGATGGGAGCAGTTGGAATCGTTGCTGTCTGCATCGAACTTTCCTACGGCGGCGTTCATTATATCCAGAATTTTGACGGAAACTACATCTACAGCGGATCCTATGGAAATGAAGCAGATACATGGCGAAGCTGGTGGCCGCATCGGGCATCCTCGCCGGATTTCTGATCACACTGATTCCGTACTGCTCACTGGTGCGCCGGATCAAAGCACGCAACGTCTGGAAACAGTCGTTTTTGTACTGCGTCGGCCACCGGATCGTGTCTGCCGGAAGAACCTTCTATGAAGGCAGACAGGAGTCGGAGCGAACGATCCTTATGTTCTGCGTTTTCTGCGGCGTGCAGATCATTCTCTGCTGCGGCTTCGGAATGTTCGGCGTATTCCTTACCCTGGTGATGGATGCCGCAGTGCTGCTTCTTCTGCTGCGCGAGGCATCCGGAAGAAAACAGATTGAACATGGCTTAAAAGAGATTGCTGCGGGCGATCTGGATTACAAGATTGACCTGACGGAGCTGCAGGGGGAAGACAACCTTCAGCTTGCCGGAATTGTCAATTCGCTCGGAGAGGGAATGAAAGCGGCAGTGCAGGAGCAGATGAAGAGCGAGCGCTTAAAAGCGGATCTGATCACCAACGTATCCCACGATATCAAGACACCGCTTACTTCTATTATTAATTATGTCGATCTGCTGAAACGGGAAAATATTGAAAACGAGAAAGCGAAAGATTATATCCGCGTACTCGACGAAAAATCACAGCGCCTGAAACAGCTGACGGAGGACCTTGTCGAGGCATCGAAGATCAGCTCCGGAAATATTAAACTGGAATTCATGAACCTGAACCTGAATGAACTGGTACAGCAGGTGAACGGAGAATTTGCGGAGCGGTTCGAAGGCCGCAATCTCGACCTGATCTGTATTCTCCAGCCGGAACCGCTTCTGATCCGTGCGGACAGCCGCCGCATCTGGCGCGTGCTTGAGAACCTGTACGTAAATGTCTGCAAATATGCCATGCCGGGAACACGGGTTTATGTGGATGCCATCAAAAAAGACGGAAAGATTCAGCTCTCGATTAAGAACATTTCCGAGAACCCGCTGAACTTCCAGGCAGATGAACTGACGGAGCGTTTTATCCGCGGCGATGTCAGCCGGAGCACCGAGGGCAGCGGCCTGGGTCTTTCAATCGCAAAGAACCTAACGGTATTGCAGCATGGAAGCTTCAACATTTATCTGGACGGCGACCTGTTCAAGGTTACGATTACGTTTGATGAAGCTGTAAAGGAGAAAAAACCGATGCCTCCGATGATCGTACCGGAAGCGGTACAGGAGGAAGCACAGCAGGATGCCTGAGAAGTGTTGAAAAATAAAAGAGAATAGAAAACGACAACTCCCCGCCGGGAAACACGCAGCAGATGCGGTTCGCGGGGAGTTGTTTATGAAATGCAGTTTATTTATTCGTTTGTTTCGTCTGTTTCTGTCTGTTCAGCCGGGCTTGCAGATTCCTCTTCCGAAGCAGTTTCTGCAGCATCGGTAGTTTCAGCCGGAGCAGCGTCATCGGAACGTTCAGTCAGCGGGCTTGGTCTGTCCATTGCTTCGAGTGCCCGTAAGGATTCTTCTTCCGGTGTCAGAACCTCGTTTTCTTCCTCAGGCATATAGAATGGGAAGATTTTGTTTACGAAGAACCAGGAGCATCCAAGCGCTACCGTGGAAAAGCCCAGAAGGAACATCAGAAGAATCAGATAGCTGACAATCTTTGTCGTGGAGAATACATAGATCAGCAGCGGACAGAGATTGACGAGCAGGATCATGATGGTCCACGGCAGGTGGCGGATTGCCATCAGGATGGAGTTCTTGATCGTGTTTTTTACAGTATTGTCAAAGCGGCTCAGTACCGGAAATACATAGGAAAGTACCATGGCCTCGAAAAAGATCAGTACCAGGAAAACAAAACGCAGGTAGGTGATGGTACCCGGCATTCTCATGACCAGCAGAAGATCAAGAATCAGAACAATCAGAACCGCCAGCAGGATGAGCCAGATGGCAGTTGCCTGCTTGAAGTTTCGCGGAAGGATTTCCAGTAGGTACGGAAGATATACGTCTCCTCATTTTGATCATCTTCAGCGTGACGTAGTACATTGCTGTGAAATTGGCGCCGATTGTCACAATCGGGATACACATAATAAGGAAAATAA
>ENA-OPZM01000272-OPZM01000272.1-human-gut-metagenome-genome-assembly--contig:-NODE-272-length-22719-cov-2.574186_pt1 | contig 22719 bp, 29 predicted proteins | sample MGYA00242478_ERZ504493 | MGnify/ENA primary metagenome ERZ504493 (study PRJEB26092, sample SAMD00036227) | human gut metagenome | host: Homo sapiens | study: EMG produced TPA metagenomics assembly of... | reverse complement strand
TTCCGCCCGGGAAAGCGTCCCCCGGCCCCCAGATATTCAGGTTTGTTACTGGCCTGTAATTCCTGACGCCTGAACCAGCATTCCCCCTTTTCTCGCCAGATGCAGTTGTTTATTGCCTCGTATCCGGCCAATAAAATCCCAGCCGAGTGATTTTATGTGCCGAAACCAGGCATTCTGGAACCCTGCATCCGTGACGATGATTACCCTTGCTTTTGGGTTTACCGCTTCGGAAAGAGTATTAAGAAAGGCTTGCTGTATCTTTGCATTTTGCTGTTCCAGGCAGGAATGCAGGATATCCTCCAATGTTTTAGGCACAATAGGCTTGAGAAGATAATCAGAAACACCGAGATGTATTGCTTTTCTGGCATATTCGAAATCAGCATATCCGGTAAGAATCACAAAACGGGTGTGAAAATGAGCTTTCTGTACTTCCTCGATCATATCAAGACCATTCATTACAGGCATGGTAATATCCGTAAATACCAGTTCAGGCTCCAGCTCCAGGATATTATGAAGTCCATCTCTGCCATTTTTGCAGATGCCAAGAACCTCAAAGTCAGTATAATTTTTTGTGATGAGAAGAGAAAGTCCTCTGGCAAGTGCTGGTTCATCTTCAACAATAAGTACGCGTATCATAAATCCTCCTTTGCAGATCAGCAATTTTACATATGTTTTGACCGAAGCTGCAGAGCAGTTATTCGGTTTGTATCAGAGGGAATTCCGGCTGAAGGATTTTTCTGGTTTTAACGGGCCGCCAATAGTTACGGTGGTCTGTTCATTTTCATTTCCGGAAACATGGAAATATTCTTCACCGTGATAGTAGATATGAAGGCGGAGAATGGTATTTTCCAGACCATATCCTTGATGCCGGAAAATGGACTCGTGATCCATATCCTGATTTCCGGTAAAAGTAAAGCCGGCAATCTTGCGGCGTAAATTGGAAAGCTTTTCTTTCTGGAAAGGCGCTCCGTTATTGGCAATGGAAAGATACCATCTGTTTTTGTCGTGGTGAGAACGGATATGTATTTTCATGGGGGAAGGATTTCCGTGCCGGTCTGATGAAAACCATGCTGAAAGCAATTCTCAATCAGAGGCTGGAGAATCAGCTTCGGGACAGTGATATCGTTTAGGGAATCATCCAGCTGCCATTCATACTTCAGATCATCTTCGTAGCGGATCTTCATAATATAGAGATAATGTCTCGCATTGTCGATCTCCTGGGACAGAAGAACAGACTGCCTGTATAGGAAAGGGAGTAGCGGAGAAGCTGAGACAATTCTGTGCACATATCGGAGACATCCGTATTTCCGGAGGCTAACCCGGTCATTCCTATAACAGAAAGGGTATTATAAAGAAAATGTGGGTTCAGCTGCGCTTCCATAGCATCATAATGGGCAATCAATGTTCGGTGCCGTTCTTCTGTAAGACGCTGGTTCTGGTCATAAATTTCAGAAAGATATCCCTGGATCGCATTGGTGAGAAAGATGATTTCATTGTCGACGCTTCCGGGGAGAGCAGGAATATTTTCACCTGGTTCGAGCCTGATCAGCTTATCCGTTAGCTGACGGAGCGGCTGTGTAAGATTTTGTGTCAGACCCATAAGGAAGGCGGACATAACTGCAAACATAATTACAAAAAGCAAGGTGCTGATCATAAGAAGCCGTTTTATGGACGCGGCAAATATGGATGAGTTTTCGCTGAGGATCACAGTCCATCCGGTCTGCGGAGAAAGATGATAGCTGGAAACAGATAGATTTCCATTGGAAAAGCTCCCGCTGTCAGGAGAAGCCTGAGCAGCAGTGTGCCAGCTGTCCAGAAAAGTCCTGCGATCCATTGAAGTTCCGCTTGTATAGACAAGGTTATGATTGCCGTCCAGAATGGTGATATCATAATCTTCCGGAGTGTCAAAGTCAGAAAGGAGCTGACTGGTCAGGGTATCCATATCAAAATCGGCAACGAGAAGTCCATATTGATGATAAATATCACGCATGGAACGTACAACCGAAATTACGGTACGATTGTATCCCCAGTAATCCTTATGGGGCGGGATATAGAAAAAATAGTTAATGTTATCCATAACACTGGTAAGATTGGCGTTATTTTCCAGAACGGATTTTTCTGTGTAGCGGGTACCGTTTGGGGAAAAATCCCCAGGTGATCGTAATATTTGCTTACGTAGTTAAGAGAGATATCCAGATCTGAAGATATCAAAGCAGTACGAAACCGGTCCTGAAAAGCGAATCTTGCTGTAATATGGGTAGGCAGGTAATTGTTTTCTCCCTCTGGAATATTTCTGGCGGTATCAAGAAGCGTGGTATTTAACTGTAATTCTTTCAGAGTGTTATCAGCATCGTTCAGGAATGTGTCCAGATTAGTCTGTATCATGGCTGCGCTGCCACTTAAGGTACTGCGCATATTTTCGCGCAGAGAGTTTGCTGAATAATAATAGAAAAACAATGAAAATCCGGCAAGCAGCAGAGAGTTCAGTATGATACAGGATATAAAGAGCTTTTTCTGAAAAGGAAATTCATGAAATTTCATAGTCGGACCTCCAGGAAAGTGTTGTATCTATTTTATATGAAGTGCGTGAAAGAAACAAGTGAAATTGTGCAAATAGATGAATTAGTATAAAAATGGAAAAAGTACATGTTGAATTGAACGAATATCCATGGAATTTCTGGAAGTGTTTTTGTATAATGTGAACATATTAAGAACGAAAGAAAAGTTATACAAAGGGAGGATTTGTACAATGAAGAAAAAAATGTTTGCAGCACTTATGGCAGCGTGCATGACAGTATCCGTATTCGGAAGCGTGGCAACAGTCAGCGCAGCAGATGGAGTGACACTGACACTTTACGGAAATGCAGATGACTTGCAAAACCGTATATGCAGAAGATCATTTCTCTGTGGGAAGAGTCATCCGGAAACAAGATCGATCAGCAGGGTCTTGATACAGACAATGCAGAGACTATCGCGCTGACAAAATTTACAACAGGTGATATCCCGGATCTTTATATTCATTTCGGAAACAGCAATCTGAAAAACTTCAATCCGGAAGAGAATTTTGTAGACTGGTCAGATGCTGACTGGGTGTCCGATATTCAGGATTCTGTTCTTCCTCAGGCAACTTATAATGATAAAGTGATTGGACTTCCTTTCTGGGAAGCATCTAATTCAGGCTGCTTCTATAACACAAAGATCTTTGAGGAGCTGGGAATCAAGCAGCCGACGACACAGGAAGAATTCAATGCAGCTTGTGATACTCTTCTGGAGAATGGTGTGCAGCCGATCTACCTTGCGGCAGCAGATGCATGGCCGATCCTCTACCAGTTCGCACTGGATCCGGTACTTGAGGAGCATCCGGAATATATCGAGAAACTGAATGCGGGAGAAATGTCCTATGCAGATATCCCGGAATTCACAGATATGTGTACCTGGTTTAAAGAAGCGGCAGATAAAGGATACTTTGGAAAGAACTTTGCATCTGATACATGGGATTATACAAGTGAGGTTCTCGGAACCGGTGAAGCAGCAATGCTCTTTTGCTGGGATACCTGGTTTGATACAGATTATGACAGTGAATCCTACGATTATGTAGGCGATGATTTTGGAATCATGCCGGTATTTATGGGAACCTGTGATGAAGGAACTTATGAGGGTGGTAAACGTAAACCTGATGCTTGTAAATAAAAATGGTGATAATGTAGAGGCTGCCAGTGATTTCGTAAACTTTATGGCAGATCCTGAGAATTATAATCAGGCATTTGATGGTGTTTCTACAGCAGCAGTTTTCAAACAGGAGACAACCAATGTGAATTCTTCTCAGTATGACGGAAATAAAGACAGCGTAGATAAGCTGATTCGTGCATCTTCCGCCCAGCCTAAGATCGTAGGCTTCAACCAGCAGGAAGGTGGTAAAGCACTGCTTCAGCTTATGAATGGAGACATTAGTGTAGAAGAATGTGTGAAGCTGATCGATAACGACAGAGTAGCAACACTTGAATCTTTTGCCCAGTAAATAAACATCCGTTTTAAAGATGGTTTCAGGTTTGGGGATAAAACTTCAAACCTGAAACTGTTTAAGGAGGAAATTATGAATCGAAAAAAAATATATCCACTGTACCTGGCACTGATCCCGGCTGTGGTATTTTTTATCTTTTTTATTGTACCATCCACAGTTGGATATTATTATGCATTTACAAACTGGAGTGCAGCCAGAACAACGAATCTGAAATTTGTAGGATTTGACAATATCATGTCTGTTCTCAGTAGTACAAAAGTTCCGGTGGCTTTTGTAAATACGCTGATCTATGCAGGCGTAAAAACTGTTACCGTAACACTTCTGGGCTTTGTTTTTGCTTATATTCTCAACCGTGAGATCAAAACCCGTACTGCTCTGAGAACGGTTTATTTTATTCCGTCCATTTTTTCCTGCCTTGTTGTAGGACTTATTTTCAGCGCTGTATTCCAGACTCGTCATGGTACCATCAACAATATCCTGAATCTTATGGGAATTGCAAATATACAGTGGTTAGGACAGAGAGGAACTGCTGTTTTTGCTATTTGTGTAGCTGAGGTATGGAGAAACGTAGGTTATGCGATCATCATCACATTGGCAGGCCTTCAGTCAGTATCTTCGGATTACCTGGAAGCAGGTAAGCTTGACGGGGCATCTGAGTGGCAGCTTTTCCGCCATATCACATTGCCGCTGATCATGCCTACCGTAAATGTAAACATCCTGTTCAGCCTGATCTATGGCCTTAAAATGTTCGACCTGATCTATGTTATGACAGGCGGCGGCCCCGGAAATGCAACGGAGAGCTTTGGTACTTTGATGATGAATGAAATGTCAGCAGGACGTTATGCGCAGTCTGTAGCTGTCAACCTTGTATTTACAGTGCTTTTGGTGATCGTTTCAGTTGTTTATCAGAAGTTTTCATCAAGATGGGAGACGGTGTTATAGTATGAATAAGAAAAAAACTAGAATCAATCTGCTGCTGGAGATCATACTCTGGCTTGTGAGTATCGTGACGATTTATCCGATGCTGATGGTGCTTCTCACTTCCTTTAAGAACAAAGGAGAAGCTGCTTATATGAATATCAGTCTGCCCAGTGAGTGGCACCCGGAAAATTATATAGCAGTTCTGGAAAAAGATTTTATACGCTCACTTGGGAACAGTGTATTCATTACATTTATATCTGTGGCGCTGATCGTTTCTCTTTCTGCATTTTTAAGTTTTATTATTGTAAGAAGAGATACAAAAGGATGCAGGATCGGATATAAGATCATTACGCTTGGAATTATTGCACCCTTTGCAGCACTTCCTACTATTCAGCTGATGCAGAAAATGGGGATTTACGGATCGAGAATTGGTCTCTGTTTTGTGTATTCTTCTCTGTATATGCCATTTACAACGATGATGTTCAGCGGATTTATCAAAGGAATCCCGAAAGAGTTGGACGAGGCAGCGGTTATGGATGGAGCAGTGGTGGAAGGCTTTTCTGCACAGTGATCCTGCCACTTTTGAAGCCGGTCCTTGCAACAACAGGTGTTCTGAATTTTATGTGGGTATGGAATGAACTTCAGATTCCGATGTACCTTCTGAATTCTTCATCCAAATGGACATTACCTCTTTCTGTATACAATTTTTACGGACAGTTCAGCAGAAGCTGGAATCTTGTATGTGCCGATGTTGTACTGGTTTCCCTGCCGGTGATCCTGGTATACATTTTTGCACAGAAGTGGGTGATCGCAGGTATGACAGCCGGTGCAGTAAAGGGCTGATCTGTTAGGAAATTATATTCCAGACTGCACAGGTAAGAAAAAACTGTACAGTCTGGACTTTTTTTGAAATATCCTTGACACGAAAAATCATTCTGGTATAATTAAACCCAGTCAAAAAACTGACTAAGAAGTTCGTCTGTCCACCAGAGATGACCGGAAATGATCCGCTCACAGAAGTCTTTTAAGGGCTTGTACTGGTTTCGACGGGGGCTTTGAAGTTAGGGAAGCCATCCGCAGACTCCTGGACTGCGTACCAACCGGGAACTAAATATAAACGCAGACGAAAAGTTAGCGTTAGCAGCCTAAGCTGCTCGTCAGCCCCGTTGCACTCACACATCGGGAATCTGGCGTCGACCATGTGAGAAACCTTGCCGGGTAAGCTTTGCCCCGGTAGATGTATCATGAAGCTACTAAAGCAGTAAGCCTGTCGGTGGGCGTACTGCCGAGGGAATGTTAAATCAGCGACTGTGATGGGAGATGCCTTAAGGGATAGGCTTTCGGACAGGGGTTCGATTCCCCTCAGGTCCATTTATGGAACGTCCCGGAAAGACAGCATTTATGCGGCTTTCCGGGAATTTTTTTTTACTTTCTTTATTACTCGTGGATATCAGGAAATTCTTCGCAGATACAGAAAGCGATGGTGATAGAATGAAAAAAACTCTGCTTAACAGAAAAAAGCAGAATAAGAAATCTGATTATTATGATTATAATTTGGTAGCTGTTATTGTACTGCTGGTGTGCTTTGGACTGGTCATGCTTTATAGCACCAGTTCATATATGGCAGAAGTGAATTATGGCAACGATATGTTTTATTTTAAGAAACAGGCACTGATCAGTTCGGCATGTCTGATCGGAGCATTGTTTATTTCAAAAATACTGGATTATCATATCCTTCTTCCTCTTACAACTGCGCTGTATGTGGCTTCACTGATCCTTATGGGACTTGTGCGGACTCCGCTGGGACATTCCTCTCATGGTGCTACCAGATGGCTGTATATCGGACCGATCAACTTTCAGCCTGCCGAGCTGGCAAAGATCGCGGTTATTATCATGATGGCTTACATGATCGGAAAAATGGGACGAAAGGTGAAGACTTTAAAGAGCTGTATGATCCTGGGACTTCCGGGGGCAGGACTTGCGCTTGCGGCTTATATACTTACGGATAATCTGAGTACAGCATGATCATTCTGGGAATAACAGTTGGAATGGTATTTGTGGCACATCCGGATATGCGTCCGTTTATTGTTGTGGCAGTGGCAGGAGTGATCCTTATTGTGATCGGAGTACTTTTCCTGGTTGTGACGACCAAGGACAGTGACAGCTTCCGTGTTATGCGAGTGCTTGTATGGCTTCAGCCGGAGAAGTATTCGGATGAAGGCGGTTATCAGACGCTGCAGGCATTGTATGCCATCGGATCCGGAGGCTTTTCGGCCGCGGGCTTGGAAATAGTATCCAGAAGCTTGGAAGTGTTCCGGAAGCACAAAATGATATGATCTTTTCTATTATCTGTGAGGAGCTTGGGATTTTCGGAGGGATTTTTGTACTGATCCTGTTCGGATATCTTTTGTACAGGTTGTTTTTTATTGCGCAGAATGCACCGGATCTGTTTGGCTCACTGATTGTTACCGGGATTTTTATACATATTGCGCTGCAGGTGATCCTTAACATTGCCGTTGTACTGAATCTGATGCCCAATACAGGTGTCACATTGCCCTTTATCAGTTACGGAGGAACATCTATTTTGTTCCTGATGCTGGAGATGGCAATAGCTCTCAGTGTGGCTCGTCAGATAAAATTTCAGGAGTAAAATAGTTTTAAAATCAAAATATTTTTGCTCTGGAGCCATTTTTTGGGAAAATCCTCTTGACAACTGTTTTTGCAGACTATATACTTTGCTCAAAAAGAGGAAACAGATTCGATCTGTAATGATTAAAGGAGAAAAAGACATGTTAGAAAAAATGAAAGAAATGCTTGCAGAGCAGTTAAATTGTGAGGCATCTACAATCACACCGGAGACATCTTTCAAGGATGATCTTGGAGCAGATTCTCTTGATTTGTTTGAGCTGGTTATGGCTCTTGAGGATGAGTACAATGTTGAGATCCCGGCAGAGGAGCTTACAGATCTGAACACGGTTGGAGATGTGATTGATTATCTTAAGAACAAAGGCGTAGAAGCATAAACAGGAATTAATGATCCTCTGAGACGACAGTGTCTCAGGGGATTTTTCTGTATATATGAAGATACAGGAGCGGTATGGCAGGGGATTCCGCCGGAAAACCTATGGACATTTTGAAGGATTTGGGTATATAATAGCACCTATAAAGAGAAACAACAAAAACGAGGAGAAAAGAAATGACAAAGATCAGAACAAGATTTGCACCGAGCCCTACAGGAAGAATGCATGTGGGTAATTTAAGAACAGCTCTTTATGCTATTTGATCACAAAACATGAAGGCGGAGATTTTATCCTCCGTATTGAAGATACAGACCAGGAACGTTATGTGGAGGGAGCTGTAGATATCATCTACCGTACTCTTGAGAAAACAGGACTTCTCCATGATGAGGGACCGGACAAGGATGGCGGATTTGGCCCGTATGTACAGAGCGAGCGTCAGGCAACAGGCATGTATCTGAAATATGCCAAACAGCTTATTGAGCAGGGAGATGCATATTACTGCTTCTGCGGCAAGGAAGAACTGGAAAGCATGAAACGTACTGTTGCAGGTAAGGAAATCTCTATTTATGACAAGAGATGTCTCCATCTTTCCAGGGAAGAAGTTCAGCGCCGTCTGGATGCAGGCGAGCCACATGTTATCCGTTTTAATATGCCAACAGAGGGAACAACCACATTTCATGATGTTATTTACGGAGATATCACCGTTAACAATGAGGAGATGGAGGATCTGATCCTGATCAAATCTGACGGTTATCCGACCTACAACTTCGCAAATGTAATTGATGATCACCTTATGGGAATCACACATGTTGTAAGAGGTAACGAATACCTTTCCTCTTCACCGAAGTATAATCGTATTTATGAGGCATTCGGATGGGAAATCCCGACCTATGTTCACTGTCCGCTGATCACAGACGCGACACATCAGAAGCTTTCCAAGAGATGTGGACATTCTTCCTATGAAGATCTGATCGATCAGGGATTTGTGACAGAGGCAGTGATCAACTATGTTGCACTTCTTGGATGGAGCCCGGCAGACAACCGTGAGATCTTTTCTCTTCCGGAGCTTGTGGAGGCGTTTTGATTATCATCATATCAATAAATCACCGGCAGTTTTTGATATTGCCAAGCTGAAATGGATGAATGGTGAGTATATCAAGAAGATGGATCCGGAGGCATTCTATGAGAGAGCACTTCCGTATCTGAAAGAAGTTCTGAAAAAAAGACTTTGATCTTAAGAAGATCGCAGGAATGGTTCAGACCAGAATTGAAGTATTCCCGGATATTCCGGAGCTTGTAGATTTCTTTGAGGCAGTTCCGGAGTATGACAGTGCGATGTACCGCCACAAAAAGATGAAAACAACAGAGGAGACTTCTCTTGCAGTCTCAAGGAAGTGCTTCCGGTACTGGAAGCACAGGAGGATTATACCAATGATCCGCTGTATGCATCTTTAAGCGCTTTTGTAAAGGAGCACGGATATAAGAATGGTTATGTTATGTGGCCGCTTCGTACAGCAGTATCCGGCAAGCAGATGACACCGGCCGGTGCAACAGAGATCATGGAGATCATTGGCAAGGAAGAGACACTGAAACGTGTACATGCAGCAATCGAAAAGCTTGAAAATAAATAAGAGTGTGATCGATAATCCAGTTATGAAACGAAATCCATCTCAGAAAAGGGCGATCGCCCACCTGTCAGGACCTATGATGGTTCTGGCAGGCCCCGGTTCGGGGAAAACTTCCGTCATAGTAGAAAGAACAGCACATATGATCCAGGAAGGGAAGATACCGGCTTCCTCTGTTCTTGTTGTGACTTTTTCCAGGGCAGCAGCAGTGGAAATGAAAGAACGGTTTCTGAAATTTACCAGTGTTCAGCGAACCGGCGTTACTTTCGGGACTTTTCACGGAGTGTTTTACGGGATCCTCAAACAGGCTTATGGTCTGAATGGAGGAAATATCCTGTCAGAAGAAGAAAAATATGCGATCTTAAGAGAACTGGTGGTAAACTGTGCTGCAGAACAGTCCCAGGAAGGGGATTTTGTGGAAGATATTGCCAAGGAGATCAGTGTTGTAAAAGGTGGAAGGATCGCTCTGGAGCATTATTATTCTTCCTGCTGCCCGGATGAAGTATTCCGACAGATCTTTCAGGGATATCGAAAAGCCCTGAATGAAAGAAGAAAACTTGACTTTGATGATATGCTGTTGAGCTGTTATGAACTTCTGAAAAAACGAAAAGATATCCTGTCTGCATGGCAGAAAAAGTTTCACTATATTCTGGTGGATGAGTTTCAGGATATCAATCATCTTCAGTATGATATCGTGAAGATGCTGGCAGCACCGGAGAACAATCTGTTTGTGGTGGGAGATGATGATCAGTCTATCTATCATTTCCGTGGCGCTCGCCCGGAGATCATGCTGAATTTCCCGGAAGATTTTAAAAATGCGGAGACAGTGATCCTGAATATCAATTACCGGTGCAGTGGAAATATCCTGGATACAGCTATAAAGGTGATCAATTACAATGAAAACCGTTATGCAAAAAAAACTTTCCACACCAAATGAACCGGGAGAGCCGGTGCAGATAAAAGAATTTCGAAATCCCAGAGACGAATATATGGCAGTTGCAAGCCTGTTGCGGAACCGGATGGAAGAAGGGGATAATATTGAAGATACAGCGCTGCTTTTCAGGACTAATCAGGAAACCGAAGGACTGGTCGCTGCGTTGATGGAGTATGGGGTTCCTTTCACTATGAAGGAAAAACTGCCCAACCTGTTCCGACACTGGATCTGCCGGAATATGATCGCTTATTTGAAAATGGCAGAAGGAGACCGGAGCCGCAGTACATTTCTGGAGATCATGAACCGGCCAAACCGATACATAGCCAGAGACGTTCTGACAGAAAAAAACGTTGATTTTAAAGCATTGGGAGAGTTTTACAAAGACAAAGACTGGATGTGTGACAGGATCACAACGATGGAGACACATCTTCGGATCTTAAAGACTATGGCCCCTTATGCAGCCATTAATTTTATCCGGAATGGCATGGGATACGAAGAATACTTGCAGGAATATGCAAGGTATCGTAAAATAAAACCGGAAGAGCTTATGGAAACCCTGAACCGGATCCATGAAAGTGCCAGAGGAATGAAAACATTGGAAGAATGGATGGCCTATATGGACGAGTATACCAGAAAGCTGGAAGAACAGGCGAAGAAACAGGATGTGAAACGGGAAGGAGTGGTGATATCCACTCTTCATGCGGTCAAAGGTCTGGAATATGACAATGTATATATCATGAATGTAAATGAAGGCAGCATGCCTTATCGGAAGGCAGTCCTGGAGGCACATCTGGAGGAAGAAGGAGGCTTTTCTACGTTGGTATGACACGGGCAAAGAAGAAACTTCTGCCTGTATTATGTAAGACAGCAGTATGAGAAGGAACGGGAACCGTCCCGTTTTCTTGAGGAGGCCGGATTATGAATGGGATTATTTATTATACGAAGATCAGAGATGAATATAACAGCAAGAATATGGAGCATATGATCGGGGAAAAACTTCTGGAAATCGGACTTGAGCGGGAATTTGGACGAAAGCTTGCTTTTGAGCCTCGGTCAAAGGGGGAACATGGGAAACCGTTTTTTACCCTGCTTCCAAGAATTCATTATAATATCACACATTCCGGAAAATATGTGATGTGTCTGTTTGCCGGAGAAGAGGTGGGTATTGATGTGCAGATCCACAAGAAGGTAAATTACGAACGGCTCCTTGAAAGAATGGTGCCGGCAGATATGATACGGGAAATCCTGGATGCAGATGATATGGAGAAAGCCTTTTTTGCCCAGTGGGTTTTGAGAGAGGCATATATCAAATGGACCGGAGAGGGACTGTCCAGGGATCTGCGTACGATTTCCATGGATAAGGGAAATTACATAATGCTGGAGCTGGAACCGGGATACAGTGTGCAATCTGGGCCAGGGACAGCCTGGAATTACGATTTGAATACGAAGACATCATTTTGAGATAGCAAATAGAGACGATGAAATGAACAAAGAGATGAAACGCAGCTTCAGGATTTTCATTCTGAAGATCCTGGCAGTTGTTTTTGTGCTGTGCATATGTTATTTTTATATGCATTTGTTTACCGTGCAAAAACGGAGCTGCCCACAAAAGCTGTGGTGACAAACCGAGGTGCTGCAGTGTATACACTGCGGGGACAGAAACAGATGCTTTCCCAGAAAGAGGATTTTTCTTATTTTGCCTTTGATGGGAGAGAAAAAGAGAAGGAATATGGAACATATGTCATTCCCGGGCTGAAGAATACCAGGACGTTGCTCACAAAAAAAGGTGCCACTCCTGCCATGTGTACATCCATGACGCCTCAGGGACTGGCGGTTACAGAGGATTATGTGCTGGTCAGCGCTTACTGCAGCACACAGAAACATAATTCGGTCATTTATGTGATCGATAAGGAAAATCATAATTTTATTAAAGAAGTGATACTGCCTGGACAGCCTCATGTGGGAGGACTTGCCTATGACCCGGAGCATAAGTTATTATGGTATTCCTCCAATATCAACGGGATCGCACAGGCAGTGAGTATAAAGATGGATACAATAGAAGCCTACGATTATGATGACAGCCATCTGCCGGTGGATACTTTCCAGATAGTCAGTCTTTATGGGATCGTGAGAGACTCTTTTATGACCTTTTATAAGGGATGTCTGTATGTAGGCTGCTTTGAAAAATATAACGAAAGTGTAATTGCACGATACGGAGTTGACGAAGAGGGAAAACTGATCAATACCATGGACGAGAAACTGGGCATGGATTTTGAAATGGCAGTTCCGTTGGATTATTCCACCATATCGGAGCAGGTTCAGGGAATTGCTTTTTATAATGATAAGCTTTTGATCTCTCATTCTTTTGGAATCCTGCCATCCAGGCTGGTGTTTTATGAACAATCCGATAAGCGTTTGTATGTAAACGAGAATTCTGCCAGACTTATCGTTTTCCGGAACGACTGGAACAGATCGTGGTGGAGGGTGACAGTCTTTATGTGATGTTTGAATCCTGTGCCTATGCATACCGTGCGTCCTCCGTAAATATTGTGGATCGGGTCCTGAAGCTGAATCTTTCGAAGATGGAGACCTATGACGAAGAAGAAAGTCTTTTTTTCTGTCGGAATAAAGAAAAAACGAGAGAGCATCAAAAAAGACAACAGGTACTAAATCCGGCATGTCCGCAATATATTTAAGTGTAAGAGGTGAAAACATGGACGCAAACCAGATCCAGAACCTGTTTGCCAGTAATGTCCGCCAGCTTCTGGTGGATGCAGACCTTGATTATGATAAATTATATGAGATACGTCTCCGCGTGGGAAGACCTCTGTTCCTCACTTATGATGGGGGAGAATGTTTCCTCCGGCAAAAAGATACAGAACCTTATCTGGTTACGCGGGAAGATCTTAAGGAAACACTGGAGTATGTCAGCGGCTATTCCCTGTATGCTTATGAAGATGAGATCCGCCAGGGGTTTTTGAGTGTACAGGGCGGGCACCGTGTAGGAGTTACCGGAAAGGTGATCCTGGACGGAAATCGTATTCGTGGGATGAAATATATTTCCTGTATCAATGTCCGTCTGGCACATGAGATCCAGGGATGTGCAGAAGAAGTGCTGCCATATATCCAGACAAGAGAGCAGATCATGCATACCCTGATCGTTTCTCCGCCCAGATGTGGGAAGACCACGCTTCTTCGGGATATCATCCGGCAGATGAGTAATGGATGGGGAAATATTTCCGGTGTAACGGTAGGAGTAGTCGATGAGCGCAGTGAGCTGGCTGGATGCTATCAGGGGATCCCTCAGAATGACCTTGGAATGCGTACGGATATCCTGGACGGATGTCCGAAAGCAGAAGGGATGCAGATGCTGATCCGGTCAATGTCGCCGGTTGTGGTTGCTGTGGATGAACTTGGAAAAGAAGAAGATTTCAAGGCCGTGGAATCAGTTATCCACTGTGGATGTCGTCTGATCGCAACTGCACATGGAGCTTCCATGGAAGAGACATTATCCCAGCCGTTTTTTCGGAAATTGTGGGAAGCGCGGGTTTTCCAGAGATATATTTTTCTGGGAAAGCATGAACGTGCAGGAATCGTGGAAGGAATCTATGATGAAAATGGGAAATGCCTATGTACCGGATTGTAGGATGTATTCTGGTAGTGGCGGCAGGAGCCGGTATGGGATTTTCCGGAAGTATGAGACTTTCGGAGCAGATCCGCATACTGGAAAAACTGCTTCAGATGGTGATCTGCCTGAAAGGCGAGATCCGCTGCGGGAATGCATCACTGCCGGATGCTTTTTATGGAGCAGCAGGAAGAATGAATGGAAAATACAGAGAGTTTCTCATCAGTGCCGCGGACAGGATGAAAGCGGGGACAGGAGAAAAACTTTCACAGATATGCAGGGAATGTGCGGAAAGCGCCCTGAAAAAAAGCTGCCTTACCCATGGGGAAAAGGACGCTTTTTCTTTCGGAGAATATCTGGGCTATATGGATCTGGAAATGCAGATGCGACAGCTTTCCCTGTATGAAAATAATCTGGAAGCAGAGATTTTGAAGCGGAAAGCGGAGGTTTCCGGAAAGAAAAAACTGTACCAGGGAATTGGGATTCTTGGAGGCCTGCTGCTTGCGGTCCTTCTGGTATAGCATTGTTTATCAGACAGTAGTAAGAAGGACAGGCGTTCAGAAGAAAAGGAGGGATCATTTGGAGGTCAGTATCATATTTAAGATCGGTGCAGTAGGGATCCTGGTCTCTGTTCTTTCTCAGATTCTGAAACATAGCGGAAGGGAGGAACAGGCTTTTCTGGTGAGTTTTTCAGGACTTCTTTTAGTACTGTTCTGGATCGTGCCGTATATTTATGAACTTTTTAAAAATATCCAGCAGCTTTTTGTACTGTAGGGGAGGGAAAGAACCGTGGATATTCTGAAGATTTCTGTTCTGGGAACGGCGGGGGTTCTTCTGGGGATTCTTCTGAAAGACCGCGCACCGGAGTATGTAAGCCTTGTTACGATGGGAATAGGTCTTGTGATACTGGGATTAGCTGTAGGGAAGATCAGCTACCTGTTCCAGTCTCTGGAGAGACTGAAACAGAGTCTTCCGATTGATGGAAGCTATATCACTACCTTGCTGAAGATGATCGGGATCACCTATATCGGACAATTTTCATCCGGGATATGCAGAGATGCAGGATATTCATCCACTGGTGCACAGATCGAACTGTTCTGCCGGTTATCTGTAATGATTTTAAGTATGCCGGTTCTTCTGGCACTGCTGGATACCATACAGGGATTTCTTGCATGAAAAGATATGGGTCAGAGATTTGTGCAGCCCTGCTTCTGGCTGTAGTTATAAGCTGTTTTGGCGGAGTGATCGTTTATGCTTCTTCGGCGGAAAACCAGATCACAGATCAGATGGAGCTTACCGATCTGCAGTCCATGGTAGATGAGATGCTTGGAGAAAAAACATTTTCTGTTACAGAAGCGTTTCACAGACTGTTGTCAGGGGAAGAGGTGCTTTCGGAGGAGAGTGTGCGGGAATTTTTGCACAGTCTCCTTTTTTATGGTATTGAAAGAGAAAAAGAGCTGATCGTGAAGTTGTTGCTTCTGCTGTTGTTTGCTGCCGTTTTTTCCGGGTTTGCCGGTGCCTTTGATAACGGACAGGTGGGAGAAATCAGTTTTTATGTGGTGTATCTTCTTGTTTTTACTCTTCTGATGAACAGCTTTTCCGGTTTGAGTGCATCATTGCTTTCAATGCTTGCGTGGATCACGGAATTTATGAAGGAACTCTCACCGGTGTATTTTATGGCAGTGGCAGCAGCGTCAGGTGCATCCAGTGCAGCTGCTTTTTATCAGGGAGTACTGCTTCTGGTGTGGCTTTTTCAATGGATCCTGGAACGAGTACTGCTTCCCGGAGTGAGTTTATATATTCTTCTGAGATTCGTGAATCATCTTTCCAGGGAAGAAATGCTGGGAAAAATGGCTGAACTGATCGAGACTGTGATCTCCTGGGGGCTTCGGACATTACTTGGAGTGGCAGCAGGACTGCAGGTGGTGCGTGGTCTTGTAGCTCCGGTAATGGATTCTCTGAAGCGGAGTGCTGTGGGAAAAACTGCCGGTGCTCTTCCTGGGATCGGGGGCGCGGTAAATGCAGTTACGGAACTAGTCCTTACCACAGCTGTTCTTGTAAGAAACAGTCTGGGTATTGCGCTTTTGCTGGTGATCCTGGCAGTGGGGGCGGGGCCATTGGTCCGATATGGACTTTTGTCACTGACCTATCGCTTTTTGGCGGCTGTGGCGCAGCCTGTATCAGACAAACGGCTGGTAGAAGCGTTTGGCACCATGGCAGAGGGATGTGCACTTCTGATGAGAATCCTGTTTACTGCGGAAATTTTATGTATGCTCACATTTCTGATCCTGATGGCAGGAGGAGGATTGGGATGAGAACAGAACTTTATCAGTGGATGAAAAGCCTGGCTTTTTTCATGTACTTACTACAGCACTTCTGCATATTCTGCCTGACAAGCGTTATGAGCAGTATATACGGCTGTTTATGGGGTTTCTGTTAGTGCTTTTGATCTGTACACCTATATTTGCCGTAGTGGGAAAAAGTGAGGAATTTCTGTCCGGATTCAGCAATAATTATGGGAGAGAAGAACAGGTACGTATGGAGACAGAAGCAGAAGGAATAAGGGAAACATTTCTTAAAGGCGCATATGAACAGGAGCTGAAGAATCAGGTTCAGGGTATCCTCAGGAAAGAAGGGATTTTTTTCGGCAAAAACAGAAGTAGATATGGAAAAAGAGCTTCAGCTGACCATAACACTTTATGGAACAGTCACAGAAAAACAGAGGGAGGCGGTGAAAAATGAGCTCGAAAGAATCTGCGGACTCAGGAAAGGACAGTATCAGATCCTGGCTTCTGAGGATGGGATGGAAGGAGTGGGGAGTTTTCCTTCTTCTGGGAATCCTTCTTCTGGTGGCAGGGCTTCCGGTAACCCGAAAGAACAGTAAAACAGCAGAGGATCAGAATGCGGAGAAAACCCGCCTGGAGAGCCGCCTTGAGGAACTGCTTTCCAATGTGGAAGGAGTAGGAGAAGTGGAAGTGATCATTATGACCGGGGATGAGGGAAATACGGAAAACTTTTCCATAAGCGGCAATAATGAAGTTACCGGTGTGCTGGTGGCGGCCCAGGGAGCAGGCAGCGCAGTGACAGTCCAGAATATTCAGCAGGCAATTATGGCATTATTTCAGATCGACGCTAATAAAATTAGAATAATGAAAATGAAATGAGGAGAGTAGAAGTGAAAAAGATCATGAAGAAAAATCAGGTAATCATCACCTCGCTGGCCATTCTCATTGCTGTGGCCGGATATCTGAATTTCGCAGATGTGGATCTGGGATTTAAGGATAAGGAGACGAGTACGGACAGCAGCGGTATCCTGGACGATGTGAATTATGACCTGACCGATGAAACAGCCTTCTGGATGAGAACGGGGCAGATGGCACAACCCAGTCGGAGGTGATGGATACCGCATCCCCGGGCGAGGCCGTACTTACCGGTGCTTCGGATTTTGCAGCACAGGCAAAAGTCAGCAGGGAGCAGGTGCGTTCCCAGAACAAAGCGGACCTGCAGGCGATCATCAGTAATAAAGACATCAGCGATGAGGAAAAACAGAATGCCATTAATACAATGGTTTCTATGACAGATTTTACAGAAAAAGAGGCGGCTGCAGAGCTTCTTCTGGAGGCGAAGGGCTTTGAAAATGTGATCGTAAATCTGACGGGCGAAACTGCGGATGTTGTGGTGCCGGATGCAGATCTGGAGGATGCAAAACGTGCACAGATCGAGGATATTGTAAAGAGGAAAACCGGTGTGGCAGCAGAGAGCATTGTGATCACGCCTCTGAGTCAAAGTAAAAATGCATCGGATGTTATAAATACTGCAGATGAAGCTGAAAAAAATACGGGAGGTGCAGAGGATAATGCGGAAAGTACAGGTGATGAGGTGCAGGATACCGCTGCATCTGTGGAAAGCGATCCGACGGACCAAACATCTGAGGACGCAGAGACGGCTGCAGATATCCAGAACGATCAGACTATTGACACAGAGGAATTTACGACTGAATTGCCTTGACAGCAAAGCCTTGTCTATACTAGAATAGGAAAGGTTATAGTAAAATAGAGATATCAGAGAATATACAGGAGGCTCACGTGTCGAAGTATACGAAAGAAATAGAAAAAAGAAGAACATTTGCCATCATCTCTCATCCGGATGCCGGTAAAACAACATTAACAGAAAAATTTCTGCTGTATGGCGGGGCCATCAATTTGGCCGGAAGTGTAAAGGGTAAGGCTACGGCCCGCCATGCAGTATCAGACTGGATGGAAATCGAGAAGGAAAGAGGTATTTCCGTAACTTCATCCGTTCTTCAGTTCCATTATGACGGATATTGTATAAACATTCTGGATACACCTGGACATCAGGATTTCTCCGAGGATACCTACCGTACATTGATGGCTGCGGATTCAGCAGTTATGGTCATTGATGGATCCAAGGGTGTTGAGGCACAGACCCGTAAGCTTTTCAAGGTCTGTGTTATGAGACACATTCCGATCTTTACTTTTATCAATAAGATGGACAGAGATGCCAACGATACTTTTGATCTTCTGGATGAGATCGAAAAAGAGCTTGGTATTGCAACCTGTCCGATCAACTGGCCAATCGGCTCCGGTAAGAAATTCCGGGGCGTGTTTGATCGTAATACAAAGAAGATCCTTACCTTCTCCGATACACAGAAGGGCACCAAGGAAGGTGTGATAGAGGAGATTGATATTAATGATCCCCGTGCAGATGAGATCATGGATCCTGAGCAGAAAGAGCAGCTGATGGAAGAAATCGAGCTTCTGGATGGCGCAAGTGCGGAGTTTTCTCAGGAAGAGGTCAGCAAAGGACAGCTGACACCGGTATTTTTCGGTTCTGCTCTTACCAACTTTGGTGTGGAAACATTTCTGGAGCATTTCCTGAAGATGACCACTTCTCCACTTCCGAGAACTGCAGACTGCGGACTGGTAGATCCTATGAGTGATGATTTTTCAGCCTTTGTATTTAAGATCCAGGCGAACATGAACAAGGCTCACAGAGACCGTATCGCATTTATGAGGATCTGTTCAGGTAAGTTTGATGCGACAAAAGAGGTTTATCATGTGCAGGGAGACAAGAAGATGCGACTTCTTCAGCCGCAGCAGATGATGGCAGAATCCCGTCATGTTGTGGAGGAGGCTTATGCAGGTGATATCATCGGTGTCTTTGACCCGGGTATTTTTTCTATTGGGGATACTATCTGCGCACCTGGAAAGAAATTTGCTTTTGAGGGAATCCCGACCTTCGCGCCGGAGCATTTTGCACGTGTGCGCCAGATCGATACCATGAAGAGAAAACAGTTCGTAAAAGGTATCAACCAGATCGCCCAGGAGGGTGCGATCCAGATATTCCAGGAGTTTAACACCGGTATGGAAGAGATCATTGTGGGTGTTGTAGGTATTCTGCAGTTTGATGTCCTGAAATACCGTCTGGAGAATGAGTATAATGTAGATATCCGTCTGGAAACACTTCCATATGAGCATATCCGCTGGATCGCCAACAAGGAGACTGTAAAAGTAGACAAGATCGTGGGAACTTCTGATATGAAGAAAGTCACAGACCTTAAAGGAAATCCGTTACTGCTTTTTGTCAATGCATGGAGTGTTGGCATGGTTGAGGATAGAAACCCTGAGCTGGTACTGACAGAATTCAGTAAATAAGCCCTTTTATTTCATAACTTTTTTGATATAATAGTATAAAATTACGAACAAAAATATTATATCCGTAGGAGGGTTTCCCATGGCAGAAAAAAGAACAACATATAAGATACAGGATCTGGGTGGAATCGGTGAAGTTCACATTGCAGATGAAGTTGTTGCGATCGTTGCAGGACTTGCAGCAACAGATGTGGATGGAGTTGCTTCCATGGCAGGAAATATCACTAATGAGCTGGTAAGTAAACTTGGAAAGAAGAATCTGTCCAAGGGCGTGAGAGTAACCATTCTGGAAGGAGTCGTTACCGTGGATCTGTCACTGAATATCGAGTATGGCAGAAACATTCTTGAGACAAGCAAGAAGGTTCAGGAGAAGGTTAAATCCGCTATTGAGAATATGACAGGACTTGAGGTTGCAGATGTAAACATTCATATTGCCAGCGTGGATATGGAGAACGAAAAAGGAAAGTAAACCTTTCCTTTTTTTCCGTCTTAGGAGGAAATTATGAGAAGAAGAGAACAGAGAGAACATGTATTTAAACTTATGTTTATGACAGAGTTTAATTCAGAAGAAGAGATGACAGAACAGCTCTCTCTTTATTTTGAAGGTCTTGGAGAACTTTCAGAACAGGACCAGGAATATATGAAAAAGAAGTACGCACATGTGAAAGAACATCTGGAAGAGATTGATGCACAGCTGAACAATGCAAGCCGTGGATGGAAGACAAAGCGTATGAGCCGTGTGGATCTTGCGGCACTTCGTCTGGCAGTATATGAGATGGAATATGATGCAGACGTACCGACAGGAGTAGCTATCAATGAAGCGGTAGAACTCGCCAAAAGATTTGGCGGAGATGCTTCCGGTTCTTTTGTAAATGGAGTACTGGGTAAGATCGCATCTGAGAAGGATGAGAAGAAAAACGAGGAGAAGACTGCTGATACAGAAGAGAAGTCAGCAGGAGCTCCGGAAGAAAACGCATGAGAAACGTCTATTCTGTCGGTCAGGTAAACCATTATGTCAAAAATATGTTTACCCAGGATTACTTTCTCCGGAAAGTCTATGTAAAGGGAGAAGTATCCAACTGTAAATACCATACCAGCGGACATATTTATTTTTCTCTGAAGGATGAAACAGGCACATTAAGCTGTGTGATGTTTGCGGGACACCGCAGGGGTCTTGCTTTTCGTATGAAGGACGGGGATAAGGTAGTCGCAGGCGGAATTGTAGACGTATATGAGAGAGACGGGCGTTATCAGCTTTATGCAAAAGAGATCACACTGGAGGGTGCTGGTGCCCTCTATGAGCGGTATCTGGCACTGAAACAGGAACTGGAGGATATGGGGATGTTTGCCCAGGAATATAAGCAGCCCATTCCTCATTTTATTCATACCCTTGGCGTGGTGACAGCACCTACTGGGGCAGCAGTACAGGATATCCGCAATATTGCAGGCAGAAGGAATCCCTATCTGCAGGTGATCCTTTATCCGGCACTTGTGCAGGGAGAGGGAGCGGCGCAGAGTATCGTAAAGGGAATCCGGAAACTGGATGAAGCAGGGGTGGACGTGATCATCGTCGGCCGTGGAGGTGGCTCTATTGAAGATCTCTGGGCCTTTAACGAGGAGAGCGTTGCCCGTGCTATTTTTGAGTGCAGGACACCGGTGATCTCGGCAGTGGGACATGAGACGGATTTTACCATTGCGGATTTTGTGGCAGACCTGCGGGCACCTACACCATCTGCTGCAGCAGAGCTGGCAGTGGATGATTTTCGCAGTGTTCTGGAGAGCTTTCATATGTACGGAGACCGTCTGCAGCGTGCTATGAACAGTAAGACAGAACTTTTTGCCGCAAAACTTAAGGCCTATGAGAACAGATTCCAGTATCTGAGCCCGGAGTCCATGTTACGTGAAAAACGTCAGTATGCATCGGAGCTGGAGGAATGCCTGCGTTCTTCCATGGAACAAAAGCTTACAGAGAAAAGACATGAACTGGCAATATGGATCCAGCGGTTTGAGGGACTTTCTCCATTAAGAAAGCTAAATGGAGGATATGCATTTGTGTCCGACTCAGACGGACATGCGGTGACAGAGATCAGTCAGATAAAAAAAGGCGACAGGATCTCCATCGCAGTAACCGATGGAGTCATAGAAGCAGTTGCGGATCGCATCAGGAAGGAAGAGCGATAATGGCAGAGACAGAAGCAAAGAAAGAAGAGAAATCCATAGAAGATACTTTTGGGGAGCTTGATCTGCTTGCCCGGAAGCTGGAGGATAAAGAAACACCTCTTGAGGAGTCTTTCCGTCTCTACAGAAAGGGAATGGAGCTCCTTAAGAATCTGAACGGAAGACTGGATACTGTAGAAAAAAAGATGCTTCAGATGAATGAGGATGGGACATTTCGTGAATTTTAAAGAAGAACTGAAAAGAAGAACAGAAGAAGCAGAACATGTGATCCGGGAATATCTTCCGGAAGAATCCGGTTTTGCAAAAACCATGGCAGAGGCCATGAATTACAGTATGACGGCAGGCGGAAAGAGACTCCGCCCGATCCTGATCAGGGAAACCTACGAGCTGTTTGGAGGAAAGGATAAGCTTTGTGAGCCTTTTATGGCGGCTATGGAGATGATCCATACACATTCGTTGATCCATGATGATCTCCCTGCACTGGATAACGATGATTACCGGAGAGGAAGGCCGACTACGCATAAAGTATACGGAGAGGCCATGGGAGTTTTAAGCGGCGTGGCACTCCTTAACAGAGCTTACGAAGTGATGCTTTCCGCTTTTGACCTGACCGGGGATAAAGACCGTGTGATAGCGCCATGCGGATCATTGCAGATAAGACCGGCATCAACGGTATGCTAGGTGGACAGAGTGTGGATGTGGAAAATGATGGTAAACCTCTGG
>ENA-OPZM01000271-OPZM01000271.1-human-gut-metagenome-genome-assembly--contig:-NODE-271-length-22740-cov-1.832884_pt1 | contig 22740 bp, 30 predicted proteins | sample MGYA00242478_ERZ504493 | MGnify/ENA primary metagenome ERZ504493 (study PRJEB26092, sample SAMD00036227) | human gut metagenome | host: Homo sapiens | study: EMG produced TPA metagenomics assembly of... | reverse complement strand
GGATTGGCAACAGAAGGGTTAACGGCTGATTTTCTGGATATTGATCAAAATGGAATCTTACTCTTAGATGTTCAAACAGGGTCAAAAACAAATGTGACACTTTACATTGTACCTGCTAATACTAGCTTTTCTAGTGATTATTTGAACGGACAAAGTGATAATTCTGAGGTATCAAAAGACCGTATAATTTCTTCTGCCGATATTAGTTCTGGAGATATCGCTAACAAAGCTTATTATCATGTATCAGAATAAAAGTCTTAAATTTTAAAACGAACTCGTTTATTAATTTTATGACTCGTTAAAAAACAGTCCACTGGACTGAACTCGTTCATTTAATTTCAAGACTCATGAAAAAACAGTCCACTGACTGTTTTTTTATTGCTATAATGGTAATGAAAAAAATAGAGGTGAATAATGTCTTACGAAAATTTATTAAATCGTTTTTTAAGCTACGTGAAAGTGAATACGCGTAGTAATCCTGATAGTACTACAACACCTTCAACTCAGACTCAAGTTGACTTTGCATTAAACGTTTTGAAGCCTGAGATGGAGGTAGTTGGTTTGCAAGATGTGCACTATTTGACAAATGGCTATCTTGTTGGTACTCTACCAGCTAACGATGCAACAAAAACACGTAAAATTGGTTTTATCGCACACATGGATACAGCTGATTTCAACGCTGAAGGTATCAAACCACAAGTTATTGAAAATTATGCAGGTGGCGCTATTGAACTTGGTCAATCTGGTTATGCCTCAATCCAGAAGAATTTCCTAATTTAAATAACTACCTTGGTCAAACCTTGGTAACAACTGACGGAACAACCCTTCTTGGTTCTGATGATAAATCAGGTATTGCTGAAATCATGACAGCCGTTGAATACTTGGTAGCTCATCCTGAAATCAAACATGGTGAGATTCGTGTTGGTTTTGGTCCTGACGAAGAAATCGGTGTGGGTGCTGATAAATTCGATGTTGATGATTTCAACGTTGACTTTGCTTACACGGTCGATGGTGGACCACTTGGCGAAATTCAATACGAAACATTTAGTGCAGCTGCTTTGGAAGTTGATTTCATGGGACGTAACGTTCACCCAGGAACAGCTAAAAAATCAAATGATTAACGCTTTGCAACTAGCGATTGATTTCCATAATCAACTACCAAAAAATGAACGTCCTGAAAATACAGAAGGCTATGAAGGATTCTTCCATTTACATGGTACGGAAGGTACTGTGGAAAAAGCGCACAGCTCATATATTATCCGTGATTTTGAAGACGACTCATTTGAAAATCGTAAAAAATTGGTTCAAGAAATTGCTGATAAGATGAATGCTGAATTAGGTAAAGAAAGTGTCATTGTCAATCTTCATGACCAATACTACAATATGAAGAAAATCATTGAAAAAGACCTGACACCAGTTGAACTTGCTAAGGAAGTCATGGAAGATTTGGAAATCAAGCCAGTTATCGAGCCAATTCGTGGCGGAACAGATGGTTCAAAAATCTCATTTATGGGAATTCCTACACCAAATCTATTTGCAGGTGGTGAAAATATGCATGGCCGCTTTGAATTTGTCAGTCTTCAAACAATGGAAAAAGCTGTGGATGTTATTGTCGGCATTGTCCAAAAATAACCTTAAGCTTTACATAAGTATTGTTTGTTAGAATCGACTAATGGAGGACTGTTATGATTAAAATCTTTGGAAAGATGCGATACCATTGGCAACCTGAGTTATCTTGGTCAATTATCTATTGGTCAATTGCCGTAGCGCCAATGTTTATCGGCTTATCATTACTGTTTGAGCGGACAAAAATACCAAGTCAATTTTTTATCTTATTTGCTATCTTTATTGTGCTGGTTGGTCTTGGTTTTCATCGGTATTTCGTTATCGAAGACAATGGAAGATTACGGATTGTTTCTTTGAATCCTTTTAGAAAATCAAGCGTAGCGATTGCGCAGATTAAAAAGATTGAAGTCAACAAATCTGGGATTATCATAAAAATCAAAAATCAGCCAGATCGTATTTTTTATATGAGAAAATGGCCTAAGAAATATTTTTTAGATGCTTTGGCAGTTCATCCTGACTTTTTTGGCGAAGTAGAATTGATAGACAATTTTATCAAGCTAGATTACTTCGAAGTTTACAAGGCTAACGAAAAAGCTCCTACAAAATCGTAAGAGCCTTTGTTGGGCAGGACCTGATAGCAGTGAGGGCGTCTTGATCTGAGTTAGGAACAACTTTTTCTAAGTCCTCAGAATCAGAGAATTTTACGATACCGTCATCATGGTAATCAAAAAAGTTTAGAATATGTCTGGCATAGGCCACAAGCAATACATTTTGGGGAATTATTGATACTTTCATAGTATTATTGTAATATGAATTGATTTATTTAACAAGGGGACATTATGGCAAAACAACCGTGGGAAGAAAAAGTAGTTGATGACAACGAAATTAAAATTAGCCGTAAAACAAAAGGCTCTGCTATTAGTACGCCTTTGTTGACAGCGTTGCTTAGTATTTTCTTTGTCATTGTCGTTGCGATTTTGTTTGTTGTTTTTTACACTTCAAATCGTGGTAGTGATAAAGCATCAGAGACGTCGAATTTTTATGGTGCATCATCATCTAGTGTTGTTTCTTCATCGTCAGAGGCGTCATCATCAGAGACAACGACTGATGCGTCATCAACAGAAGCAAGTTCAGAGGATACAACCGACTCTTCAAGCTCTACTGGTAGTGGAGATACTATTACTGTTCTATCAGGAGAAGGTGCAGCTTCTATTGCAGCACGTGCAGGCATTTCAGTTGAAACACTCTATGAGCTTAACCCTGACCACATGACATCGGGTTATTGGTATGCTAACCCAGGAGATGAAGTTTACATTAATTAGGAAGAAAAGGAAATCATGAAATCAATTAGAATTGCGATTGATGGTCCTGCTTCAAGTGGAAAGAGTACTGTAGCCAAGATTATTGCTAAAAATCTTGGCTATACTTATCTTGATACTGGAGCAATGTATCGTTCAGCAACTTATCTAGCTTTGCAAAATGGATTAACAGAAAACAACGTCCAAGAAATTTTAGAAGCTTTGTCTAAGCACCCTATTTCTTTTGGACGTGCCGAAGATGGTAGTCAAACTGTTTTTGTTGGTGACAAAGATGTGACACTTGCTATTCGCCAAAATGATGTGACAAACAACGTTTCTTGGGTGGCAGCTATACCAGAAGTTCGCGAAGAACTGGTTGATCAACAACGTCGCATTGCTAAAAATGGCGCTATCATCATGGATGGTCGTGACATTGGAACGGTTGTTTTACCAGATGCAGAATTGAAAATTTTCTTGATTGCGTCGGTAGAAGAACGAGCAGAACGTCGTTTTAAAGAAAACCAAGAAAAAGGTATTGAAACGGATTTTGAAACATTGAAGCGTGAAATTGCAGAACGTGATTACAAAGATAGTCATCGTAAAGTTTCACCGTTGAAAGCTGCTGATGATGCCATTACTTTTGATACAACTGGTGTTGATATCGACGGTGTTGTCAAATTTATTCAAGAAAAAGCAGAAAAAATCATTGACATGAATTAGTCTATGTGATAGAATAGAAACAATGAGAAAAGCAGAAGTGAGAACTTCTCGCCTTGCGACTAAGGTTGTCTGGCCCAACATGTCAAAGATTCTTTCGGGAATACTATGTATGTACGGGCTTGATTTGTCAAGTCCGTTTTTGTTTTTCTCTAAAAAAATAAAGAGGTGAAAATCATAGCTAAGAAAGATCTATTCATTAACGATGAAATCCGCGTTCGCGAAGTTCGTCTCGTTGGTCTTGATGGTGAACAACTAGGAATTAAACCATTATCAGAAGCACAAGCTATTGCTGATGATGCTAATGTTGACTTGGTTTTAATTCAGCCACAAGCTACGCCACCTGTTGCAAAAATTATGGACTATGGAAAGTTCAAATTTGAGTATCAAAAGAAACGTAAGGAACAACGTAAAAAACAAAGCGTTGTGACTGTTAAAGAAGTTCGTCTTAGCCCAGTTATCGATAAAGGTGACTTTGAGACTAAACTTCGTAACGGCCGTAAATTCCTTGAAAAAGGAAACAAAGTGAAAGTCTCAATTCGCTTTAGAGGTCGTATGATTACTCACAAGGAAATTGGAGCAAAGGTATTGGCGGAATTTGCAGAAAGAACGCAAGATATTGCTATTATTGAGCAACGAGCTAAGATGGATGGACGTCAAATGTTCATGCAACTTGCTCCAATTCCTGACAAAAAATAATTGTCAATTTTAAATATTTTAAGAGGAGAATTCTAAAATGCCAAAACAAAAAAACTCACCGCGCATCAGCTAAACGTTTCAAACGTACAGGTTCTGGTGGATTAAAACGCTTCCGTGCGTTTACTTCACACCGTTTCCACGGTAAAACTAAAAAACAACGTCGTCATCTTCGCAAAGCCGCTATGGTGCACTCAGGAGATTTCAAACGTATTAAAGCAATGCTTTCAGGTCTTAAATAAGAATAAAGCATTTACTCAATATTATTAAGAATTATTTGGAGGAGAATATAAATGGCTCGTGTTAAAGGTGGCGTTGTATCACGCAAACGTCGTAAACGTGTATTGAAACTTGCTAAAGGTTACTATGGTGCAAAACATATCTTGTTCCGTACTGCAAAAGAACAAGTAATGAACTCTTACTACTATGCATACCGTGACCGTCGTCAGAAAAAACGTGATTTCCGTAAACTTTGGATCACACGTATCAATGCGGCAGCTCGTATGAATGGTTTGTCATATTCACAATTGATGCACGGTTTGAAATTAGCTGAAATCGAAGTTAACCGTAAAATGCTTGCTGATTTAGCAGTTAACGATGCAGCAGCTTTCACAGCTCTTGCAGATGCAGCTAAAGCTAAACTTGGTAAATAAGAATTAAAACAAACGTAAGTTTTACTTACAATCAATTAAGAGTGCTAAGCTTACAGCTTAGTGCTTTTTTTATTCAATAGAATAAAACATGTGACTATTTATATCGTTACCTAGTGCGCTATGATTTAGACGTTAAGAATTTTGAAATAGCGTGTTCGGGATTATCGTCGAAAAACGGTGATAAGATATTGTTTGCAAGACAGGATTTATTATTTACTTGTGAGTTCGATTTTGGGTCTGCTAGAGGAGAGTTAGGAGAAGTTAGAAGGTAACTTCGACTTTGGAGATAATGATAATATAGGAGTACAAGATCAATCACTAAATGTAATAGTGATTGGGATTTTTCTTGTACTAATTACGGTTAAGAGTCGTCATCACTTGAGCTTGATGAGCTGCTGTGCAGTTGCATATAGCTTGGAGCTTTAAAGAGGTCAACGGTAGATTCGTTACCATTTTCGCTATATAAGCTTGTCGATTCATCACCTAGTTTTTTCTCTATCGATTTCAGGCTCTTCAAGGAGTTGGAGTAGGAAATCGACGAACTATCAACGGTTTCTAAACCAGTATCTGTGTCAAAGCGGAGTAAATCTCCCGTCTGGACTTCGTCACTAACGGAAAGCTGTTTAGCAACGGCATTGCGGATTTCTTTTGTTGCCGCAGTAGTGCTTTCATCTGGATTGGTGATTTCTTCACCAGTCGCTGTGTAGTAGAGATGTCCACTATAGCTTGTGTATGTAGGTGTGATATAATATCCAGCTGTTCTGAGAGCAACAGTTTGATTGTTATCCTCAGAAAGCAAATCTTGTCCAAGTTGAACATAGTTGCTAGTATCGACACCAAGCAAGTGAAGAAGTGTAGGTAAGGCATCAACCTCACCACCATAGGTGTCACTAATAAAGCCGTCTGTGTACCCTGGAATGTGAATCATAAATGGAACACGTTGGAGCATAGCATTATCGTACTCTGTCCAAGTTTCTGAATCTTTACCAAGTAGAGGAGCTAGGCTAGTATTTCTTGAATTTGAAATACCGTAGTGATCCCCATAAAGCACGATAATAGAATTGTCATATAAACCAGATTCTTTTAAGTAATTGAAGAAAGCCTCAATGGCAGAATCAAGGTAATTAGCTGTAGCGAAGTAACCATTAATGGTCTCATCATCAGTTTGAGCTAGTGGGAAACCTTCTTCATCAGATTCTCCGGCTAAGCTAGTGTAAGGGTAGTGGTTACTTACTGTGATAAATTTCGTATAGAATGGTTGTTGAAGGTGTTTCTAAATACTTAATAGAATCAGCAAACATGTATTTATCATTCAAACCATATTGGAATGAATTTTCATCAGTTTGCTCTTGGAAATATGATGAATCAAAGAAGTAGTCATATCCCCACTGTTTATAAGTATTGTTACGATTCCAGAACGAACCGACATTACCATGGAATACAGCGCTAGTATATCCGCCTGTTTGAGCAAGAATAGAAGGAGCAGCAAACGCTGTATTATCTCCACCATAGTTAACCATATATGATCCACTGCTAAGTCCGAAAAGCGATGTTTCCATTAATGTTTCGGCATCGGAAGTCTTACCAGCCTTAACTTGGTTAAAGAAGTTTGAAAAAGAAATAGTTGAGTTTGAGTGATATAGCGAATTAAGGAATGGTGTTACTTCATAAGATTGTCCATCAACTTCCAGTTTGTAGTCAATCAAGAATTGTTGGAAACTTTCCAAATGAATAACGATAACATTTTTCCCTTGAGCAATACCATAATACTTAGAGTTTGGTGTTGCATAATGTTCTGAGACGTATTCTTTAACCTCGGTCAAATCGTCAGCAGTTGCTTCACTACGTTCTTTTTCAGCTTGATAAGTTTGGTTAGCACTATAGACGGTGAAAGATGGTAAACCAAGCGCTCTAACGACATAGACATTTGAGAAACCACGAGTTAGCAACTCAGGTCTATCAATTTCCGCCATAAAAAGGTTGATAGAGAAAAGCAGAGCCGATAATGCTGTAAATGCAAAACTAGCACGTTTTGTTGAAAGGACGTTTATCTGTTTTTATTTTTTTTGTAGCAAATAAAATAATTAAGATAATATAATCAAGGACATAGACAATATCCCAAACTCGCAGTAGATTTAAGGCAGAATCCCCTAAACCAGCAGAAACCTTACTACTTGCAAGCATTGCACTAACAGTAATAAAATCAGAAAACTCACGGAAATAAATGGCGTTAGCGATAAGTAGAATATTTAAAATAGTGTAAATAATCCAACTAGCGGCATAAAAAACACGTGTCCTTTTAATATAAAGGCTTAATCCAAGTAAAAGCAAACCAATCGGAATGGGGTTAATTATTGAAAGGAAAACTTGATATAAATTTCCCAAATCAAGACTAAAATCAACATGGTAAGCCCACATGGTTTTTAGCCAATACATAAACAAAAGCGTCAAAATGAATCCCAAGCGTGTGTTTAGCACGTGTGAGATAACTTGTTTCAATTTCTTCACTGTAGGAACTTCCTTTATTTTTTTTCCTAAAGATAAAATCTCAGTTTCAATATATCATAAAAACTTTTTTGTTATGTGTGAGAAATATAAAATTTAGTAGGAAAAATTCTGAATTTTTGATATAATAGGCTTCATGAACAAACTATACGTGGATTCTTTCGTTGAAAAGAAAATTAAGCGTGGCATTCAACTTTTGGATGGAAGAGATTTTCATCAACTTGATTTTGATAATCAGTCGGTTGCTGTTTACAATCATTCTCATCAATTTCTAGGAACGGCTTACTTGTCTCGACAAAATAAGGGAATCGGTTGGTTTTTAGGTCCAAGAAAAATTGAATTGACAGAATCTTATTTTGTGGACTTGTTTACAAAAGCTAAAAAACAACGCCAAAACTTTGAAAATTCAGATTTGACAACAGCTTATCGATTATTTAATCAAGATGGAGATAATTTTGGTGGTGTGACGATAGATCGTTATGCTGATTTTGTCGTATTTTCTTGGTATAATATGTTTATTTATCAGCATCGCGATGTTATTATAAATGCCTTCCAAAAAGTTTATCCAGCTATCAAAGGCGGTTATGAGAAAATTCGTTTTAAAGGACTTGATTACGAATCAGCTCATATTTATGGTCAAGAGGCACCAGCGTCATTTACCATTTTAGAAAATGGTGTCAAATACAGTGTTTTTATGAATGACGGGTTGATGACAGGAATTTTTCTAGACCAACATGACGTTCGTGATGCTTTGATTAATGAACTTGGACTTGGAAAACGTGTCCTTAATATGTTTTCATATACCGCGGCATTTTCAGTAGCAGCAGCAATGGGTGGCGCTACTGAAACAACATCTGTTGACCTTGCAAAACGCTCACGTGAATTGTCACAAGCGCATTTTGAAGCGAATGGTCTTGATTTGAGTAATCACCATTTTGTGGTAATGGATGTTTTTGAGTATTTCAAATACGCAAAACGTAAACAATTGACTTTTGATTTGATTGTTATTGACCCACCAAGTTTTGCACGGAATAAAAAGCAAACATTTTCTGTCGCTAAAGACTACCACCGTTTGATTAGTCAAGCTTTGGAAGTTATGTCAGAAAATGGCACTATTATTGCTTCAACTAATGCAGCTAACTTGACGGTCGCACAATTTAAAAAGCAGTTAGAAAAAGGCTTTGCTTCTGTTAAACATGACTATGTCCGTTTGCAACAATTGCCAAGTGATTTCACGGTTAACAAAGCAGATGTCAACAGTAATTATTTGAAAGTATTTACAATAAAGGTTAAAAAATGAAAATAGTAGTACCTATAATGCCTAAAAATTTAGAAGAGGCACAGTCGATTGATATTTCGAAATTCGACGAAGTCGATATTATTGAGTGGCGAGCAGATTTCTTAGATAAGGATGACATTATGACTGTTGCGCCAGCTATTTTTGAAAAATTTTCAGGTCGAGAAATTATTTTTACCATTCGTACGGATAAGGAAGGTGGCAACATTAACTTATCTGACGATGACTATGTTGAGCTTTTGAAAAATATTAATGCTATTTACCACCCAGATTACGTTGATTTTGAATATTTTTCTCATAAAGAAGCTTTTCAACAAATGTTAGACTTCCCAAATCTTGTTTTGTCATATCATAATTTTGATGAAACCCCTGAGAACTTGATGGAGTCATTTTCTGAACTAACGGCCCTTGCTCCACGTGTGGTTAAAGTTGCTGTTATGCCACAGAGTAAACAAGATGTGTTGGATTTGATGAATTACACACGTGGTTTCAAAACATTAAATCCAGAACAAGAATACGCAACGATGTCTATGGGAAAACTTGGACGCGTTTCACGTTTTGCTGGTGATGTTTTTGGCGCTTCGTGGTCATTCGCTAGTTTGGATCAAGCAAGTGCGCCTGGACAGGTTGCTCTTGCAGATATGAAACATATTAGGGAGGTACTTGATGCAGATTAATGGATACACGCGCTTAGCTGCGGTTGTTGCAACACCGATTAAACATTCTATTTCACCATTTATTCATAACTATGCTTTTGATAAAACCGGTGTTAATGGTGTTTATGTCGCTTGGGATATTCCTGAAGAAGATTTGGCAATTACGTTAGAAAATGTAAAAACGTTATGATATGTTTGGCGTAAACATTTCAATGCCTTACAAACAAAAAAGTGATTCCTTACATGGATGAATTGACTGATTCTGCAATTGATTGGGGCTGTTAATACGGTCATTAATCGTGATGGCAAATTAATTGGTCACAATACAGATGGTATTGGTTTCTTCAGAATCTAGCGACATTTGCTGATTTTGATGTTAAAGATAAAACGATGACGATTCTTGGTGGCGGAGGAGCTGCCACAGCACTCATTGCGCAAGCTAGTCTTAATGGTGCTAGTCATATTAACATTTTTAACCAAACTCAGTTTTTAGAGGCGACACGTGAGAAAGCGCAAGAATTTGCCGATAAAACGGGTGTATCTATCGCTGTTTATCCAGTTGAAGATTTAAAAACAATTCAAGAAAAAGTCTTAGATTCACAACTTTTCGTCAATGCTACAAGCGTAGGTATGGACGGAAAATCAATGATTATTACAGAAAATTTTGAATTTCCAGCAGGTTTGTTGGTTGCTGATACGATTTATCAACCATTTGAAACACCATTTTTGAAATTAGTTCGTAGCAAAGGCTTAACAGCTTTTAATGGTTTAGGAATGCTTTTATTCCAAGCTGCTGAAGCTTTCGAAACCTGGACTGGTGAAACAATGCCTACAGCTGAAATCTGGTCAGCGCTTGAAGAAAAATATAACACGAAATAAGAACAACTGATAGGTGATGCGAATGAAATTGAATGTTAATCTCCCACAGACACCTTATGATATTGTGATTGAAAAAGGTATCTTATCAAAAGCTGGTGATTGGGTCAAAAAACTTTGGAAACCACAAAAAATCGCTATTATTACTGATAATCATGTTGGCAGTTTATATGCTGAAAAGATTAAGCGAAGCTTGAAAATGCTGGTTTTGAAGTGATTGTCTTTGGCTTTTTGGAAGGTGAAGCTTCTAAAAATTTAAAAACAGTTAACAAAGTTTATGAATTTCTTGTTAAAAATGGTATGACACGCAGTACGGTATTGTTGCGCTTGGTGGTGGTGTCGTAGGAGATTTAGCAGGTTTTGTAGCCTCTACTTATATGCGTGGCATTCATTTCTTACAAATTCCGACGAGTTTAACAGCTCAAGTTGATTCATCTATTGGTGGTAAAACAGGGGTTAATACGCCATTTGCCAAAAATATGGTGGGGACATTTACCCAACCAGATGGTGTTTTAATTGATCCTGAAACTTTACAAAGTCTTGGCAAACGTGAACTCATTGAAGGTATGGGGGAAGTTATCAAATATGGTTTGATTGATGATGTTGAACTTTGGAAAGAATTATCTGCTATGGATGGCTCCCCTGAAAGCATTTTAGAGCATGCTGAGAGTATTATTTACCGTTCGTGCAATGTTAAACGTAAGGTTGTTGTTGAAGATGAACTTGATAATGGTGTTCGCCTTTATCTTAACTTTGGCCATACCATTGGTCATGCGGTTGAAGCGACTGCGGGCTATGGAAAAGTCATGCACGGTGAAGCTGTTGCCATTGGAATGGTACAAATTTCTCGTGTTGCTGAGAAAAAAGGCTTGATGCCTCAAGGTATTACGGAAGAATTTTTGACATGTGCCAAAAATTTGGTTTACCTACAGATTACGAACCATGGCATGTTGACGAACTTTATAGTGCTTTAGTACATGATAAGAAAGCTCGCGGTAAAATGATTAAGACAGTTATTGTACCAGAGCTTGGTGGCGCAGCAATCAATCAGATTCCACTTGAAGAGATGAAAGAGTATTTGGAGAAGTAAGATGAGATATTTGACAGCTGGTGAATCCCATGGACCACGTTTGACAGCAATTATTGAAGGAATTCCTGCCGGGCTTCCTTTGACTGCTGAGGATATTAATGTTGACTTAAAGCGACGTCAAGGTGGTTATGGGCGTGGTGGACGTATGAAAATCGAATCAGATAAGGTTGAAATCACATCTGGTGTACGTCATGGAAAAACAACTGGTGCTCCAATTACCCTTCATGTCATCAATAAAGACCATGAAAAATGGCTTGATATTATGGCGGTTGAGGATATTGATGATAGCTTAAAAACAAAACGTAAAATTACGCATCCGCGTCCAGGGCATGCTGACCTTGTTGGTGGGATGAAATACCGTTTTGAAGATTTGCGTAATTCTCTTGAACGCTCATCTGCACGCGAAACAACAATGCGTGTAGCCGTTGGAGCGGTGGCAAAACGTATTTTAGCAGAGCTTGATATCGAAATTGCTAATCACGTTGTTGTTTTTGGTGGCAAAGAGATTGATGTTCCAGAGGGACTGACTGTTTCACAAATTAAAGAATTGGCTAGTCAATCAGAAGTTTCAATTGTCAATCAAGAGCGTGAACAAGAAATCAAAGATTATATTGACCAAATCAAAAAAGATGGTGATACTATTGGCGGTGTTGTTGAAACTGTTGTTGGTGGCGTTCCAGTTGGTCTTGGTTCTTATGTTCAATGGGACAAGAAACTTGATGCAAAAATTGCAGGTGCGGTCGTTTCAATCAATGCTTTCAAGGGAGTTGAATTTGGTTTAGGATTTAAAGATGGTTACCTCAAAGGAAGCCAAGTCATGGATGAAATTCTTTGGACCGAAGAAGATGGCTACACTCGTCGTACCAATAATCTTGGTGGTTTTGAAGGTGGTATGACTAATGGACAACCAATTGTTGTTCGAGGAGTCATGAAACCTATTCCAACACTTTATAAACCTTTGATGTCAGTTGATATTAAAACACATGAGCCATATAAAGCGACGGTTGAACGTTCAGACCCAACAGCTCTTCCAGCAGCAGGTGTCGTTATGGAAGCAGTTGTTGCAACTGTTGTGGCAGATGAAATTCTTGAAAAATTCTCTTCTGATAATCTTGAAGAATTAAAAGAAGCTGTTGCTCGTCATCGTGATTATGTCAAACATTTTTAAAAACATAACATTTTGACAATAGGAGGGCATTGGCTCTCCAATATTGCTATAAAGATTAGCAAATCAGAAATGGAGTAACTATGGAAAATAAAGTGATTTATATTGCAGGTTTAGGTTTAATTGGCGGTTCCCTTGCCTTGGGAATCAGACGTGACCACCCTGATTATAAAATTCTTGGTTATAATCGCTCTGATAAATCACGCAACGTTGCCCTTGAACGTGGAATTGTGGATGAAGCGACTGCTGATTTTAAAGAATTTGCGCCCTTAGCCGATGTCATTGTATTAGCTGTGCCGATTAAGCAAACTATTGAATTTATTAAGGTTTTAGCTGATATGGATTTGAAAGACAATGTCATTATCACAGATGCAGGTTCTACAAAACGTGAAATTGTCGAAGCTGGTGAAAAATACCTTGCTGGACAAAGCGTTCGTTTTGTTGGCTCTCATCCTATGGCAGGTTCTCATAAATCTGGTGCCATTGCTGCTGAAGTCAATTTATTTGAAAATGCTTATTATATTTTCACGCCGTCAAGGCTGACAGATGCCAGCACAATTGCTGACATGAAAGTTATTTTGTCAGGGCTTCATGCGCGCTACATTGAAATTGATGCTGCTGAGCACGACCGTGTTACAAGTCAAATTTCGCATTTTCCACATATTTTGGCAGCTAGTTTAATGGAACAAGCTGGGGATTATGCTTCGGAACATGAGATGACTAACCACTTTGCGGCTGGAGGTTTTCGTGATATGACACGTATTGCGGAAAGCGAACCAGGTATGTGGACTAGTATTTTACTAACCAATAAGGCTGCGGTTTTAGAACGTATTGATGATTTTAAAAACAGACTTGATGGCGTTGCGGAGCTTATTTCGCAAAATGACGCCGATGCTATTTGGAATTATTTTAACCATGCCAAAGAAACCCGCAAGGAAATGAACATTCACAAACGTGGTGGTGTCGAAAGCGGTTTGATATTTTTGTTGATGTTCCTGATGAAGAAGATGTTATCTTGGAAATCTTGGAACTACTTCGTGGAACATCTTTGGTTAACATCCACATTAACGAAGAAAACCGTGAGGATATTAACGGCATTTTGCAAATTTCTCTTAAGAATATCAAAGATTTTGAACACGCTAAGAAAGTTATCAGTGAAAATACTGATTATAAAGTTTATGTTAATTAAGGAGAATTACTATGGCAAATATTTATGATTTAGCAAATGAATTAGAACGTGGCATCCGTGCCCTTCCAGAGTATAAAAAAGCTGAAGAAAGTCGTGCAGCGATTGAAGCAGATACGGCAGCTAAAGAACTTTTCAAAGAATTTACAGATTTCCAACAAGGGCTTTATGCTAAATTGCAATCTGGACAAATGCCTACTGGTGATGAACAGGCTAAAATGCAAGAATTAGGAGCTAAAATTGAAACTAATCCAGTTCTGAAAGCTTACCTCGATGCGCAACAAGCTTTGTCAGTTTATGTATCTGACATTGAAAAAATTGTCTTTGGACCTTTGCAAGACCTTTTGAAATAATGATATTTTACAACCTGACATTCTTTGTTAGGTTGTTTTCGTATTTTCTGAATCAAAGGTCTATAATGAGTGATAACTTTATAAGGGGGAATCTTGTATGTCACGTAAGGTCGGAATTATTGGAATGGGGCATGTTGGGTCAACAGTTGCTCATGGTTTGATTGCTCAAGGTGCATTTGATGATTATGTTTTGATAGATATTAACGAAAAGAAAGTTACGGCGGATGCTGTTGATTTTACAGATGCGGCAGCTAATCTCAATCAGCATGCTAATATCGTTGTTAATGATTATCAAGCGTTGGCAGATGCAGATGTTGTGATTTCAGCTTTGGGGAATATTGCTTTGCAGGACAATCCAGATGCGGATCGTTTTGCAGAATTGCCTTTTACAGCAAAACAAGTACCACTTGTTGCTAAAAAAATTAAAAGAAGTTGGTTTTAAAGGTATTATTATCGCGATTTCTAATCCTGTTGATGTTGTGACTAGCCTTTATCAACATTATTCAGGGCTTCCTAAGGAACGCGTCATTGGTACGGGAACGTTGCTTGATACAGCACGTATGAAACGTGCAGTTTCAGAACGTTTCGGTGTAGATGCTCGTAGTGTTTATGGCTATAATTTAGGTGAGCATGGGAATTCTCAATTTACAGCATGGAGCCAAGTGCGTGTGAAGGGGCAACCTATTTCAACATTTACAGATGCTAAGACTTTGGACGAAATTGCTCATGAAGCGATGATTGGTGGGCATACTGTTTTCTACGGTAAAAAATACACTAGCTATGGCATTGCAAGTGCGGCAATCCGTTTAGCTTTGGCTATTGTGTCAGATAGCCACGAAGAATTACCAGTGTCAAATTATTATGAACCGCTTGATACTTATCTTAGCTATCCTGCCATTGTTGGACGTGAAGGAATTATCGAGCAAATAAAATTGACATTACCAGCAGAAGAAGAAGCAAAACTTGAAAAGTCTGCCAACTTTATTAAACGTAAATTTTCAGAAAGTCTAAATTAAAGAAAAAAAGAAATCCCATCTGGAAAATCAGGTGGGATTAGTGATTTAACAAGTGATTCCGAACTTCAGAAATGAAATAAAGTGACCCTGTCACAACAAATAAGTCTTCTGGATTGTCATCTACTCTTGAAAGCCAGTCTTTGTAATCAGCAACTTTTGGGTATTGTTCTGGGTAGTCTGACAATGCCTGCGCCTGATAGAAATCAAATGTTGTGACGGTTAAGTCATAGGTGGACAATTCTTCCAGCATTTGTGTTAAAGGCTTGCGATTTAGCCCTGCAAATAAAATGTGACTGTTTTGTTGAGCAAAGTCATTCTTTAGTAAGTCAACTAATTTGGCGATAGAATCTTCGTTATGAGCACCATCTAGCATTAGATTTGGCTTGATGAGTTCACAACGTCCTGCCCAAACAGTCTCTTCCAGACCAGTTTTGATTGTAATTGGTGTAATAGCTGGCAATTGTTTTTGAAGAATCAATGCAGTCATAGCTGCCAAAGAGGCGTTAGCTTTTGGTGTTTACCAAGCATTTTAATCTGAATATCTGGAATAATAGTCTGATGATAAATCATATCAAAAGCTCTGCCATTTTCCATAAACGAAAAATCTTTTCCTAACTCATAAATGCTGGACATTGTCTCTTCGGCTTTCTGATAAAAAACGCGGCGAACGGGCTCTGCCATTTTTCCAAAAATAAAGGGAACGTTTGTTTTTAAGACACCTGCTTTGTGCTGAGCAATCTCAGCTAGGGAATTGCCGAGTGTTTCTCGGTGGTCGATGCTGATTGAGGGGCAAATGACAGCTTTGGCTGTGAAAACATTGGTTGAATCGTAAGTGCCACCAATACCAGCTTCGATGACCGCAATATCGATAGGATTAATGACTGCAAAATAATAAAACATGAGAGCAGTGACTAATTCAAATTCGGTCACTTTGCCGACCTTGTCTTGAAATTTTGCGCTATCAACAAGTGGTTTAATAGCTTGAACTGTTTTTACCAAATCCTGGTCAGGGATTTCAATGCTATCAATAGCAATGCGCTCATTAAAACGAGTGATAAATGGCGATGTGAAAGTACCAGTCTTGTAACCAGAAGCAGTTAAAATATGTTGTAAAAAGCTTGTTGTTGAACCTTTGCCATTAGTTCCGACGACGTGAATCGCAGGAAATTTATCTTGCGGATTGTCGAGCAATGCTAGTAAATACTGCATCCGCTCAAGGCTCGGACGACGTCCGTTAGCTTTATGAGAATGAATCCAGTTTAACGTTTCAATATAATTCATAACTTTTTGATTAAATTCGTAAAAAAAGAGGTGAGAACTTAGTGTACTCACCTCTTTTGAGTGTGATTGAGACGGTTGAAAATCAATAGAAGGAGCAAATAATCGCTGAAAACGATATTAGCACTAGTAACGATTACTCAGTTGTTTCGGTGTTGCTACCTGTAGTGGTATCGTCAGAAGTTGTATCTGAACTTGATGGTGTTGTTGAACTTTGGCTTGTAGCAGAGCTTGAACTATAAGTGGTATCTGAACTTGAACTGTAAGTATTGTTGTTACTGTTGTTAGAACCACTATTATAGTTATTATTAGCAGAAGCAGAACTTGAATAAGTTGTCGAAGCGGAAGTATCTGTTTTACTATCGCTGTCACTTTCTTTGATGATAACAGTTGTTGTCGTTGTTGATTTATCTGTTGTCTTTGAGTTTGACCCCTTTAAGGCATTGCTAATGGTAATACTTGCCACAATGATACTAAGAATAGAACCAATAAGAGCAACTGTTTTTTGAAGGGCAGAAAAACCTGTCTTAATGTGTTTTGTTGGGGCAGCTGACTTATCGTTTTTTGATGATGATTTTTGACGTCTTGAGTATTTTTGAGACATGATTAACTCCTTTTTCGCATATGACTCTATTATAAAATATTCTTTTTTAAATGTCCAGCGTTAGAATTTTTTTTTGTTTCAAAAAATTATTGTACGTCAAATTCTTAAAGTTAACCTTAAAAAAACTTAAAATTAAAACTTTCACACTCATAAAAGTCTGTGCTATAATGATAGTATTGATTTTTGTGAAGGAAGAAAAAATGATATATTTTGATAATTCAGCTACAACAATTCCCTATCCTGAAGTGTTACGCACTTATCAGGAAGTTGCTAGCAAGATATTTGGAAATCCCTCAAGTTTGCATAATTTAGGAACAAAGGCTAGTCGTATTTTAGAAGCTAGTCGCAAGCAAATTGCGGATTTATTAGGGGTTAAGAGTACTGAAATTATTTTTACGTCTGGTGGTACAGAAAGTGATAACTGGGTACTTAAAGGTGTTGCCTTTGAAAAAGAACGTTATGGCAAACACATCATCGTTTCAGATATTGAACACCCAGCGGTTAAAGAGTCGGCAAAATGGCTAAGCGAACACGGTTTTGATGTTTCATATGCACCTGTTAATGACCAAGGCTTTGTGGATATCAAAGCATTAGCTGCGCTTTTGCGACCAGATACAACTTTGGTATCAATCATGGCAGTAAATAATGAGATTGGCTCTATCCAACCGATTAAAGAAATTTCTGAATTATTAGCTGATAAGCAAGGCATTTCATTCCATGTGGATGCTGTTCAAGCTATTGGAAAAATTCCATCGGCGGATTATTTAACTGACCGTGTTGATTTTGCAAGCTTTTCAGGGCATAAATTCCACAGCGTTCGTGGGGTTGGTTTCATTTATAAAAAAGAAGGAAAAAAATTAACCCCATTATTAGCTGGTGGTGGTCAGGAAGGTGACCTTCGTTCTACAACTGAAAATGTAGCAGGAATTGCGGCTACGGCTAAAGCACTTCGCTTGGTGACTGATAAAGAAGCTTATGCTCTTCCGAAAATTGCCAAGATGAAAGAAGTTATCTATGACGAGCTAGCTAAGCATAAAGATATTGTTATTTTCTCAGGTAAAGATGATACATTTGCTCCAAATATTTTAACCTTTGGAATTAAAGGGGTTCGTGGTGAAGTTGTGGTTCATGCTTTCGAAGAACACGAAATTTACATTTCAACCACATCAGCTTGTTCATCAAAAGCTGGAAAACCTGCTGGAACATTGATTGCTATGGGCGTTCCAACGAAATTAGCACAATCAGCTGTCCGAATCAGTCTTGATGATGATAATGACATGGGACAAGTTGAGCAATTTCTAACGATTTTCAAACAAGTTTACGAAAAAACCAAAAAAAGTAAGATAATAAGAAAGGATAAAGAGAGTTTTCTCTTTAATAAACTATGCAGTATTCAGAAATTATGGTTCGTTACGGCGAACTATCAACCAAAGGAAAGAACCGTATGCGTTTCATCAATAAATTGAAACATAACATGAAACACGTTCTTTCAATTTATCCAGATGTGCGTGTTGTTGCTGACCGTGACCGTGCTCACATTTATTTAAATGGCACAGATTACGTATCAGTTGCTGAATCATTGAAACAAATTTTTGGGATTCAAGGCTTCTCGCCATCATACAAAGTTGAGAAAAATCTTGAAACTATTAAGAAAGCAGTTCAAGATGTGATGAAAGATGTTTATCACGAAGGACTAACTTTTAAAATTACAAGTAAACGTAGCGACCATAACTTTGAAATGGATAGTCGCGAATTGAACCAATACCTTGGTTCTGCTGTATTTGAGGTTTTACCAGATATCCAAGCTCAAATGAAAGGTCCAGATGTCAACTTGAAAGTGGAAATTCGTGAAGAAGCAGCTTACCTTTCCTATGAAAATATCAAAGGTGCTGGTGGTCTCCCTGTCGGAACAGCAGGACGAGGAATGTTGATGCTTTCTGGCGGAATTGATTCACCAGTTGCAGGTTACCTTGCTCTTAAACGTGGGGTTGATATTGAGGCAGTTCACTTTGCTAGCCCACCTTATACAAGCCCAGGTGCTCTTAAAAAAGCCCAAGATTTGACACGTAAGTTGACTAAATTTGGTGGTAATATTGATTTCATCGAAGTGCCATTTACAGAAATTCAAGAAGAAATTAAAGAAAAAGCACCTGAAGCTTACTTGATGACTTTGACACGTCGTTTCATGATGCGTATTACTGACCTTATCCGTGAAGAACGTAATGGTTTAGTGATTATTAATGGTGAAAGTCTTGGACAAGTTGCCAGTCAAACACTTGAAAGCATGCGTGCCATTAATGCGGTAACCGCAACCCCAATTATTCGTCCAGTTGTCACAATGGATAAATTAGAAATCATTGATATTGCTCAAAAAATCGATACTTTCGACATTTCAATTCAACCATTTGAGGACTGCTGTACTATTTTTGCACCTGACCGCCCAAAAACAAACCCAAAAATCAAAAATGTTGAACAATACGAAAAACGTATGGACGTTGAAGGACTTGTTGAGCGTGCGGTTGCAGGCATTAAAGTAACAACAATCACTCCACAAGCAGACCACGATGAGGTTGATGACTTGATTGATGATTTATTATAGGAGACAAAAAGCTACCGTTGGTGGCTTTTTAGGTAAATTCTGACTCCTTTGCTAGAAAATGCTATAATAGTGTTTGGAGGTAAGATTAAGTGATGTTTGATAGGATTATTTATAAAAAAACAACGCTTGCTTGTTTGAGTTTTTTGGTGATTTCCTTGCTTGGTTCGGGTGTGTATTAGTCTAGCTTTTGAAAAATCGAGCTCTAATACGACACAAACGACAGAAAAAACAAGCACAAACAAAAGCAATACACGAAAAACAGCGCGTGTCATGGGCAAATGGTGTATATTCACAAGTTCCACAGTAGGGCTTTATGGAAGATGCTGAACAAGCTGACGGAAGCTATTGATTTCACGTCCGTTTTTTGAGTACGTCAAGGACTGGATTTCAAGTGCTGACTTGGCTATCGGTGATTACGAAGGAACGATTAGCCTGATTACCCTTTGGGTGGTTATCCGCTTTTTAATGCACCAAGTGAAATCGCTGACGCTATGAAAGACACGGGGTATGATGTTGTTGATTTAGCGCATAATCACATTTTGGATTCTGGGCTTTCAGGTGCTATCAATACGGTTGAAACCTTTGAAAATTTTGGCTTGTCAACTATCGGTGTTTACAAAGAAAATCGTGATACGGAAGACATTCTCATTAAAAATATCAACGGCATCAAAATTGCGATTTTGGGTTATTCTTATGGCTATAATGGCATGGAAGCGAATGTGGCAGATGAAGATTACGAAAAACATATGTCAGATTTAGATGAAGATAAAATGAAATCAGAAATTCAAGAAGCTGAAAAGAAAGCTGATGTCACAATTGTCATGCCACAAATGGGAACAGAATACGCTCTTGAACCAACAGACGAACAAGTAACGCTTTATCATAAAATGATTGACTGGGGAGCAGATGTTGTGTTTGGTGGACATCCTCACGTTGCTGAGCCGTCTGAAACGCTTGAAAAAGACGGCGATAAAAAATTTATCATCTATTCAATGGGGAATTTTATCTCTAACCAGCGTTTAGAAACGGTTGATAATATCTGGACAGAACGTGGTCTCTTAATGGACGTCACTTTTGAAAAGAAAAATAATAAAACAACAATCAAGACCGTTGCCGCTCATCCGACAATGGTTTGGGTTTGGAGTAAGGGTGTGACGGGCTCAGAAGGCTTTGTGCTTTCCGATTATCGAACGCTTGTTTTGGAAGATTTTATTGAAGGTGGAAAGTATCGTGATATTCTTGATTCAACTATGCAAGAAAAAGTGGATACTGCCTACCAAGAAATGAATGAATTGGTGAAATTTACAATGGGATTAAGTCGTCAAAAAGTTAACCTATTTTCAAAGAGTTATCGAAGATGTTAAAAAATTATACCTAACTGCCTTTCCAGCAGTAGAACGGTTACCCTATTTGCCGTTAGTTTTGAATGCTTATCGGCGTTTAGCGAATTTTTATGCCTACTATGATAAGGATGACTTTGTTGGTTTAGTGTATTTGTTGGAGAATGAAGAAGTTATCTATCTGTTCTTTCTTGCGGTTAATCCAAATATTCGTTCACGTGGCTATGGCTCTGCCATTTTACAAGACATTAGAAATTTAGCAGGAAAACGTCCGATTATTCTTGCCATGGAACCATTAGATAAAACTGCTGAAAATTATCATCAACGTGTTAAACGAGTTGTTTTTTATGAAAAGAATGGCTTTAATATCACGGATTATTATTATCATGAAGGAACAGAAGTGTATCAAGTCATGGCAACAGATGCCTCACTTAACATTCAAGTAGTGGAAAAATTAACGAAAAAAGCGGTGCTAGGCTTAATTGCTATTTCATTTGAGAAAAAATCAGAATGAAAACGTAATATTGCTAAAAAAGCATAGCATATTCCTTGATTTAATCACTTTATCATGTTAAAATATGAACGTTGACTAAATGCACATCCTGTGCAACCGCACGAAAATCGTTCATAAGTAACTTTCGAAGTTCACGATTTAGGCGAGTCTTCACAAGCGGAAAATCCGCAACAAAAATTTATAGGAGGTGCACGATGAGCACATATGCAATCATCAAACTGGTGGAAAACAAGTTAAAGTTGAAGTAGGTCAAGCTATCTATGTTGAAAAACTTGATGTTGAAGCTGGTTCAGAAGTAACATTTAACGAAGTTGTTCTTGTTGGTGGTGACAAAACTGTTGTTGGTACACCAGTTGTTGAAGGAGCTACTGTTGTTGGTACTGTTGAAAAACAAGGTAAACAAAAGAAAGTTGTTACTTTCAAATACAAACCTAAAAAAGGTAGCCACCGTAAACAAGGTCACCGTCAGCCTTACACAAAAGTTGTTATCAACGCTATCAACGCTTAATTTGGCAATATTATGATTCAAGCAACTTTTATTCGCCACAAGGGTAACTTAGAAAGTGTTGAACTGATTGGTCACGCTGGTAGTGGTGAGTATGGCTTTGATATCGTATGTGCAGCTGTCTCAACTTTATCAATTAACTTGGTTAATTCGTTAGAAGCTTTGGCAGATTGCAACGCTGATTTAGCTATCAATGAGATTGATGGTGGTTATATGAAGATTGATATCTCTCATGTAACTGAAAAGACAGATGAGAAAGTTCAACTTTTATTTGAAAGCTTTCTTTTAGGAATGACAAATTTGGCAGAAAACTCTCAAGAGTTTGTGTCAGTTCAAGTCATTGCAAACTAATTTGAAAAGAGGACACAACATATGTTAAAAATGAATCTTGCTAACTTGCAACTTTTCGCCCACAAAAAAGGTGGAGGTTCTACATCAAATGGTCGTGATTCACAAGCTAAACGTCTAGGTGCTAAAGCAGCTGACGGACAAACTGTTTCAGGTGGATCAATCCTTTACCGTCAACGCGGTACTCACATTTATCCAGGTGTAAACGTAGGTCGCGGTGGAGACGATACACTCTTCGCTAAAGTTGAAGGTGTTGTACGTTTCGAACGTAAAGGTCGCGATAAAAAACAAGTCTCTGTTTACCCTATCGCAAAATAATAGCGTAAATAGATTACTTGAAAGCTTTGTCAATCATGGCAAGGCTTTTTTGATTACCTGCCCCCCTTGGAAGAGAGCGTTTCCTTGCCAAATTTTGAAACCAGTCTAAAAAGCTATTACAAGTTTGTTAACCATTTTGCAAAAAAGAATTAGGAAAACA
>ENA-OPZM01000270-OPZM01000270.1-human-gut-metagenome-genome-assembly--contig:-NODE-270-length-22766-cov-13.014002_pt1 | contig 22766 bp, 28 predicted proteins | sample MGYA00242478_ERZ504493 | MGnify/ENA primary metagenome ERZ504493 (study PRJEB26092, sample SAMD00036227) | human gut metagenome | host: Homo sapiens | study: EMG produced TPA metagenomics assembly of... | reverse complement strand
GCCTCGGACGGGAACTCAAACGGGCCATGGGCATCGCCGTGGCATTGCGCGAAGGCGCGAACACGATACCCGACTCCATACGCGACGTGCATCCGGTATGGGCGCCCACAAGGGAAATCTCCGACGCGGCGCGCGCCGACGCGTTCACGAAGATCGCCGACAAGATCACCGGCTACGCCGACTCCGATGTCGGACTCGAACGTCTCGGCCTGACCCGCGAGGAAATCACCCGCCTACGCGCCGACCAGCAACGGCAGAAATCGGAACAACGCATCGACCAGCTCATGGACAGAAGCGCGGCGTCCTCGGAGGTGACGGATGGATCTGAACAATCTGGATCTGCCGGAACCGGCGAAAGCGCAGCTTCGTCAGAAACTGGAGAAACTGCATAGGGATTACGAGACTGATCTTGAGAATTTGACAGACGACGCCACCGACGCGATGGAATCCGCGAAACCGTTGGAACGACAAGACATAGTGCTCAGGTACACCCGCGATGCGTCCGAACGATCACGCAGGTACTACACTGACACCAGGAACCTGTGGCAGAAATACGCCGGCATCAAAATGCCGCCCTACGTCTCATCTACTTGCGACGAATATGAAGTGCTATACCGTCAGGTAGGCGGTTTCACTGGAACCGATTGGAATGGGCATAACTACACTAATTTGAAGCATGGCAACGCCAACGGGCTGACTGTTGAAGACCTTTGGCCCGACCTGAAGACGGTGGACGACTGGCAGCAGTTCATTGCCGACATGATGAGCAGGTCTGTACGATTGACCACGCAGAACAACCGCGACGCCGACGAGACGCATCCTGGATGGGCACGCGTCCCACGAGGCTCCAATCCTTGTGCATTTTGCGTGATGCTCGCCAGCCGAGGATTCGCATACACCAGTGAGGAAAGCGCGGACTTCGGCGGCTCTTTCCATAACGGCAAATGCCGTTGCATTCCCGTGTGCAGCTGGGGCAAGGACAAGATCTTCGGCTATGACCAAGCGAAGTATAAAGCCATGTACGATCAGGCCGTGCAAGCCATCAACGGCAACGCATTGGGAAAGAATTGGAAGTCCTCCGCCGAGGAAGCCGGAATCAAGTTGGATTCGGCCGACGCGAATGCCGTCACATTCGTTATGCGTCATAAGTTCTAAGCAATTGAGCGACGGGATCATGCCGAAGAAACGTGCGTCTTTCAAAGTCGAACATGATTTCACCGGCATGCGCGACGAGAAATCATTAAGCAAGAAAGGATGGGATGGAAGGCAGAAGGCGCTTGGCGTCCCAGTAGACGCAGACGTCCTTGAGATGCATGAAATCGTGTTCCTGGAACATTTCAAGTCACTCGGACAGCATTACGAATGGATTCCACGCGATACTTTGGGGCACAAATCGACGAATGACTTGAAATGGATTGAGCAAGACCTTGAGTGCGAGGTTAAGTCATCTCGGCAAAAACGCCCAGACTACGGATCCATTTCGAAGAACATCTCAAAAGCGGTATCCAAAGCCGAGCAGCATGGTGTCGTGAAGGATGCATTCATTGTGGATCTCACTGGATACTCGGCTCCGGAGAAACTGGTGACGCAACTTTCCCGCTATAACGCGCTGCATAAGAAAAACAAGATCAGACGTTTGTTCCTATTGGACAACAACGGGATGAGAGAAATCGAGCTGCAATAAAAACCCGGAGGCACTCCCGCACGAATAGGCTATTATTTCAAGTCTGCACGGGACCTCCGGTACTTCTATTTTACCAAAAACCATTGATTTCGGTGGATTGCCAGAGCAGACGAATGGACCCGACTGTAACTCGGGCGCTTCACAGCCGCGCAGGTGCGAATCCTGCATCCACCACTCGGCCAGCCATTCAGGTTGGCGGCGACCATGCGCCGTATCGCGTGGGAGGACCATACAGCGCACCGTGGCGCGGTCGAACTCGAATCCACGGGAAACAGCAAAGGAGAGCAGCATGTCCATCAGATTCCGATTCCCGGCACACATCCGTCTCATCGACGGCGGTGGCGACGAGGGCGGTTCCAATGACGGTGGCGATGGCGGTGAGCCGAGGTCGTTCACCCAGGAACAGGTCGACCAGATCGTCGAGAAGCGACTGGCCAAGGAGCGCGGCAAGTACAAGGACTACGACGAGCTCAAGTCCAAGGCCATGAAACTCGACGAGATGGAGAACGCCGGAAAGAGCGAAATCGACAAACTCAAGGAATCGAACGCGGCGCTGCGCAAGCAGATCGACGACGCCGCGGCCGAGAAGCAGCACGCGGAATGGGTGTCCGAAGTCGCCAAAGACAAGGACGTTCCGGCCGAACTGCTGCGCGGCGGAACCAAGGAGGAACTCGAGGCGCATGCGGACCTCCTGCACGCGGCGCTGCATCCGGCATCCAAGCCGCCTCAGGTGAGGAACCAGACGGGCTCTCCATCGCACCAGAACAACAACAAGGACGCCGAAGAGCTCTCGTACATCCACCAGCTCCTAGGCGAATAACCCAACCATCCGAAAGGACAAGCCATCATGGCGATGAAAACAGACCAGATCAAGCTCCCCGTGAGCGTGGCCACCGAAATCGTGAACAAGGCCAAGGACACCAGCACCATCGCGTCCCTGAGCCCCAGCACGCCACAGATCTTCTCCGACGCCGACTACCTCGTGTTCAACGGCAAGAGCGAAGCCGAGGTAGTGGCCGAAGGCGCGGTCAAGAGCAGCTACGAGCAGACCGTGGACTCCGTCGTGGCGAAGCGCTTCAAGGTGCAGACCACCACCCGCGTCACCAGCGAACTCCAGTGGGCCGACGAGGACAACCAGCTGCAGATCATCCGCAGCATCCAGGCCGATCAGGCAGCCGCACTGGGCCGCGCCCTCGACTACGTGATCTACCATGCGATCAACCCCAAGACCGGTGAGGCGCTCTCCGGATTCGACCCATTGAGCACGTCTGCCGTGCAGGTGATCGCCACCGAGGATGAGATCGGCAACGTGGACGCTTTGGCCGACGCGCTGAACGACTCCTACGACATCAACGGTGTCGCCCTGTCCAAGACCTGGGCGTCCCGCCTGCGCAAGCTGCGCGTCCCCTCCACCGGCATGCGCTTCTACCCGGAGATCCCGCTGAACCTGCAGGCCGGCAGCCTGGACGGCATCACCGCCGCGACCTCCGGAACCGTCAACGGCCGACTGGCCAAGACCCCGACGAAGGTGCTCGCGTTCATGGGAGATTTCAGCCTCATCAAATGGGGCATGGTCCGCGATCTGACCAGCGAGATCATCGCCTACGGCGATCCGGACCAGACCGGCGTGGACCTGAAGGCCCATAACCAGATCGCATACCGCACCGAGGCGATGTACGCGTTCGCGATCATCGATCCGAAGGCGTTCGCCGTACTCAAGGCCACGGAATGAGGTGAACGATGAGTTTCCCCATCCAGACCCTTGTGGTCAATCCGTCAGGTAAGAAGAAGCATGCGATCGGACCGTTGGACGCGCAGGTGAGCCTTGTCAACAAGGATGGCACGGACTTCTCCGCCGGATCCAGCGCCTACGAGCTGCCGGCGGCCGGCGAGGACACCCTCGGCGGCATTAAGCAGTACGCGCCCGAACAAGCGATCGGCAACGTCGACAGCAACATCGCCGAGGCCGCGGCGGACACTCCGACCAAGGACGAATTCGACAAACTCGTCACCGCGTTCAACACGTTGGCGAAACAGTTCGACGACACCATCGCCGGCCTCGTATCCGCCGGGGCGGTCAAACTGCCGGACAAGAAGTGACCATGACGGACGAGCCCGACATGTTCGCCACCTCCGACGATCTCGAACGGAGGTGGCACAAGCTCACCGACGAGGAACGCGAGAAAGCCGACACGCATCTCGCGGACGTGACCGACTACATCAAGGAACGCTCCCCGAACTGGCGGCGGCTCCTCGACGAACGGCCACGACTGTTGACGAAGATCACCTGCGACATCGTCCGCAGGATCATGCAGGCCGACCCGTACGACATTCCCGGCGGCATCACGCAGATGAACCAGACCACCGGCAGCTTCAGCGAACAATACAGTTTCGGAGCGCCACCGGCGATCTCTGGCTGCGCGACGACGAGAAACGCATCCTCGGCATCAACGCGCAACGCGCGTTCAGCGTCGACATGGCAACGGGGGAGACGTCCTAGTGGAAACCATCGAAATCTGGCGCGGCCAGCCCACCACCGACACGGACGGCAACCCCATCCAGGGCAAACCCGCCCGCGTCGGCACGTTCCAGGCGCTGGTCGCCCCAACCTCCACCACCGACCAGACCGAGGAGAACGCCAGCCCGCAGACCATCGAATACACGATCCACATCCGCGGTAGCCAACCATCAGGCATCCAGCCGCCGACCTGATCAAAGTCAGAGGCATCCTCCTGCCCGTCAAAGGCAAACCGCAAGTGTGGAACAACATCCACGGACGCCACATCGGCGACGTCATCACCGTAGGCGAACGGGAAGGATAAACCATGGCCAAACGATGCAGATTCGTATTCAACCGCAAGGCGTTCAGCCAACAGGTCCTCAAAAACGAGACATTGCGCTCGCGCATGAGGGACGCGGCCGAGGCCGCCGTAGAGGATGACCGTTGCATGGTCCGCGACCATGACGGCAAGAACCGTAGCGGCGTGGCGATCATCTGCCCGGCACCGGTGGAGAAGGCGCACGGCACGCTGGAGGACACGCTCGGAAGGATGCGCGTATGAGCATCCCGGTCACTCCCCGCCGCACGGAGCCGCTGCTCCTGCCCAAACTGAGGACACTGTTCCCGGACGTGACGTTCGACACCATCGAACGAGCCGACCTCGAACCGCCCTTCACCGAAGCCACTCTGGCCGACTCCATGCAGGGCATGAGCACCCCAATTTCGCAGTACGTGCGGCTGCGGTTGAGCGTGCGATGCATGAGAGAGGACCATACGGGCGACTGGGACAAGGCCGCACGCCTGTGGGCCGACATCGCGAGGGAGATCATCGGGCTCGGAAACGTCGCGCCGCTCATCGACGCGTCACTCGAATCCGGGCCGGTACGCATGACTGACGAGGACAAGAGGCTGGTGTGCGCGTACGGCGTGCTCCTGCTCGAGGTCACCGTCAACTGAAACACAACAAAAGACAACGTGCCGCCACACGCGAAGAACGGAAAGGTGCAGACGAATGTCTGACAACAACGAAAAAACCACCGTCGCCGCGCAGGCGGCATCCACGCCCAGCGCGCAGGCCGCGCAGGGCGCGACCGACTACGGGTACGTGTCCAGCGGCAACACCGCAGGCAACGTGCGCCTGATCAAGAACTACGCGCTGTTCCTGTTCCCCAAGGGCGACAGCACGTTCGTGGCTCCGACCGGAGTGGCCTGGACCCCGCCGGCAAGCAAGAAGCCGATCGGCTACTCCACGGAGGACGGCGCCGTACTGCATCCGGAACCGGGCGACAGCACCGACTACAAGGCCCACAACGGCGACATCGTGCTGTCCGACACGGATCCGGGCTACTGGACCCTGCAGCTCGCCGCCATGGAGGGCCGCAAGGATGTGGTGTCGGCCTACTTCGACGTGGACGTCGAAACGGACGGCGGCATCAGCATCAAGGGCGCCGGATTGAAGAAGGAGTGGATCCTCGTGCTGGTCGCGCTCGACCAGCAGGACCGTCCGTTCCTCCTGTACGGCACCAACGCGAAGGTGAGCGACCGTGACGACGTGAGCCTGAAATCCAGCGAGATCATGAACTTCAGCATGACGTTCAAGATGCTCAAGGGCGCCAACGGCGAGCAGTTCCACGTATGGGGCCTCGTCACCGAAGACGCCAAGTGAACCATTGATTCTTCCGTGCGGCCGATGGCGGTCGACCGCACGGGACCACCACATCAAACCGCCAACCATTAGAACGGAGCCAACATGAGCGACAAAGAATACCATGTCGTGGACGTGGACCTGACCGAAGCGGAAGAGCTCAAACCCGACGTGCACCTCGAGGTCGCCGGCGTCAAACTCGACCTGCCGAACCTCAACAACGCGGAACTGCCCATCGAACTCGTCCAGGCCATCCTCCTGGTCAAAAGCAAGCCAATGCTCTCCGACGAGGAAACCACGGCCTGCGTGAGCACGTTCCTCGCCTACTTCCAGACGATGCAGCCGAACTTCTGGAACGTGCTGCGCAAGACCAAACGTCCGATGGCCTACCTCACCGCGACCATCAAGGCGTGGGCCGAGGAATCCGGACTGGACCCAAAAGCGTTTACCTCGCCCACCTCTGGAACAACAATCGCGCGGCACTAGCCTACGACTGGATCCGAGCGTACGGGCAGATCTACAGGCCCGTACGCTTCCGGGAATGGGTTGAAGGCCAACGTCCACGAGTCGATTGGGGACTTGCCTGGGCGTTGACCCGCGAAATCCTCAAAGACCACACGAGCCACTCGTGGATGGCGTTGCAGAACGCCGTCTACGCACCCGACGGAGCCGAACAGGCGGTCTGGACGCTGTCCGGACAACGCAAACGCCCATGGTTCGACCACGAGCACGACCCGCTCCGCCCGCCAACCCCAGCACACAACCTCACCCGCCGTCAACGCGAGGACAGGGAACGGCTCAAAGCCTACTTCCACATCAACGACGACCTCTGACTCCGACCGCCATCGGAATCCCAACCTACGAATAAGGAAACACGATGGCAGCACAGGACATAGCGTCGCATACGTCCACGTCGAACCATCCGGCAAAGGATTCGGCAAAAGCATCGAAGGCGACATCGGCGACGCGTCAACAAAGCTCCAAGAAAAGCTCCAACACCCTCATTTCGAAAATCGGCGGAGCATTCGGCAAAATCGGCAAGGTCGGCACCGGCGCGATCGCCACCCTCGCCGGCGGCATCACCGCATTGGCCGCCAAAGGCGGCTTCACCCGCGCCCTCAACATCGAGAACGCGCAAGCCAAACTCAAAGGCCTCGGCCACGACAGCGCGAGCGTCACCGAAATCATGAACGACGCGCTCGCGTCCGTCAAGGGCACCGCGTTCGGATTGGGTGACGCCGCGACCGTCGCGGCAAGCCTGTCCGCCTCCGGCATCAAGGAAGGCGGGGACCTGACCAAGGTCCTCAAGACCGTGGCCGACACCGCGCAGATCAGCGGCAGAAGCCTCACCGACATCGGCATGATCTTCGGTTCCGTCGCCGCCCGAGGCAAACTCCAGGGCGACGACATGCTCCAGCTCATGTCGAGCGGCATCCCCGTCCTCCAAATGCTCGGCAAGCATCTGAACAAGACCAGCGCCGAAGTGTCCGACATGGTCTCGGACGGCAAAATCGACTTCCAAACCTTCGCCGACGCCATGCAGGAAGGCCTAGGCGGAGCCGCACTATCCGCAGGCACCACATTCACCGGCGCCCTGGCCAACGTGAAAGCCGCGTTGAGCCGACTCGGAGAAACAGCCGCCACACCAGTCCTCAACGGCCTGCGCGGCCTGTTCAACCAAGCCATCCCACTCATCGACACATTCACCGCAGCCGTCACACCAACCTGCAAAAAGTCGGAGCGGCACTCCAGCAAGGCCTCGAGAACGCGATACCCGCCACACAGGCGAAACTCAAAAACCTTGGCGACACGATCTCCAACATTCCCGGCTTCCAGATGCTCGCCTCGGCGACGGCCAGCCTCAAAAGCCAACTCACCGGCCTCTGGAACGCAATCACATCACTCATAGGCGGACTCAACAATGGCGGCGAAGCCGCCACAATGTTCTCCACAACCGCCGGCGCGCTCGCGGGAGTGGTCGCTTCGGTCGCGCAGGCGTTGTCGAACGCGGCGGGATGGGCGAAGACGTTCGTCAACAAGTTCATCGAGACGGGCGCGTTGCAGCCGTTCCTTGAAAGCCTGACCGGCGTCATCTCCGGATTGGGCTCGCTGGTTTCCGGATTGGCGGCCGCGGTCTCGCAGGCCTTCGGCTTCAACGACAGCGCGCGCACCGCCGGTTCCGCGGCGCAGAGCTTCGCCGGACTGTTGAACACTTTGACCGGCGTGCTCATGACGGTGGGAGGCTGGCTGCAGTCGGTCGGACAGTGGGCGCAGCAGAACGGCGCACTGGTGTCCGGCGCGTTGAAAGCCATCACCATCGCATTGCTCGCGGTCAAAGGCTGGGATATCGTCTCGGCCGGGCTGAAGACAATTTCCGGTGGACTGAAGGCCATTTCCGCGACTGCCTCCGGTGTGGAGAAGGCCGCTACGGCCGCGTTCGACATGATTGGCAAGATCTCCGACGCGGGAAACGCGGCTGGAGCACTGAAGCAACTCGCCGGCTCGTTCAACATCGTCAAGACCGCTCAATCGGCATGGAGTGCGGTGACCAAGGCCGCGACCGCCGTGCAATTGGCATTCAGCGCTGCCTTGGATGCGAACCCATTCGTCCTCGTCATCGCAGGCATCACCGCGGTCGTGGCCGCACTGACCTGGTTCTTCACCCAAACCGAAACGGGCAAACAGCTCTGGAACAGCTTCACCACATGGTTCACGGGAATCTGGAACCAGATCAGCACAGCATGCCAACCCGCACTGCAAGCCATCGGAACATTCATCACCCAGACCATGAGCCAAATCCAGCAAATCTGGCAAACCGGATGGACACTCATCACCACCATCCTCCAAAACATCTGGAACACAATCGGCCCCATCATCATGACCGCACTCACCGCGATCATCACCGGCATCCAAGCATTCATCACCACCATCACACCACTCCTGCAAGCCGGAATACAGAACATCCAAACCATCTTCCAAACCGCCACCACCATCATCAGCACGGTCTGGAACGGACTCTGGAACACCATAACCACCGTCGTACAAGGCACATGGACCATCATCACCACAATCATCAACACCGCACTCGCCGTCATCCAAGGCATCATCCAACTGGCGCTCGCGGTCGTCAACGGGAACTGGAGCGCCGCGTGGTCGGCCATCCAGGGCATCGCGTCGGCAGTGTGGGGCGGCATCCAAGGCGTCGTCTCCGCCGGCATCGGCATGGTCAGCGGAGTGGTATCCGCCGCATGCTCGACCATCCGAAGCGTGTGGGCCGCGTTGTGGAATGGCGTCGGAAGCATTGTGTCGAGCGTCTGGGGCGGCATCGTCGGCACCGTAAGCAACATGGTTGGCCGCGTCGGGAGCGTCGTGAGCGGGATCGGCGGAACCGTCCGGAGCGCGGTGTCCGGCGCGGGAAGCTGGCTCGTCAGCGCGGGACGCAACATCATCCAGGGATTGATCAACGGCATCACAGGAATGGTCGGCTCGTTGTATTCCAGCATCACCAACGCGTTGTCGGGCTTGGTGGACAAGGCCAAGAACGCTTTGGGCATCCATTCCCCGTCGCGTGTGTTCCGCGACGAGGTAGGTGCGATGGTCGGACGTGGCATGGCATTGGGCATCGACGATTCCGCGCATGTGGTCAGCCGTTCCATGGATTCGCTCGTCTCCACGATGAGCCTCTCCGACGCGGACTGGTCGAAGACCGGCAGGCTGAACGTCACGGCCGGCACCGGCGCCAATGCCGGCGACGGCGATCTTCGGGAACTCATCGCAGCCGTCGAATCGCTGCACGACGACCTCGGATCGATCATCGCCAGGTACACGCCGACGATAGGGGACCGCGACTTCGCAAGGAAGGTGAGAAGTGCAATCGCTTGAATACGCATCCGCCGCCACAGGTGAGCGAATCGGCTTCGAAGGGCCTCTGTACGGCGAAACGCTCGCCGGACTGCGCGGCCGCGTCTGGGACTACAGCCTCGCCTCGCGCGGCATCACGGGCATCACACGCAAGACACGTGAGACGACCATCCCCGTGAAGATCCACGATTCTCCGGAGACGCTCGACCTATTGCGCCGCCTCGCGGACGCCGACATGGCCTCCGGAGAACCAGGCACGCTCATCGCCGACGGCGAATGGGAAGCCAAAGCGTGGATCACGAAAAGCGAACCGCAATCCATCACGCCCACGATGGTCGAGACACAGTTGACCATCGTGCTGGCCGATGGCGTGTGGCGCCGTCCGACCATGACGCATTTCACGCCACGATACGATTCCGGAACCGCCGACCTTGACTATCCATATGATTATCCGCATGATTTCGCCGGCATGGCATTGGGCGCGGAGATCGTCAACGACACATCCATCCCGCAGCCGGTCAAACTCACGATATTCGGACCGTGCACAAACCCGTACGTCATCATCGGAACCAACCGGTACGAGGTCGACGTGACCGTACCATCCGGCTCACGTCTGGAAATCGACGGCACCGGCGATGTCAGGACCGTCACCATGGTCAGCGGCACCGGGCTCGCCACCAACTGCTTCGCGCAGGCCGTGCGAGGGTCGGGCAAGGATTCCGGCCGGTACGTGTTCCAACCGCTCGCGCCCGGAACACAGTCGGTCAGCTGGCCGGGAGGATTCCAATTCGACTTGACGGTCTGCGAGGAAAGGAGCGAACCGCCATGGACCTGATCGTCACCGACGCCACAGGCAAACCCGTGGCGAGCCACGCCTCATACACGCTCGACCTCGCGTTCGGCAGCGGGGAGAACGACTTCGACCTGCAGGTCGAAGACGCCGCGCTCAAGGCGGGAAGCCGCATCATGATCGACGGCACCGAGTACGGCGGCATCATCGACGACACGGATGTCGACGTGGACGGCGGCCTGTCCACCGTCACATGGCATGGCCGCGACTGGCATGGAGTGCTCGCCTCGAAGATCATCGAACCGGACAGGAACAACGATTACCTCACCCTGTCCGGCACGATTCCCGTCATCATGCGCACGCTCGTCAGCCGTGCGGGACTGCAAGGCCTGTTCACCGTCACCGAAGAAAGCGCCGACCACAAGACCACCTGCCAGTTCGACCGGTACGTGGACCTGTACAGCGGTCTGGTCAAGATGCTCAGGGCAAGCGGACTCAAACTCCGGTTGCGTAATGACGGCGACAAGGTGGCCATGAGCGCCATGCCCGTCCGCACGATCGGCGACAGCATCGACTCGGACCTCATCGACTTCACCGCCAAACAGGCGGCGCACCCTATCAACCATCTCATCTGCCTGGGCAAGGGCGAACTCAAGGACCGTACCGTCATCCACTGGTACGCCGACGCGAACGGCACGTTCAGCCACACGCAGACCCTCAAAGGGCTTGACGAACGCACCGCCACATACGAGTTGTCCAACGCCGAAGCCGACGAGCTCGAGGACAAGGGCAGGCAGAAATTCCAGGAACTTCGGAATGCCAGCACCATCGACGTGGACATTCCCGACGGCATCGACGCGGACGTGGCGACCTGGTCACGGGTCGTGACAACAACACGGGCCTCGTCGTCACTGCCGAGATCTCCAAGAAGATCGTCAAGGTTTCGGGAGGCGTGCTCACCGTCACCTACGAATCCGGAGGTGCCAGCGCCGGCGGCAACAGCGGAGAATCCTCCATCGGGGATGGTGGCCACGCCTACTACGCTGGAGCCGGCCTCAAACTCGACGCCTGGACGTTCAGCGCCGACGTGACCAGAAACGACATCGACTCGCTCAACAACGCATTGTCGGGTAAACAGCCGAAAGGCGACTACATCACCGGCCTGAAAATCGGTTCGGTGGACACGCTCGCCCCCGGCGCACAGGCAAGCGCGTCGCTCACAGGCGCCGGCAGCGACAAAACCTTGAATTTGGGGCTTCCGAAAGGCGATCAGGGTCCGCAAGGGGAGAAGGGCGACAAGGGTGACACAGGACCACAGGGGGCCACCGGAGCGACCGGACCCACCGGTCCTCGGGGAGAGAAAGGAGCGACCGGGGAGCGAGGGCCGCAAGGCGTCGCCGGTCCCGAAGGTCCGCAGGGACTGCAGGGGATACGCGGCGAGAAAGGCGATAAGGGTGATGCCGGCGCGATCGGCGTGGCGGGACCGCAAGGCCCGACGGGTTCCACAGGTCCGCAGGGTCCCACGGGTCCACAGGGGGCGACCGGCCCCCAGGGCAGACAAGGCATCCAAGGTTCCCAAGGCATCCAGGGCCCGCAAGGGGAGAAGGGTGACAAGGGCGACAGCGGCGTATCCGCTCCCTCGAACGGCTTCTTCACGCTCAGCATGGAAGGCGACGGCGACCTGTACGTGAACTATCCGGACAACACGAACCCACCCTCGTTTGTTTGGGACTCCGAGAGCGGGAACCTGTACGTGGACATCCCGGAAAGGTGACACATGGCGCGACTATTGATCGGCAACATCAAAGGCCCCAAAGGCGACAAGGGCGATACCGGGGCCACCGGCCCGCAAGGCAAGCAAGGAGCGCAGGGCGTTCAGGGAGCTAAAGGCGACGTCGGCCTTCCGGCGCTCGTGATGAAGAAATCCCTCGTCGGCGAATATCCGGTGGGATCCACTTTCACGGGGAACGTGAGCGAATGGTTGAACCGAACACCACTCGCCAACGAATATTCGACCGCATTGTCAGGTGGCGGAAAATACAGCATCGTCTGGCAGTGCGTTTCACAGTCCGGCAGCCTATTCACGGGAAAGACGATTTCACGTCAATCCATCATCGGTGCGCAAGGCCCCAAAGGAGCCACTGGAGCCGCCGGGCCTACTGGTCCGCAAGGCCCTGAAGGTCTGAAGGGTGACAAGGGAGACAAAGGGGATATCGGGCCGGCCGGGCCAGCAGGTCCCACCGGGCCTACTGGTCCGGCCGGTCCCATTGGCCCCACCGGTTCTACTGGAGCTACCGGGGCCACCGGCCCGCAAGGCAAGCAAGGAGCGCAGGGCGTTCAGGGACTGCAGGGTCCACAGGGGCCGTCCGGTCCGCAGGGCGCCAGCGGCGTGACGGCACCCGCATCAGGATTCTTCACGCTCCAGGTCGATCCGAACGGAGACCTGTACGCCGTATACGCGGACACGGCCACCGCGTCAGAAGCTCCCGTCTCCTACGATCAGGCGACTGGCGACCTGTACTACACGATCAACGACGGAAAATAAGGAGCACGCATGACGAAGATTCTACTTGGCAATGTCAAAGGCCCCAAGGGCGATACCGGACCGCAAGGCAAGCAGGGAGTGCAAGGACCGCAAGGCCCGACCGGGGCCACCGGAGCGACCGGCGCCACCGGGGCGAAGGGTCCAACGGGAGCCACTGGGCCACGAGGACTGAGCCTACGGAAATTCAATGGCGACATCAACGGTTCGGGTGGGGGCGGAGAAGTGAGAAAAATTGCCCTATCTGGTATTCAGCCAAATGGAAACCTGCAGGTCGGAGACACCATTTTTGACCAATATCAACGCACAGATGGTCTTGAACTTGGGTTCTGGCAGGTCACCGCCATCAACGGTAGCGATGTGACTGTCAAAGGCGTCGGTAGCTACGTCGTGTACAAAGGGCCGAAGGGTGACAAGGGAGACAACGGCATGAGCGTGAACCAGGCATTCATCGCCGCCCACCCCGTGGGCTCACTTTACTGGACCACTTCCGCGGCCAATCCGGGAACAACCTACGGAGGCACTTGGAAGGAATGCGGCACGACGCTTCCGGGACACATCTACCAGCGCACAGCCTGAAAGAGAAAGGAACATCAATGGCACGAACCACGAACATCACCAGATACACCTGCGACCGATGCCACGCCTCCGCATACCTCGCCGACGGTGACCCACGCACCTCCAGCGACTGGCACGACATCACCCACACCACCGTCGACGGAGTCGCACAGGGCGCGCTCGTCTGTACCGCATGCTGGCAGACGTTCAAAGCGCTGGCAGCCACGCAGGACGCCGCCTACGCCGCATACCTCAACAACACAACAGATAGGAAGGAATGACCATGACCATGAATCTCATCACCGGCAAGGCCGGCGCTCCGCACATCACATCCAGCGACCAAGGAGCCATGCAGGCCGGACTGGTCGGAAACGGCAACTACCTGCTGCAAGGCAGCGACGGCAAATTCCCCGCCGTGACCATGCAGTCAGCAAACAAAGCGCTCATCCCGGTCCTCAACCTTGTGATCGAAGGACGATACGCACGCGTCACCGCGGCGGAAACCGTCACCATCGAAAGCGGAGTCACAGGACGGAACCGCAACGACCTAATCTGCGTGAAATACACGCGAGACTCGAACAACATCGAAACGATCGCGCTCGCGGTGCTGAAGGGCACCGCCACCAGTGGCACGGCGGCTGACCCCACGGTACCGTCGGGTAGTATCCTGAACAATTCCGGCACCGTATGGATTCCGATCGTCCGCATTCCAATCAGTGGCATCACCGCCGGAACTCCTGTCATGCTTGTCAAGCAGTTGCCTCCGATGAGCCAGCTGTGGGATTCCGTAACCCAGACGCTTATCACCTGCCAGTATGGCAAGGTGACGGGCGTGAAAGCCGGGAATGTGGTGCAAATCCTCGTGGAATGGAAGAGCGCCGCCACGGCATCATGGGATACCGGCAATTTCGGCGTCCTGCCGGCTGGCTGGCGTCCATTGATTACGACGAGGTGGGCGTACAGTGGGCGTGACGGTAGCAGCCAACGAGATTTCACCATACTGCCGGACGGCAAATTCACCTACAGGAATCTTGGTGGCAGCCAGAACGGAGAAGGTTTCGTCACATCCGCCTCGTACATCACGGCTTAAACCGTCGTCACCGGAAACGATACGTTGCGACATGCCATGTGTTTGCAGGAATGGTCGCATCATACGCGGGACGGAAATACACGCTGCTGCCGACCACGTAAAGCAGCCGATTCTGCATCTGACTGCCCTGCTGACTGTCCACGAACACGCCGAAACCTTCCATTACGGCCCGCACGTCCATGCTCGCCAAAATCGTTGAATCCCACGCCCTCAGCCCGAACTGGCCTTTGTTGACCCACCGGCAGTAGACGGTCGCCAAGCCATTGACGACGAATCCACTGATTGTGAATTCCGGGTCGGAGGTCAGTTTCGTGAAATGAATCGGGGTTACGGAAAACTACTGCTTCGCGTCGAAGACGTGGACAGTCACGGCGATGCGATAGCTCAGCGACGTGCCGCTGGCGTTCCATGCGACAAGCTGAAATCCTTTTGCCGAATGACTGTTCGTAATCATCGAGATGTTGTTGAACGACGGCACTTTGTTTTTATCGTTGTTCATCAACTGCAATTCGACGGAGTATGAATTCCAGTTTGCCGCTTCGATCGGCAGTTTGATGTCTATTGACGTGTTCGTGTTCGGCTTGAAGATCATGGACGTGACGCAGTAGGCGTCATAGCCTCTAGGGCGCGCGACTACAACCCAGTCATCCATCTGGGTTACGGAAAGCTATGCGACCCCGATAATGAGCCGCTCCCATGCCCGCTGCAGACTTCTCAGCACGGACAAATCGGGGCGGAGATAGTAGCGGGCCGTGGTCTTGATGTCGCTGTGACCGAGTTGTCGTGCGACCACTGAGATATCGGCTCCCGCAGCGATTGCCAGAGTGCCGAAGGTGTGCCTGAGGTTCCTTGGCGGCACGCAGGGGAGTTTCATGCGTTGGCACCATGACGTGTAATGAGCTGCCACCTGGTTGGCGTTCAGATCGCCGACCAGCCTGCCGGTTCTGCCGTGGCGCAATTGCGCGAGCCGTTTGACTGCGAACCGTGGTAGTGCGACCGTCCGTCGGCTCTGGTCGGTCTTCGGGTCGGTGACCGTTTCATGTCCAGCGACCCATTGCACTGACCTTTTGACGGTCACGGTTCCCCGGCGTAAATCCAAGTCGGCCCATTCAATGCCGACGGACTCGCATCGGCGCAGTCCCGCGCAGACGGAGACCAATAACCAGGCTTCCAACGCGTGACCGTAGAAGCCTTTGAGCAGCCGTCTTACCTGTCTGGCGTCGAGCACGCGCGGCTCATACCGCCGCAGGTGCGGCAGTCTGATTTCACGACGTGTCACGTCATTGTCGGTGACTCCCTTGCGATAGGCGAGTCGGAGTATCGCCCGCAGCACGGCCCACGCCTTGCGCGCGGCGCCGGCCTGATTGAACGAGCCAAGCCACTCCTCGATGTCGTTCGCGGTGATCGACTCCATGTCGACGTCAGCCCATTTCGGCTGGATGTGGCAGCGGTAGGCCGACTCGTAGCCCACCCTCGTGCACTCGCGGAGCTTCCCGCAGGAGGGCCACCAGACCTCATTCACAAACGTTCCCAACAACATTTCAACCTCCAACAAAATCCCACACGTGGTTATCGCGGCTTCCAACGGTAGCCACGTGTGGGATTTTCCTTTCGGAAGGATTCCCAATGAGCCAGGAAACCATCGTCGCAATCGTTGTCGCCATCATCGGCAGCGGAGGCAGCGGCGTGTTCGTCACCTGGATTCTGAGCAAGGTCGACCAACGTCACGATCCACTGCATGAGGCGTCAGGGAACTGTTGTTCTGCAAACTCGAGGCTCTGCACCGTCAGATGGTCGATGCAGGTGGTGTTGCGAGCATTCCGTTGAAGCAAAGCGCGGAACGAATATATGCCGCTTACCACGGTCTGGGCGGCAATGGAACCGGAACCTCGATGATCCAAGACATACGTGACGCGCATATCGCGAACACAGATTGAAAGATTCAAAAGATTTCCACACCGTCCGTACAAGGCGGACGGTACGGACAAAGGAAAGGAGAGGAATTGAACATCCTCAACAAAGGCAAACCGAGACACAAGCGCATGAATCCACGCCGACAATGGCGCAAGCTACTGACCGCGCTCGCGGTCGCCATATCCATGGCGGTCGCGCCGGCCGCGATGGCCGATATGAACGGATACGACATCTCGAACTGGCAGTGCGGCATCGACACCGCGACCGTGCCGGCAGATTTCGTAATCGTCGGCTCCACATGGGGGTCCGGCGGCGTATACGGTGGTTGCCTGTCCAACGGCGTCAATACCGACGCGAACCGTCAGCTCGCCGGCGCCGTCAACAGCGGCAAGGAGACCGGCGTCTACCATTACGCGCGCGGCGGCAACCCCGAGACCGAGGCCAGGTTCTTCGTCGACAACGTGCGAGGATATATTCGCAAGAGCGTACTGATCCTCGACTGGGAGGCGCAGGACAACGCCGCCTGGGGCGACAAGCAGTGGCCACGCAGGTGGGCGCGCGAGGTCAAGCGACTGACGGGCGTGAACCCCATCATCTACACGATGGACTCCGGCTACTGGCAGGTCGCCGGCATGGAGACCGAGCTGAACTGCGGCATCTGGATCGCCCAGTACGCCACGAACATGGTCACCGGCTATCAGACCGCCCCGTGGAACATCGGAGCGCGCGGCGAGGTGATGAGGCAATACACGTCCAACGGCAGTCTCAGCGGCTGGTCCGGACGACTCGACCTGAACAAGTTCCGTGGCGACCGCGCGGCATGGCGCAAGTACGCGAACCCCGACGACAAGGGCGCGGCGAATCTGCCGAGCGTCAAGCCGAAGCCCCAGCCAACGACCGCGCCGACGGTCGACCTGAACGCTTTGGCCACGCGCACCATCCGCGGCGACTTCGGCAACGATCCGGCCCGCAGGCAGGCGTTGGGTGGCAATTACGCGGCGGTCATGCAGATCGTCAACAGTCGCCTCGGCGGAGGTTCCGGCGGAACGGCCGCCACAGGTTCGCGTAGCGTCGTGGTCCGTTCCGGCGACACCATGTGCGCCATAGCCGAACGCACCGGCCTGAAGCCGGTGTCCGCCTGGCGTGTGCCAAGCGGTGACGTCAACAGGATTTATCCGGGACAGATCGTCACCTATGGCGGCGCGTCCGTGTCCATCGCTTCGAGCGGGGTCGGAGGCCATGTGGTCCGTTCCGGCGAAAGCTTTGGAGCATCTACGGCTCCGGCTGGCAGTCGCTGCCGCACGCAATGGCATCCGCAGCCCATACGTTATCTATCCCGGACAGTACCTGCGCTGAAACTCCCGTTTCCACGACTTTAAGCGTTGTGGAGACGGTTGCCGCAATGTTTAAGGAGGTGAAAAATGGATGAATCCAATAGCCCGCAATCCGGCTACCTGCTGCCAGGCGGGGTGTACGACATACTCAAGTGGCTCGCGTTGATCGCTTTGCCGGCCGTCGCGTGGCTTGTCGGAGCGGTCGGCCCGCAATGGGGACTGCCGCACTGCGGCGAACTCGTTACGACCATCAACGCGATCGGCGTTTTCGTCGGCGCTTTGATTGGTGTCAGCCAGCTCGCTGGCGACGCCAGAACCGACGGAAACGCGTGACCATGCCACGTGACGTCTATGGCCCCTCTTCCAGCGCACGGCTGGGGGAGGGGCCTCTTCTTCGTTTCGCATACAAACCGCATACAAAGACCGTCACGTTTCTGGTCGTCGTGCTGCAAGCGACCGCAAGTATGATGTGTTGGAAAACGTTGGAATATCAACGTTATTCATCTTTTCGGCATTCAGCCGCAATTGGCATGAAACCCTATGAATGGAGCAGAATGTCGCAGGTTCAAATCCTGTCAGCCCGACAACGAAAGTAATGTCCTCCGCAATCGGATAGATTGCGGAGGACATTTAGTTATATACGCGATCGCATCAGTCCTGAATGACGGTGCCGACAATGCCGGAGACGATGGCCATAATCAGCGATCCGATTACGGACCACCAGAATCCATCGATGGTTACTCCCACGTCGAACAGGCTTATGGCCAGCCAAGACGCAAGCTCCATGAACAGCCAGTTGATGATTAACGCGATTAGTCCGAACGAGAGAATCGAAAATGGCAATGCGATGGTGTGCACGATCGGTTTGATCGACGCGTTGATCAACGCAAGGAACAACGCGAACGCGCCGATGCCGAGAATGGGTGGTTCGCCAACGGCGTGCATGCCGGGAAGCAGTGTGACCATGACCCCGGCCGCAATGGTCAAAACCAACCAACGTGAAATGAAATGCTCCATGACAGCATCGTATTACATTGCGTTGTCTTATGAAAAAGGAATGTATTTGTGGAACATGCCAGGAAGACGACCTATGCGAGACGGGCGCGGCGTTTTCCACATGGTTTGGTTACCATGAACCATATGGAAGCACTTCATGAGAACCTGTGGCCGGCACCGTATGCCGGCAAACCGTTGAACGCCACTGTGGTGGTACCGGGCAGCAAATCACTGTCGAACCGTTATCTCATTCTCGCGGCGCTCGGACATCGACCGTGCGATTGGTCGGTCTATTGCGTTCACGTGACACCGAGTTGATGATGGACGCGTTGCGCGCGTTGGGAGTGCGCTGCGAAATCGACGAGCAGGTTGACACCACGGTTACAGTGGTGCCGCCGTCCGACGGCCGGTTCCACGGTGGTACGAAGGTGTTCTGCGGTCTTGCGGGAACGGTGATGCGCTTTGTGCCCGGTCTTGCCATGTTCGCGGACGGTCCTGTGGCTTTCGACGGTGACGAGCAGGCGTACGCGCGTCCGATGAAGCCGGTGTTGGACGGTCTTGAACAGTTGGGGGCATGTATCGAATACCACGGCGAGGAAGGTCGACTGCCATTTACAATCACTCCACCTCAAACGGTGAGCCAGTGCGCTGAGCCGAGCGTGGTCAGCATTGATTCTTCGGGATCCTCGCAGTTCATTTCAGGACTATTGCTCATCGGCTCTCGAGTGCCAGGCGGTTTGGAACTGCATCACACGGGGGAGAAGACGCCGAGTTTGCCGCATATTCGCATGACCGTGGCCGATCTGCATGGTTCCGGCGTGCGTGTCAACGCAGACGAACACGCTCGCGTGTGGACCGTGCAGCCGGGAGCCGTGCAGTTGCCCGAAACTGTGACGGTCGAACCTGACCTGTCGAATGCCGCCCCGTTCCTTGGCGCAGCGCTCATCGCCGGAGGAACCGTGCGTGTACCTCATTGGCCGGAATCCACTACGCAACCCGGAGGCATGCTTCCGGGATATTTGGAACGTATGGGAGCCGAGATCAGCTTCCCGGTGATTGACGACGTCCGGTACTGCGAAGTGACCGGCAACGGTCATGTCAGCGGCCTAGGTGATTTCGACTTGACGGCGGCAGGTGAGATCGCGCCGTCGCTTGCAGCGATTCTGGTTTTTGCGGACAAGCCTACCCGCATGATCGGCATCGGTCATTTACGAGGGCATGAGACGAACCGTCTGGAGGCTTTGGCCAACGAGATTACGCGCGTTGGGGGAGCTGCCCACGAACTGCCCGATGGATTGGAGATAACCCCTGTGTCGGCGAATCGTCTTAGACCATCCGTGATGGAGACTTATGCCGATCATCGTATGGCCACATTCGCGGCGATGCTTGGCCTACGCATCAAAGGCATCCAAGTGAAGAACGTCGCCACGACGGCGAAAACCCTACCGAATTTCGTGGATCTGTGGAATGACATGCTTGTTTGACGGATATGCAAAAGTGACGTCGGGGGACGTTCGGTCCGTCTGACGAGAGCGGACTTGTTTCCGTAACATAGCGGAAGGGCTTTCCACAAGAATAGTTTGTGGAAAGCCCCTTCCGCTATGCGTCAAGCCTGCGGGCTCACTCCCATTCGATGGTTGCCGGCGGCTTGGAAGTGCAGTCAAGCACCACGCGGTTGATCTGACGGCATTCGTTGGTAATACGCGTCGAGATGGTGGCGAGCACGTCGTACGGGATACGCGACCAGTCGGCGGTCATGGCGTCTTCGGACGACACCGGACGCAACACGATCGGCGAGCCGTAGGTGCGTTCGTCACCCTGCACGCCCACGGAATGCACGTCGGCAAGCAGCACGACCGGGCACTGCCAGATGTCGCGGTCGAGGCCGGCCTTGGAAAGCTCCTCACGTGCGATGGCATCAGCTTCGCGCAACAGGTCAAGACGTTCCTTGGTGATTTCGCCGATGATGCGGATGCCGAGACCGGACCGGGAATGGCTGACGCCAGACAATCTCATCCGGCAGACCGAGTTCGGTGCCAATGGCGCGCACCTCATCCTTGAACAGGGTGCGCAGCGGCTCGATGAGCTGGAATTTGATGTCCTTCGGCAGGCCGCCACATTGTGGTGCGATTTGATGTTGGCCGCGCCATCGCCGCAGCCGGACTCTACGACGTCCGGATACAGCGTGCCCTGCACGAGGAATTTGACTTCCTTGCCGGAGGCACCGGCCTCTTCGATGACCTGACGCTGCGCCTTCTCAAAAGTGCGGATGAACTTCTCTCCGATGATCTTGCGCTTCTTCTCCGGCTCGCTCACGCCCTTCAACGCGGTGAGGAAGTCTTCGGAGGCGTCCACGGCGATGAGCTTGATGCCGGTGGCCTTGACGAAATCATGCTTGACCTGCTCGGCCTCGCCCTTGCGCAGCAGGCCGTGGTCCACGAATACGCAGGTCAGCTGATCGCCGATGGCCTTGTGCACCAGCGCGGCGGCGACGGCGGAATCGACACCGCCGGACAGGCCACAGATCACCTGTGCGTCGCCGACCTTCTCGCGGATCTTCGTCACCTGGTCGTCGATGATGTTGGATGCGTTCCAGTTGTCACCAAGGCCGGCGCATTTGTGCAGGAAGTTCTCGATGAGCTTCTGGCCCATCGGAGTGTGCTTGACTTCCGGATGCCACTGCACGCCGTACAGTTTGCGGGACTCGTCCTGCATGGCGGCGACCGGTGCGCCTTCGGTGTGGGCGAGCACTTCGAAGCTTCCGGCGCGGTCTTGACGGCCACGCCATGGCTCATCCACGTGCTTTGCTCTGCGGGAGAGCCGTCGAGCAGACCCTCCGCCTTGTCAATGGTGGTTTCCGTTTTGCCGTATTCGCCCAGGGCGGCCTTGTCGACATCCGCGCCCAACGCGTATGCCATGGCTTGGAAGCCGTAGCAGATGCCGAGCACCGGAACGCCCGCGTCGAACAGCTTCTTGTCGACGCGCGGAGCGCCCGGTTCGAACACGGAAGCGGGGCCACCGGACAGGATGATGGCCTGCGGATCCTTGGCCAGCATCTCATCGACCGGCATGGAATGCGGCACGAGCTCCGAATAAACATTGGCCTCACGCACGCGACGTGCGATCAGCTGGGCGTACTGGGCTCCGAAATCGACAACGAGCACAGGACCTGCAGCCATAACACTCTCCCTTTAATATGAGGTATCAAGAAACGGACAATACTAACTGCTCTATTGTGACGTTACAAGGAGACATTGGAAACACGTGAACGGAGAATGAACGAATCTCACAATTGCTTACTCCCACCTACTCAACACGCCGCGTGTGTATCTAGGGAAACGAACGTGGGAAACATATGTTAACCGACTAAAAACGTTGATTTTGAGCCGTTTTTCAATCTTTTTGATAGAGTGTGAAGTACGCACAAAAATCCCGATAAAAGCACACATTTGCGTACAGAAAAATAACAATTGAACACACAGTCGCAAAAAAACAGCAAAAAGTCGAACCGCGCTCGTAATATGTGCAAGTGACTGGAAATGAGGCATACCGCGTAACCGCAAGGTTTTAGGCATGGCTCATGACCTAAGGAAATAAACAATCGCACATCACAGTGCAGGAGTACAGGAGTACACATGACGAGTCCTGTTATTGGCACCCCTTGGAAGAAGCTGAACGCTCCGGTTTCCGAGGAAGCTATCGAAGGCGTGGATAAGTACTGGCGCGCAGCCAACTACCTCTCCATCGGCCAGATCTATCTGCGTAGCAACCCGCTGATGAAGGAGCCTTTCACCCGCGAAGACGTCAAGCACCGTCTGGTCGGTCACTGGGGCACCACCCGGGCCTGAACTT
>ENA-OPZM01000268-OPZM01000268.1-human-gut-metagenome-genome-assembly--contig:-NODE-268-length-23016-cov-11.276290_pt1 | contig 23016 bp, 20 predicted proteins | sample MGYA00242478_ERZ504493 | MGnify/ENA primary metagenome ERZ504493 (study PRJEB26092, sample SAMD00036227) | human gut metagenome | host: Homo sapiens | study: EMG produced TPA metagenomics assembly of... | reverse complement strand
TGAGGCGACCATGCAGAAAGCGCAGGCGCAGATCAATCAGTGGAGGCGGAAGACGCCACCGATGAGAAGCCACGCGAGAATAGGCGCACATAACCCGTACATACACGTGCGCATGCATTGCGCATTATCACGAAGGAGCATCCATGGGATATTGAACTCGGCATTCAGAATGTGGCCCGCACCGTCACCTTCAGCACCGAACAGAGCGCCGATGAGGTCAACGCGGCCATCGCCGACGCGTGGAGAACGGCAAGACCATCAATCTGACGGACGACAAGGGTCGTCGCATCGTGGTGCCGGCAGGCTCGCTCGGCTACGCCATCATCGGTTCCGAAACCAAGCACGCCGTCGGTTTCGGCAACCTCTGACCCGTTCGCATCACCAGATTTCAGCTTCGAACTGAAACACACGTTTTCGACGTAACAAGAAAAGCCAGACGTTCGCGCCTGGCTTTTCCATTTTGGGCGATCAACTCGTTTCTGGTTTCATATCTCAATTACGCGTCGATGATTGCGTTTCGGTTTTTTATTTTCGCCTTCGACGATTCTTTGCTCAAGCGGACGCCTCGATTGATGATTTCCTGAACTGTTTCGTCGCTGGTGAGGTTCTCCCCCAGCGCGTTCGGCTTGCCTTTACCATGCCAATCGGATCCGCCAGTCACCAGCAGGTCGTGCCGGCGCGCAATGGTGAGCAGACGTTCACGCTGTTCTGATGGATTGCCGCGATGCCACACTTCCAAACCGTCCAAGCCTTCGGTGATGAGAGATTCGATTTGCCGGTCGGTCAGTAATGTCCGATTGCGCCGGGGGTCTCCGGCGTGGGCGATAACCACCACCCCGCCCGCACCCTTGACCGCGGCCACCACGTCGTGCGTGGTCGGTGATGGCGTGGGAATGTAATATTTCGACGTTGCGCTCACCGCATCGGCGAAAGCGTCGGATCGTGTTTCATATACGCCGGCAGCCACCAATGCGTCGGCGATATGCGGCCGGCCTATCGTGGTGCGTTTGCCTTCACGCACCTGCGCGAGCACATCATCCCACGTAATCGGAAAATCCTGCGCCATCAGTTCGACCATGCGCTTGGTTCTACGCAGTCGCGCCTCGCGGGTGGACGCGAACATCTCGCTGATATCGGCGTTCAGCGGATCATATTGGAATGCGAGCATGTGCACGGATACGCTCTCATCGACGGCAGTGATTTCCGTACCGCGTAACAACGGCAATCTGACCTCCCGCGAAGCAGCCAACGCATCCTGCCAACCGGAGGTCGTGTCATGATCGGCAATCGCAACACCATGCAATCGCAATGCTCTCGCTTCCTGCAACAACGCACGCGGCGTTCCGTACCGTCGGAAAAAACGGTATGGCAGTGAATGTCCCAACCTTCAGCGGGCGGTGCCGCAGTGCCTACGCGAATCATGTATCCATCGTAAGCTGTTTTTGGCGCGACTCGGCACAATACCGCGTAAACTAGGCGATGACAACGTTTGTATTTTGATTCAAGGATGCACGATGAGCGATTTTTCCGGCGAACAGGTTGCCGAAGCCACTCTCGACGATGATTATACGAAGCCGCGCGGTTGGCGGCATACCGCGACATGGACGTATCTAGTCATGCTGATCGCCTCGGCGGTAGCGCTGGTCGTATCGTTCGTGCTTTCCGCCGAGACACTGAAATTGGCGCGCAATCCCGGTCAGAAGCTCAGCTGTGATGTGAATGCCGTGATGTCGTGTTCCGCGGTTGCGGAATCGTGGCAGGCTGAGGTTGTGAAGTTCGCCGGTTTGAGTTTCCCGAATGCGTTCTTCGGCATCGCCGCGGAATCAGTGTTCGTAACGATCGCGGTGATCGGTTTGACGAAGGTCGCCGTGCCCCGCTGGTTTGCGTTGTGCACATGGCTGGGTGGATTGGCCGCGCTGGCTTATTCGTATTGGCTGACCTCGCAGTCGTTGTTTGTGATCAACGCGCTATGCCCGTGGTGTCTGTGCCTGATGTTCTCCACCACCGTGCAGTTCATGGCGTTGTCTCATGCCACGGCGGTGGTTCAGGAGATTCCGGCCAAGCGCGAGGGCGTACGCACCTACTACCGTCTTAATTACGATCTGATGGTCGATGCCTTATGGATCGTGACATTGATTGTGATCATTCTCGTCGAAGACGGCCCCCTGCTGTTCAGTTGACGTCAAGTAACGTCCAATCAGCAGTAGGGATTCACTCGCCTACAAGAGAAGCCGACTGGAAACAGCCGGCTTCTTTCTTTTGCGTATCCGCAAATTTCAGTGTTATGCGCAAAACCTTACAGCAGTTCGATTTTGCCGACGATGGTGGCCGATCCGGTGAGTTTCACGTCGTTATCGGTCACGTCGACGCGCAGGGTGCCGCCACGCACGGTGATCGTCCAATGGTCGATGCCGGTTTTGGCACGCAACGTGATGGCGGTGGCGCACAGGCCGGTTCCGCACGACAGGGTTTCGCCGCAGCCGCGTTCGTTGACGCGCATGGTGGCGTTGCCCTCGTTGTCGCCGTCGCTTTGCTCGTCGATGCGCACGAACTCAACATTCTGGTCGCTTTCGATTCGGGGCGCGACCACCGGCTTGGTCACCAAATCAAGCTGTTCCACCGTCGGCAGGCTGGAGAACGCGTCTTCGATGACGGCCACCACATGCGGATTGCCCATGTCCACGAACGTGCCGCGTGCGGAACCGGCCGTGCCGGGAATCGTCACTTCGTATCCATCAAGATCGCCACGCTTCCATGAACCCATCTCAACCTGGAACACGTCCTTGCCAAGAGTCGGCACATCGCCAAGTGAAGTCAGAACCTTCACACCGGCACGGGTGCCGAGACGGAACGGTTCACCGCCCGGCTGACCGGCAATACCCTGCCGTTGCGCGAACAGAGTGATCGCACGCGTGCCGTTGCCGCACATCTCAGCCAACGAACCATCCGCGTTGCGGTAGTCCATGAACCAATCCGCATTGTCGGCAGCACAAACGGCAATCTGCTTGTCGTTCAAATCGGACACCGCCTGCGGATGAGTAAGGCGGATCAAGCCATCGCCACCGATACCGAAATGACGGTCGCACAGGAATCGCACTTCATCGGCGGTAGGCTCGTACGTGCCTTCGGCGTCCAGATACACCACGAAATCGTTGCCGGTGGCGTGTGCTTTGTAAACAATGCTTGGAATGCTCATACCGATTCACTCTACACGCGGTAGGCTATTGAAGAAGTTGGACGCAACACGTGTGCATTATGTTGCAGTATGTTTGCGTGCGGAACAAGGGAGGACGTATGACTTCAACGGCACCAATCGGCGTTTTCGATTCCGGTTTGGGCGGGATTTCCGTGGCGCGCGAAATCCGCCGCGATATGCCGAACGAACGCGTGCTGTATTTTGGCGATTCCGCGAACGCTCCGTACGGAACCAAATCACCTGAACAGGTACGCAAGCTGTCCGACGCCATTGTGAAACGTTTCGTGGAACAGGGAGTGAAAGCGGTTGTCATCGCTTGCAATACCGCCACTTCCGCCGCAGCCAACGAGTTGCGCGACAAATACGACATTCCGATCATTGGCATGGAACCAGCGCTGAAGGTGGCGTGCGATCGAGGCCATGGCAATCGTCAGCGTGTCATCGTCGCAGCTACTCCCCTGACGTTGCGGGAACGCAAGTTCGCCGTGCTGATGGATCGTTTCAAAACAGACCATACGATCTTTCCGGAACCCTGCCCCGGTTTGGTGGAGATCGTTGAGCACGGCCAACTCGACGATCACGATGTTGTGATGCACACGCTGCACCAGTATTTCGACCAGTATGATTTGTCGACGATCGATTCGGTAGTGCTTGGCTGCACGCATTTCGTGTTTTACCGCGACTATTTCCGCGAACTGCTGCCCGACACAGCGGCAATCATCGACGGCAACGAAGGTACCGTGCGCCATCTTGGCGTAGTGCTCGAATCGTTGGGCAAACTCTCTCCGGAAGACGCGGACGGTGGTATCGAGCTGGCCAATTCCGACACTTCCACACAAATCGCGCAATTAGCGCAATCGCTGCTTGAGCGCTGAGCGCGAATGTTCCGATAGACCGCGTAAAGTCGATTGAAACCCGCAAAAACTGCTCAACCGTTATCAGACGTACAACGACGAAGTGGCGCTGGCCAAGGAATACGAGCAGGACGGCCGCGTGCTCATCCTCGCACCGGAAAGCCTGTACGGCCTGAACACGTTGAGCAAGTCGTTCGAAGGATTGGAACGCATGTACCGCGCGGGCTATGCGGCGGTCGAGGCCATCCCCGCATTCCTAGAAAGCTGAAGATAACGTCCATATCCAACGCCTGCCAGCGGTTCGTTTTCAAATTGAGACATGACACGAAAATTTTATAAAACTCCCATATTATGTCCTATTGTTTTTTCGTCGACATAATCGGCGGAAAAGTCGACATTAAAGGAGAATGAAATGAAGAACAACACATTCCGGCGTCTGCTGGCCATGGCCGCGGCGGGTGCCATGCTGACGTCGATCGCCGCATGCGGATCGTCTTCCAACGATGACACAGCCTCCAACGGCTCCGATAGCACCTCGCTGATTTCAGTGAACAACAGCGAACCGCAGAACGGTCTAATTCCAAGCGACACCAACGAAATGGGCGGCGGCAGAGTTATTCGATACCTGTTCGAAGGTCTGGTGAGCTTCGACGCAAAGGGCAAGCAACATCTCGAAGTCGCCGAGAGTATCACCCCGAACGAGGATGCCACCAAGTACACAATCAAGTTGAAGAAAGGCTGGAAGTTCACCAACGGCGAGGCGGTAACCGCCCATTCCTTCGCCGACACCTGGAGTTTCGCCGCCAACGTGAAGAACGCGCAGAAGACCGCAAGCCGATTCTCCACCATCAAGGGCTATGACGAACTGCAGGATCCGAACGTCGATCCGAAGGCCACACTTTCCGGTCTTTCCACCCCGGACGACTACACGCTGGTCGTCGAGCTGAACAAGCCTGATTCCGTATTCCCGACCAAGCTCGCGCACCAATCCATGTTCCCGCTGCCAAGCGTGGCATTTAAAGACATCAAGAAGTTCGGCCAAGCTCCGATTGGCAATGGTCCGTACAAGTTCAAGTCCTGGTCCCACGACAAGAACATCATCATCGTACCAAACAAGGATTATAAGGGCAGCCGCAAGGTATCCAACAAAGGCATCGAATACCGCGTCTATACGAATGAGGATTCCGCTTACTCCGACGTGCTGTCTGGCAACCTCGACGTGATGGATCAGATTCCACAGTCCGCGGTGAAGACCTTCCGCCAGGATTCCAGCGTGATCGCCTACAGCCAGGCAGGATCCTCATTCCAGTCCTTCGTCATTCCGGAACGTCTTGAGCATTTCGGCAACGACGAAGAAGGCCAATTGCGTCGTCAGGCCATTTCCATGGCCATCAACCGCGACCAGATCGTCAAGAAGGTTTACAACAACACGAAGACCCCGGCCACCGATTTCACTTCACCGCTCGTCCCCGAATACGTGAAGAAACTGGAACAGAACGGCAGCAACCTGAAATACAACGCTTCCAAGGCCAAGGAACTCTGGAAGAAAGCCAATGCCATCAAGCCATGGTCCGGCAACTTCCGAATCGCCTATAACGCCGATGGCGGCCATAAGGAATGGGTCGATGCCGTGTGCAACCAGATCAAGAACACACTCGACATCGACGCCGCTGGCGAGCCGTACGCCACGTTCAGCGACGTGCGTAACCAGGTGACCAACCGCACCATCAAAACCGCGTTCCGTGCCGGCTGGATGCTGGATTACCCATCCGCTGAAGATTATCTCAATCCGCTATATGCCTCCAGCTCCGCTGACGGTCATGGTTCGAACGATGGTGATTACAAGAGCGCGGAATTCGACAAGCTCCTGAATGCCGCACTTGCCCAGACCGACGTAAAGAAGCGGACCGAGGACTTCACCAAGCGCAGGAAGTGCTGGCCAAGGATCTTCCGGTGATTCCGCTGTGGAACGACAACGTCGCCGCCGCGTCCGCAACGAACGTGAAGAACGTATCGTTCGATTACACCAATCTGCCTACCTACAACACCATCACTAAGTGATGTTTCTGGCCGGTGGACGAACGATTCGCCGGCCATATAGGGAGCTCAAGTACAGTGGGTTCAATCCTTCATGGATTCGAACCCCACTGTACTTTTGTGGCTTGTTTGCCGGTTTGCCACTACAGCATCAACTCTGCACGTAGCTACCCTTCGGAGACTTCCAACCGCAGTTCATCATCTCGCTATTGAACACCATTGCGCCTTCACCATGAGCCGGAACGACGATCATACCGCCATCGCCATGATGACGGGGCGACACCATCCAGCGCCGCCTTCGCAGCCTCGACCGGCTCCTCCTTGGCGTACAGAACACGATCGGAAACCTGATGCGCAGCGACTTCCTTGACGAACGCCTCACCGATGCCGGTGCAGGAGATCGCGACGGAATCGTTGTTGGCATAGGTACCACAGCCCGGCAGAGGCGAATCGCCGACGCGTCCCGGCATCTGGTTGGTGATGCCACCGGTGGAGGTGCCGGCAGCGATGTTGCCGGACGAGTCACGGGCGACAGCGCCGATGGTGCCATGCTTCTCCCATTCATCGCCGTTGGATTGCGCTCGCGCAAGGATTCCTGACGTGCTGGAGTGATGAAATATTCACTGTCGCACAGTTCGATTCCCCACTCCTTGAGCAAATCATTACCAGGCTTGGCAAACATGACATGCTTGGTCTTTTCCTTGATGGCACGCGCTACGTTGATCGGATTCTTAGACGTGGTCAGACCGCACGCGGAACCAACCTCGCCATCGACACCAGTCATCAGGCAGGAATCCATGGATACGATGCCTTCACTCGTCAATGCAGCGCCACGACCAGCGTTGAACTCCGGAGCATCCTCCATAACACGGATAGCCGCGCACACGGCATCCTCCGCCGGAGCCCCCTGCTCCAGCAACGCATAGCCAGCTTCAAGAGCCCTGTTCAAATCCTGCTCCACCTGGGCACGACGTTCCGGCGTATCCTTTTTGCCACGATTGCCGGCACCCGCGTGAATCACCAGCAGAATCCCGTCCGGATCAGCTTGGGCGATGTGGACCGTCGACTGAGGCAGTGCAGCTTCGTTCATTGATATCTTCTCCACTCCATTTTTATTGATTATTCGCAGATATCTTACGTCGTCCTTCGATAAGAAATGACCGAACACGCAAAAATACGTCAATTAGACCGCGTAAAGTCGATTGAAACCCGCAAAAGGGACGAACGGCGAAAGGACGGGACGCATATGGCTCACAGGACGGCAATGATCGACGTCGGCGGCGGTTTCCGCGCGATCTACGGTGCGGGCGTGATGGACCGCATGCTTGAGGACGGCATCAGCGTCGACCACTGCTATGGTGTTTCCGCCGGCAGCGCCAACATGGTTTCGTTCATCGCGAAGCAGCATGGGCGCAACCACACGTTCTACACGCAGTACGCGTTCCGCAAGGAATACGCGAGCTTCGACAGCTATGTCAAGAACCATAATTTCGCCAACCTCGATTACGTGTATAGCACGCTCAGCAATCATGATGGCGAAAATCCGGTTGACTACGCGGCTTTCGAAGCCAACCCGACCGGTTTCACCGTGGTTGCGTGCAACGCCGAAGACGGCTCCACGAAGTATTTCGGCAAATCCGACGTGGGCTACGACAATTTCGACATCCTGAAGGCGTCATCAGCGGTGCCGGTAGCTTGCGAACCGTATGCGATCGATGGCGTCCCCTATTACGATGGCGGCATCGCCGATCCGATTCCGGTGCAGAAGGCCATCGATGACGGCTACGACCGTATCGTGGTGATACTCACCCGCCCGAAAGACACCGTACGCGAACAGAAGAGGGACATCGGCCCCGCCAGGATTTTGAGGCGCACGCATCCACAAGCCGCGGAAAAACTGCTCAACCGCTACCAGACGTACAACGACGAAGTGGCGCTGGCCAAGGAATACGAGCAGGACGGCCGCGTGCTCATCCTCGCACCGGAAAGCCTGTACGGCCTGAACACGTTGAGCAAGTCGTTCGAAGGTTTGGAACGCATGTACCGCGCGGGCTATGCGGCGGCCGAGGCCATCCCCGCATTCCTAAAAAGCTGAGCACTACCCTCATATGAACACTCCAGCCGATAGCAACACGCGTGAAAACGCCAACACGAACACCGACATCAGCATCACCGCGAATGCCACGGGATTCAGCACGAAAACACTGAACCCGCAGATTCTGGTGACCTTGTGGAACGTGGAGCGTTTGGGCTCGTTCTCCGCGGTCGCGCGTGAAACCGGATGGTCGCAACCGGCCATCAGCCAGCAGATCCGCAAGATCGAACGTGAACTTGACGCAAAACTCGTGCAGCGCACGTCGCATGGCGTGGAATTGACTCCGATCGGCCGTGTTCTGGCACGTCACGGGCAGCTTATCGACAATCGCGTCACCCAAGCCGTCAAAGATGTGGAAGAGTACCAGCGCAACGGATCGACGCATATTCGTTTGGTCGCTCCCCCATCGGTATGTTCGTCGTTCGTGGCACGCGTGCTCGTGCATATCAGCAAAACGTCCGACATTCGCGTGAGCCTCATGCAGATGGAGCCGCCTGAGGCCATGGAGGCGTTGGAACAGGGGCTTGCCGATTGCGCGATCATCTTCCAATACAATTCACTCCCCGCTTTGGCCGGACCGGACGATTTGGAAGTCGCTCCTTTCGGTGTCGATCCGCTGATGCTGCTGATCGGCGCGAACAATGCGATCGCGCGCCAGTACGAAAGCTCGCACCTGCCGGTCCAATTGGTTTCGGCACGCGGCGAACAGTGGATCGCCGGCTGCGAAACCTGCCAGGCGAATCTGGTGTCGTTGGCGCGTGCCGCCGGCTTCACACCGGAAATCACACATTCGACCGACGATTTTTGGGCCACGCAGAATCTGGTGGAAGTCGGCATGGGCGTCTCGATCATATCTCGCTTAGCCACAACCGCTGGAATCCAACCCGATTTGACCGCACTGCCAATCGCCGACAACAACGCATTCCGCACAGTCTGTTTCGTCACAAGAAAAGTGGACGACCGACCGGCAGTGGCCCGCGTCAAAGACGAAATCGAAAGGGCGTCACACCAGTATTTGGAAAACATCTGATTCATCGTTTGATATCCGTGCTTATTCGCAATCGCGGAATACTGCAGCAAACAATTGTTTCCAGTATTTTGCTATATCGTCATAATCAGATTAATAATTGAATAGCAAAAGCATCTGATATAAGAAAACTTCATAACAGTCTTTGCTTTCAGTACAAGAACACACTGTTCGTGCAAGCATCGGTACGTCATGCTGGAACCATGGAAGAAATCATGGAAATGAAGCATCGTACCGGTTCCGGCTTTGACGCCGACGCCATCGACCACACCACCGCAGCCGATCTTGCCGCAGTCGGCTCCGACAAGTGGACACGCTACCCCGGCTGCATTGGCGCGTTCATTGCCGAAATGGACTACGGCCTGGCTCCCTGCATCCAAGAAGCCATCGACAACGCCTGCGACCATTGCAAACTCGGCTACATTCCCGAACCCTGGAAACAGCGCGTGGCAGCAGCATGCGCAGGATGGCAACGCTCGCATTACGGATGGGATGTCGATCCGAGCATTATTCGCGTGGTTCCCGACGTACTCGAAGCTTATGAGCTTTTCCTGCGTGAACTGGTCGGTGCGGGCAACAGCGTGATCGTGCCGACGCCTGCCTACATGCCGTTTTTGAGCGTTCCGAAACTGTACGACGTTGACGTGATCGAAATCGAAATGCTGCAAAGCGGCGACGCCGAAACCGGAGAGGCGCAATGGGTGTTCGACTTCGACGCCATCGAACGCGCGTTTGCGGCCGGATGCCATGCGTTCGTGCTCTGCAACCCGCACAACCCGATCGGCAAAGTGCTCACCTTGGAGGAGGAGCTGCGTCTGAGCGATCTTGCGGCACAGTATGACGTGCGTATTTTCAATGATGAGATTCATGCGCCGTTCGTGTTTGATGGCAAGCACATTCCGTTCCCCACCATCAGCGAGCAGGCCGCATTACAGTCGATGACCGCTACCAGCGCGTCGAAATCGTTCAATATTCCGGGCACGAAGTGCGCGCAGGTGCTGCTTACCAATCCTGCGGATCGTGACATGTGGGCGGTCAAGGCGGAGTGGAGCGAACATCAGACCGCCACCATCGGCGCAATCGCCACCACCACCGCATATAACGAAGGCGACCTGTGGTTCCAGGATGCGTTTGCCTATGTGCGCAGGAATTTGGCGTTGTTCGACGAGCAGATGCGTGAAAGGTTCGCCGGCGTCGGCTATATCAAACCGCAGGGCACATATATCGCATGGCTTGATTTCTCGCCGCTTGGCATCGACGATCCGGCCGCATACTTCCTTGAGAAGGCGCAAGTGGCGTTGACCGACGGGCGTTCATGCGGCGAGACCGGTGCCGGATGCGTGCGCGTGAACATAGCAATGCCGTATCCGCTGCTGGTCGAATGCCTGGACCGCATGTTCAACGCATTGCATGCCGACGGATTATTGTAGGCTTCGCCACATATTCAGTGTTTTCCTCAACCAACGGCAGCATAACGGTGAACGTCATGCCCTTCCCCACTTCGCTGTCCACCGTTATGGTGCGTTGGAAATCTGCATACTATCGACATGCGATGGGAGGATGACATGCGTTTGAACGTGAGTACCAGCATTGATGTGACAGCCCGCGAAAAGGCCGGCGATGATCTGCTGTTCTTGGGATTTCATGGATTCAGCAATGATGAAAATGAGATGATCCGCATTATTGATGCGATTTATGATGTTCCGAAGCAAGACGCATCTTCAACGGACAACTCCATTGCTCCTGCCCAGCATCCGAATTATCTGTCGTTCCAAGGCACGTACGAACGTCCTTACATCGGAAGCTACTACTGGTATCCAGATGGATGTTCCGTAGAAGAGCGTCGACGTGAGTGCAGTGCCGTAGGCGACGCCGTCGTACGATTGCTGGATTCGCCCGCATACGCGCATTTCCGCAAGGTACTGATCGGGTTTTCGCAGGGCGGATACCTGTCGTATCGCATGGTTGCGGAACATCCCGATGCGTTCGACATGGCGATTCTAATGAGCCCATCATTCAAAGGCGAAACCGCTGAGCCTTTGCCCGCGACCGGACGCACGCGATTCGCGCTCTGCTACGGCAGCGAAGACCGCACAATTCCTTTAGCCGATCAACAGTGCGCGCACAACAAACTTGCGCAAACCGGCAATCTCACGTATTTCGAATATCCGGGAATGGGCCACGGCATCTGCGATCAGGAAATTCGTGACCTACGCGCCTGGCTGGGATTGTGATATGCACTGCGTGAGGAGTTCTGCGCATCTGAGACTCCGCACGCGTGCCCATAAACTCGTTTTCACCCCCTCGGATTGTCATTGAAACCAACTCGGAACTCTTGATACACCCTAATCGTCGAAATTTATGGACATACACCCAGTTCATCTGAACTGAACCGCGATATCTGGCTTATATATGGCAGATTTGGCATCTTGACCTGAAGTTTCTCGCTCATATATGGCACATGCCCTTCGAGAAAAGCCACTTAGGGGCATGTTTTTGACACTTTTCGCACGAACACCTGCCATATATAAGCGAGAAGCCTCCGTACGAACCTCAAAATCTGCCATATATAGGCGAGATAGGCGGCATAATTAAGCATTTTCCCTCACTGATGAGCCGCAGAACAAACCAGACGACCGAAGTTTTACGATGTTATGTACGTCAAGCTCACCACGAACATCTCTCCACATATGTCGCAACAATATGGTCAGCGATCGCCCTTTTCCAATGCTCGGGCGGCCACTGCATGATGGTCGTAAAGTCAAGCTTATGCGGGTTGGATTGTCAGCCTGCCGCCGAGAGCGTGCACGATCCCTTCATAATGGTATGGAAGCTCGGGTTGACATTCCTGTCGAGGCTCTTGTAAAGACTTTCACGTCCCACACCCGCCTCCTTCGCGATCTGCCCCATACCCTTCGCTTTGGTCATATCGCCGATTACGGCCTGCCGCAACGCCGAATCGTCAAGCTCGGCCACCGATAAAGCAGCAACATGAGCGAGTCGCTCTTCTGCGCGGAGCAAACACGGTAGCCGGGACCGAAATTGAACCTCAGCGCGCTGGCCCCGTCACCAACCGTATGCAGGTCACCCACCGGCCGCCCCATCTAGAAGCGCAATCGGAGTCTCGCGCTGATTCGGGCTTTCGCGTTCCGGTCCTTTATCCGGCTGAACCATTGGCGATATTCGCCAGTCATATGTATTTCCATATGACATGTTGCATCCCATGAGACACAATATGTCTAGCTTGACGACCACTCACGAGATGAACGACCAAAGTAAAACAGAAATTCGACAGGTTAGCCAATTTCTCGTGCATCCGCACCCACCCGACCGTTTTCACATACACTATTTCTTTTACATAGCTTTCAGAAGCGACCCCATGCGAAACACCCAGTCGCAGTTCCTGCTCGTATTACCGTTGAAGTCGCCCCGAGCGGACAAAAACCCTGGTTTTCCGTTGCTAGCAGTCCCGCACATGTGGAATCCCGCATGTGCGGGGAACACTGGACATAAACAGGGAGAGCAACATCCACGCGGCGGCCGGAACGATGCAGACACCGATTTCAATCCACGCTCTCCATGAGGAGAGCGACTGATACGACGCTCGAAAATCATCTTAATCGTATCATTTCAATCCACGCTCTCCATGAGGAGAGCGACCCCTTGTACGGCGCGAACGCACTGCTCCCAGCTATTTCAATCCACGCTCTCCATGAGGAGAGCGACCGACGATGATCCTGGGCAGCGCATGGCTATCGTATTTCAATCCACGCTCTCCATGAGGAGAGCGACATGTTGCGGGAGTCGGAGGCATACGGCCCGTCTTCATTTCAATCCACGCTCTCCATGAGGAGAGCGACACCATAAAACGGTGCACGCCCCTACGCTTGTCGGGATTTCAATCCACGCTCTCCATGAGGAGAGCGACCCTACATGTCACGCGGACGCTACGATGTGTTCGAATTTCAATCCACGCTCTCCATGAGGAGAGCGACTCAAGCATATTCCCTACTGTCCGTGTGGGATGGATTTCAATCCACGCTCTCCATGAGGAGAGCGACTTGATTACCTCGTCGGCCGTTCAAACGAGCAGAAAGATTTCAATCCACGCTCTCCATGAGGAGAGCGACTGCCACTGTCCGAAAGATTAACCGTGACGTAAACATTTCAATCCACGCTCTCCATGAGGAGAGCGACGTTGCGACGCCGATATGTGATCGAGTCGCTCCATTTATTTCAATCCACGCTCTCCATGAGGAGAGCGACCAACATCGCAAGGAAACATTCTTCAAGGACATTCAAATTTCAATCCACGCTCTCCATGAGGAGAGCGACCGCATTGCAGAACGCCTACGCGAAGGCCACCGAATTTCAATCCACGCTCTCCATGAGGAGAGCGACCTGGACGGTGCCGAGTTCGGTGCTTTCGGTGTTATTTCAATCCACGCTCTCCATGAGGAGAGCGACTTTTATGCACCTGCCCTTTTTCACCATTCACGCATTTCAATCCACGCTCTCCATGAGGAGAGCGACTGATCGGGGTCAGTCCATACCGTCACACCGGACTCATTTCAATCCACGCTCTCCATGAGGAGAGCGACCACGTCACCGGCGCGAAGGCTGGAGTGCCATATGATTTCAATCCACGCTCTCCATGAGGAGACGACCGCCGTGCATGTACCATCCGCTCAGGGCGTGGATATTTCAATCCACGCTCTCCATGAGGAGAGCGACGGATGGCGTAGGTGCCGGTGATGTGTTGTGTGGATTTCAATCCACGCTCTCCATGAGGAGAGCGACCCGCCTACATCATCGCGGACCGCACCGCCACGATTTCAATCCACGCTCTCCATGAGGAGAGCGACTGCCGCGAAGCTCTACAAGGAAATCGAGACGATATTTCAATCCACGCTCTCCATGAGGAGAGCGACCTGCGCCGTGCCATTGTATCCACCCTGTTTGGATTTCAATCCACGCTCTCCATGAGGAGAGCGACATCACTCTACACATCATGGCAGGATACCTAGCAGATTTCAATCCACGCTCTCCATGAGGAGAGCGACAGCAGAACATCGAGAACACCATCAACCAGAACCAATTTCAATCCACGCTCTCCATGAGGAGAGCGACATGGAAGGTTCCATGCGGGGCCGACCACATGCACATTTCAATCCACGCTCTCCATGAGGAGAGCGACCGCCCTTCTTGATCGGCTTGGACTGGAGCTGCAGATTTCAATCCACGCTCTCCATGAGGAGAGCGACGCGTGCCGGTAGTGCTCCACCATCAAGCGGCTGATTTCAATCCACGCTCTCCATGAGGAGAGCGACCCGGCACGCCACCGCAATTGACCGGCGGGGACGTGCAATTTCAATCCACGCTCTCCATGAGGAGAGCGACCGAAAGTTGGGAACTATGTGACGGACGCAGATTCATTTCAATCCACGCTCTCCATGAGGAGAGCGACGGTTTTTGTTCTCCGTGATTGCCAGACCGCCACTATTTCAATCCACGCTCTCCATGAGGAGAGCGACATACTGCCGGACGGACTATGGGGCTGCTACGACAATATTTCAATCCACGCTCTCCATGAGGAGAGCGACACGCTCGTAGTATCGGCTTACACGGATATTCTTGAATTTCAATCCACGCTCTCCATGAGGAGAGCGACGAGGTCGATGATGCCTTTGACCGCGCCGATGAATTTCAATCCACGCTCTCCATGAGGAGAGCGACTGGCCGATTCTCATGCCGGGCTTCAGCATGATTGGATTTCAATCCACGCTCTCCATGAGGAGAGCGACTACCGCACTTGCGGTAATATAAGAGTGTCAGCAAAATTTCAATCCACGCTCTCCATGAGGAGAGCGACAAACACCTTCGGCTCAATCCGAAGCGCGTGGATTATTTCAATCCACGCTCTCCATGAGGAGAGCGACCGCATGGCTCGCATTCGCGGACCGCCACCAAGACATTTCAATCCACGCTCTCCATGAGGAGAGCGACCATGGACAACGTCAATCATCCGAAGCATTACGAATTTCAATCCACGCTCTCCATGAGGAGAGCGACTACTTCGCAACGAATCATTAAGACCATCGAACCAAGATTTCAATCCACGCTCTCCATGAGGAGAGCGACAGCCGGAGAACATGCCACCTCCGGCGAACTGCTGATTTCAATCCACGCTCTCCATGAGGAGAGCGACAGTGCAGCTGGACATTTTTGTCCGCTTTTTGAGACGCAAGCCAGCTGCCTAGCTTTAAGCATATCAAACAACACCGCCGATACGACGAACAACATGTCTAAAACGAGCAACTGGCTTTCTGTCTCATTTTAATGTCCATTATTTAGTTTTCAAAACGCCCCACGAAAATCACAATTCGGATTTCGATAGTTTTTCAGGTGCGAAAGACGTCCCTTATCATGAGCGCTTACACTTCGCACAAACACCATTCCAAGACCGGCCACCTTGCCGAAAACACAATACTGCCGGCTAGAAAACACACTCTGAATACCGGACGGCACACTCAAACGCTCAACCCAGCATACCCCACACCATATCGTTATGGCACCATGCCATTTTGCCTGTGCTATATCATCATCACATCATTAACCGGCAAACTCCGTTCACGTCCATAATGCTCAATCCTATCCGCATATCGAGCGCCAAGTTTATAAAAGCGCAGGCTGTCCTCATCGGTATTGGCAATCTTCAGCAAATCGTGCACCAACACCAGATAATCGGAAGGACTCACCGAGCATTCGAAAACACTGTTCTGCACACGCTGTCCGTATTTCACGCATGTCTTCGCCACCAAACGAAGACGACGCTTCCCCTCAGGGGTTTCCGTACTCACATCGTACGCAACCACAACCATCATGGTTTTTCACCTCCAATAACGTATCACCACGAATCATCGCATACCGCCACACACAGCTACGCACCTTTTACTTCCACATAAATGGCGGGTAATCATCAAGATCACCCCGCAACGATCGAGCTAGCAGCAGCGCTTGCACATACGGAACCAACCCCCATGAAATTTTTTCTTGCAGGAACGGATGAAGAATCTGATCGCTCTTCTTTTTCTGCCACGCCGTAAGCACTTTCTTCCGCCCGGAATCAGACAGCAGCACACCACCATTCTCCCGTATTTCAAAATCCCCCGGCTTAACAGCGCCTGTATTAACCAATGTCAGCACAAAGCGGTCAGCCAACACCGGGCGAAACTCTTCAACCAGATCCAATGCCAGAGAGGCTCTCCCGGGCCGATCCATATGCATAAAACCAACATACGGATCCAGCCCCACGCCTTGCAAAGCCGCAATGCAATCATTCGTCAATATGGAGTAGCAAAAAGACAACAATGCATTTAGTCTGTCCAGCGGAGGCCTCCTCGACCTATTGGTGAAAAAGAAATCATCTTTATTCTTCAGGACCAAATCGTCAAAAGCGTAGAAATAATCTTTGGCAGCAAGCCCTTCGACACCCCTCAACTCATCAACCGTCAAACTTTTCCGAGCTTCTAACAATGCCGCCGACAATTTGCCGCTCTGCTCGGCAAGTCGGTCAATATTTACCCGCAAAGCATGATCACGTTTCGTACGTTCGAGCACCCATTTCGCATTGTAAAGTTTTCCAACAATGAAAGATTTCGCGTAACACAAAAACTTGTGCGTATTGAAAGTTTGTTGCGGTCAGCGCATCTGCAATATCGTTGCGGGGAGCTTCCGGCTCGTCCACATCCGATGAGAACAAAGAGCCAAAATCATAAGAACCTTCCTGAGGGTCAAGCTTCGGCTTTTCGCTGGGGTTTTTCACCGAGCAGATGACTATGGCCTGGGTATCGGTAATCGTTCCATGATTATTGACCAACCATTGCAGCGTCGAATGTATCTTCTGCGATGTTTCACCATCGACTTGCAAAGCCTCCTCTTTGGATGCGAAGCGCCCTCGATAGGTGAAATTCGTTGAATCGTTTGCCGATAACAGTTTGGCGTTGCCATTTACGCTGACAATTTTCTTAGGGAAGTTCAAATATGTACAACATGCGTATTTACCAAACGAAACTCTCCTGCAGATTCCCATCGACCTGCAGGAGAACCACTGCCCTTTCATATCATCAACAGAGACATGTCCGTCTCTGTCACCACGCCATATTCGCCTTTGTAATAATCTCCATTCAGAACGCAAATATCGAAATCCTCGCTAGCGATGGAAATCGCATGTTTTTCGTTCAAAATCTTGTATTCGTAATCGAAAAGGGAAACCGTGTATTCCTGTAGCCGCCGCAGAATCGCAATCTTCTCCCTCAACTCACCGTGGCCCAACATATCCAGTAATTCCATCGCATTGCCATAGGGAACCACAACATTGTGCGTGATTTTCGGAATCACACGATATTCATTGCCGACCGTTTTGAACGCCTGGGCAAAAAACGGATTGTATCTCTCCCCCATCGTATTGTTCTCGAATTGCTTACGTTGGCTTTCGTTGTATGCCAGCAACTCATAAATCGTTTTTCCAGCGTTTTCCTTTTTCCAAAGCGGACCATCCAGCAAACTATTGCCGCCATCTCGATCCTCACTTTGAAGCAGCATGCCATAAAACTCATTGAGCATGCCAGTAGAAAGCAGATCAGCATCAGGATGCTCACCCATAATCTGCAAAGTGAGCTTTTTGCCTCTGTGAATCTCTGGAAGATAGTCCTTGAACCTTTCCTCACCTTGCAACGGATAGACATACACATCCTTGATTTCTTTCGATTCACCATTCCTGTTGCACCTGCCAGCCGCTTGCATAATGCTATCCAGACCAGCCATCGCCCTGACTACGCATGCGAACGAAAGGTCCACTCCCGCTTCGATAAGCTGCGTGCTTACGCAAATCACCGGCTTGGAATCATGAGGATCAGTTAACACCTTTATTCTCGCTAACTGGTCTGCCCTATGTTTGCCACACATGGCAGTACTCAAATGAATCAACTCAAACTGCCCGTCAGCATTGAGCTCTTGCAAACACTGATACATTTTGCGCGCTTCACTCTTCGTGTTGACGATAGACAGACAATTGCCGTTCCGAAGTGCCTGCTCATATATGATGTTCGCAAGTTCCTCGCAACTCTTGCTTTCCTGTGAAGCAATAATCCGGGTACGCTTGAGCTTCTCTTCGTAACCATCAGTATTGTCGATAAGATCAGGCTCGTCTGACAGACGCAGATTCTTTCGCGCCGTTCGTTCCAATAAAGGCTGCGTAGCTGAGCACAGCAGAATAGTCGAGTCCAATATCGTCGAAAGAAAACTCACAACTTCATTAAACGGATTGATGATATTCAATGGAAGCGACTGAATCTCATCAAAAATGATGACGCTATTGGCCATGTTGTGGAATTTACGAAGTTTCGTACCACGCGCCGACATAACCGTTTCCAAGAATTCGACCATCGTAGTCACGATGATCGGATTATCCCAACGTTCAGACGCCAGTTTACGTTGACGTTCCTTCGCATCCTCTTCCTCACTTGTGCCGATAGATCCCGTGTTACCGGAATTCTGAAGGCCCGCGGTGGAGTAATGCTCCAGCACAATATTGCTGTCAGCATCCAGACCAAGCATATTCCGGAATGTTGCCACGGTCTGTGACGTAATAGACAAGTACGGAATCACATAAATGATTCGTCTTTTCCCTGTTTCCAAAGCATGATGCAAGGCGAAATTCAACGAAGCCAACGTTTTACCGCCTCCGGTCGGAACCGACAATCGGTAAATCCCTGTCTCTCTGCTCCCAGCTTGACGGCACTGTTCCGTAATCTGTTGACGGATTTTATTGATTTCGGATGTCGAATCGAATGATTTCATGCTTTCGTCAAGACGGCGAATCAGTTCCGACCAATCCGCCTTGATCGGATGATATTGCTCTTTCGTCTCAAAATAAGCCGTATCTGTTCTATCGGCATCAATCAAACGAGAATAAACGTATTTAACTAGTAATCCCGAGTAGAAATAACGACTATCTTTCGACAATTTCAGCAATTTAGTTCGTCCTACAAAATCGAAAACATCTTTTTCGGCCTGCTGGAAGGTGTCTTGCAAGTCGAGGTCCAAATCATGTAGCCCCTGTTTGATTTCCCCATACGCATATTTAGGATTCTGTTTATCTGCTTCCGTAAAACCTGTGAGAAAAGCCTCATCACCGATTTCATTGATGCAATCAGGAAGCTCTCCATGATGTTTTGCAATAACAAGTTCAAGAATCTCTTTCACGATTTCCGCTGCCGAATTCGAAATCGGCAGGTCATTGACGACGAACGCACCCTGCCTCGCATGAGGAATCTCACCACGACGTCCCTTGCCTGATATCAGATACGTTTGAAACTGTTGCGCGACCTTTCCAACATCATGCAGGAGCGCCGCCATTCGCGGAATCTGAGAAAACTCCGATTCATAGCTTTCCGCTAAGTCACCCGCATTGTGAAGATGGTCACGCAACGTCTGCACACCGCCATCCGCGTCCTTGTGCGCCAGCAAAGTCATAATCTGCTCCTTCACAGATATGTTCAAGCACCCCTACATTACCATAGCGTTACAGTTCTCACGAGCATTGCAACGAGGTTCGGCATATAGAGACAGAAGACTTTCAAGTGGAATAATCCGCATATACGCATACTCATTGGTATACCTATTCATATCTTCCATTTTCAATTCCAAATGGAAAGATATGAATATTTTTTGCGTTAGCTACACTTAACCGAATAAGTGTAGCTAAATTCCGCGTTAGCCACATTTATTCGCACATAGAAAAAAAACCGGACAGCGGATTCTTGGAATCCACCCACTTGGGCGAACCCGTTGAATCCGCCGTCCGGCGGCGCGACTGCTTCTCAAGAATGTGTGCTTGACTCACATGGATGGTACTGAGAACCATTCGCTTAACGATCTGTTTCCGTGCGCGCCAACCGCGTAAGGAACGCGGCTGCGCGGCACGGACACAAATCAAGTCTTGAGTGGACTCGAGCCGCGGTGGGCAACGCCACGGCGGCTCGAAAGCCAAGGGATTACTCTAGCCGCAGCTGGAATAATCGCAAGCCGACCGAGCTTCGTTCAGTTCAGGCCTTGGCAACCTCCACGCTGAGCTCGGAGCCGCCTTCCTTCACATTGAAGGAGGTGGCGAGCGTCTCGGAAGCGATGAGATCCTTGAACTGCTCGACCTTCGCCACGTCATCGGCCGGCACGGTCAGCACCAGTGCGATGCGGTCGGAGATTTCCAGACCGGCGGCCTTACGGGCGTCCTGCACGGCGCGGATCACGTCGCGGGCGTAGCTTCGGCGATCAGATCATCGTTCAGCTCGGTGTCGAGGATCACGAAGCCGCCGGTCGGCAGCGCTGCGGAAACGGAGTTGGCGGCCTCTTCGGCGTTCTTCTCCTCCACGCTGTTGATCAGCTCGTATTCGCCTTCCTCAAGCATGATCTCGCCGTTCGGCGTCTCGCATACCGGAGCGCCGTCTGCGTTCACATGCCATGCGCCGGACTTGGAGGCCTTGATGGCGAACTGTACGTCCTTGCGCAGGCGCTTGCCTGCCACGCGAGCGTTCACGCGCAGCTCGTTGATAATCTTCAAGCCTTGGGCTTCGGCATCCTCAAGCGTGCACAGTTCAACGTTCTTCACGTTCAGTTCGGATTTCAGAATCTCGTCGTATGCGGCCACGGCATCAGTGTTTTCCACCACCACGGTCAGCTTATGCAGTGGCTGGCGCACGCGGATCTGCTTCGTCTTACGCATCGACAGGGTGCCGGACACGACCTCGCGCACCTTCTCCATCGCGTCAACCAGAGCCGGATCGTCAACAAGCACGCGACCCAGTTCTGTTGCCTTTCCGGTCCGTTCGTCGGCAAGGAACGGCCAGTCGGCCAGATGCACGGACTCGCCGCCGGTCAGGCCACGCCACACCGCTTCCGCTTCCATCGGGCGAGCGGTGCGATTACACGCATGAATGCTTCAAGCACGGTGTACAGCGTGTTGAATGCGTTCGCATCCTCGTTCCAGAAGCGATCACGATTGTTGCGGATATACCAGTTGGTGAGCATGTCAATGAAATCGGACACGGCTTCGCATGCGTCAGAGATCAGGAAGTTGTCCAGCGAGCTTTGCGTCTTTTCGATCAGTCGGCGGGTACGTGCCAGCAGGTAGCGGTCCATTTCCGGCAGTGCGGCGACCTCATCGGCACGCAATGTACGAGCATCGAAGCCGGCGCCATTATTGGCGGCGTTCGCATACAGGGTGAAGAAGTAGTACGAGCTCCACACTGGCAGCATGACCTGACGCACGGTGTCGCGAATGCCATCGGCGGTCACGATCAGGTTGCCGCCGCGTAGGATCGGCGAGCTCATGAGGAACCAGCGCATGGCGTCGGAGCCGAAATCGTTGAACACACCGTTCACATCCGGGTAGTTGCGCAAGTGCTTCGACATCTTCTGGCCGTCGGAGCCAAGCACGATGCCATGGCAGATCACGTTCTTGAACGCCGGCTTGTCGAACAGTGCGGTCGCATGATGTGCTGCACGTAGAACCAGCCACGGGTCTGGCCGATGTATTCCACGATGTAATCGCACGGGAAATGCTGTTCGAACGTTTCCTTGTTTTCGAACGGGTAATGGTACTGGGCGAAGCTCATGGAACCGGATTCGAACCAGCAGTCCATCACGTCGGTGATGCGGTGCATGTGGCTCTTGCCGGTCGGATCGTCCGGGTTGACGCGGGTCAGCTCGTCGATGTACGGGCGGTGCATGTTGACATTGCCCTCATGGTCGCGCGGATAATCGCCAAAATCAGCCTTCAGCTCGTCCAACGAACCGTACACGTCAACGCGTGGATACTTCGGATCATCGGAAACCCACACCGGAATCGGCGAACCCCAGAAACGGTTACGGGAAATGGACCAGTCACGTGCGTTGGCAAGCCATTTACCGAACTGGCCGTCCTTCACATTGCCCGGAATCCAGTTGATCTGCTGGTTCAGTTCGAGCAGACGGTCCTTGATCTTGGTGACGGACACGAACCAGGAGCTCACCGGCTTGTAGATCAGCGGAGTGGCGCAACGCCAGCAGTGCGGGTAGGAGTGCACGTAGCTCTTCTCCTGGAAAAGGATCGCGCGCTGGTCTTCCGGAATACGCTCCAGCGGGCCGTCGCCGGCACGCAGGTTACGCAGGATCGGCTTGTTCGCATCGAACACATACATACCCTCGTAATCCGGGCACAGCGAAGTGAACTTGCAGCCCGCGTCGAGCACATCAACGCTCTTGATGCCCTTGGCATTGAGCGTATTCATATCGTCTTCACCGTACGGAGCCTGATGCACGAGGCCGGTACCTTCAACGGTATCGACGTAGTCGGCGGTGAAGATCTGATAGCCTTCCGGACCCGGAACCTTGCCCTCGACGGCGTTCTCGTCGCCTGCGAAGTACGGGAACACCGGGTAGTAGCGCCAGCCTTCCATCTCGGCACCCTTGAGTTCGCGCACGATCTCATAGTTGTCGCCAAGTTCCTTGGCGTAGGAGCCGAGCAGTGGCTTGCCCAGGTAGAACTTCTTGCCCGCGAACTTGCCTTCGGTCGGGCGTACTTCCACATAGTCGATGTCTGCGCCGACCACGATGGCGAAGTTGGTGGGAACGGTCCACGCGTGGTGGTCCAGAACACCGCGTAGCGTCTTCCTCGTCGCGCAGCTTCACGGCCACGGACACGGTGGTGTCCTGACGATCCTGATACACGTCGGCGTCCATGCGCAGCTCGTGCGCGGAAAGCGGCGTC
>ENA-OPZM01000266-OPZM01000266.1-human-gut-metagenome-genome-assembly--contig:-NODE-266-length-23133-cov-2.151873_pt1 | contig 23133 bp, 33 predicted proteins | sample MGYA00242478_ERZ504493 | MGnify/ENA primary metagenome ERZ504493 (study PRJEB26092, sample SAMD00036227) | human gut metagenome | host: Homo sapiens | study: EMG produced TPA metagenomics assembly of... | reverse complement strand
ATTGACTGAAAATCTTTACCATGTTCAGCCAGAAATTAAATACCACCAAAAGACAAATCTGCGTAAAAACCGTATTTACAATGTTTTTGTGGTAGCAAACGTCAGAGAAATCTTGAATGACTTGCAGTTGGCGGATTCTTTCTTTGGCATTGAAATGGGAATTAACCCAACTATTTTAGAAGATGATGATAAGGGACGCGCTTATTTGCGCGGCGCTTTTTTTGGCGACTGGAACCATTCGTGATCCAGAATCTGGAAAATATCAGCTGGAAATTTTCTCGGTTTATCAAGACCACGCTGAAGATTTGGCGAATTTGATGCGAAAATTTATCCTTTATGCTAAGGTCATTGAACATAAGAATGGTACGGTAACCTATTTGCAAAAAGCAGAAGACATCATGGATTTTCTTTTGATTATTGGTGCTATGGAATGTAAGGATATTTTTGAAGAAGTTAAGATTATGCGTGAGACACGTAACGATATCAATCGTGCTAATAATGCGGAGACGGCAAACATTGCCAAAACCGTGACAGCTAGCATGAAAACAATCAATAATATCATTAAAATCATGGATACGGTTGGACTTGAAACCTTGCCAATTGAACTTCAACAAGTGGCTAAAATCCGTGTTGAAAATCCAGATTATTCCATTCAACAAATTGCCGACCATTTGGAAGGCACATTGACCAAGAGTGGTGTTAACCACAGATTACGTAAAATTAATAAAATTGCGGATGAATTATAGAAAGTAAAAGGAGAAGCATATTATGGCATGCACAACAATATTAGTAGGTAAAAAAGCGTCTTATGACGGTTCAACTATTATTGCACGTACGGAAGATTCACAAAGTGGCGATTTTACGCCAAAACAATTTATCGTGGTGAAACCAGAAGACCAACCACGTCATTACAAATCAGTCTTGTCTTCATTTGAAATGGATTTACCAGATAATCCAATGCGCTATACGTCAGTGCCAGATGCTTTGCGTAAAGACGGTATCTGGGGCGAAGCTGGTATCAACGAAGCCAATGTTGCCATGAGCGAAACTGAAACCATTACGACCAATGCGCGTGTTTTAGGAGCTGACCCTTTGGTTGAATCTGGTATTGGTGAGGAAGATATGTTGACATTGGTACTTCCTTACGTTCGTACAGCACGTGAAGGGGTAGAACGTCTCGGTGCTATCCTTGAACAATATGGAACTTACGAATCAAACGGTGTTGCCTTTTCTGATGTTAATGAAATTTGGTGGTTGGAAACCATTGGTGGTCACCATTGGATTGCTCGCCGTGTTCCAGATGAATGTTACGTCACAAATCCTAATCAGCTCGGTATTGATCACTTTGAGTTCAACAACCCAGATGAGTACATGTATTCAAAAGATTTGCGTGATTTCATCGCAAGCAATAACTTGGATTTGACTTACTCAAATGAACACTTTAACCCACGCTATGCTTTTGGTAGCCAACGTGATAAAGACCGTCATTACAATACACCACGTGCTTGGGCAATGCAACGTTTCTTAAACCCAGAAATCGAACAAGACCCACGTAGTTTCTTTATTCCATGGGCACAAAAACCTTACCGTAAAATTACGATCGAAGATGTCAAATACGTTTTGAGCAATCATTACCAAGACACAGAATTTGACCCGTACGGACCAGAAGGAAATGCGGTCACACAACGTGCCTTCCGCACAATTGGTATCAACCGCACTAGTCAAACAGCCATTCTTCAATTGCGCCCAGACCAACCGCACGATACCACAGGAATTCAATGGTTGGCATACGGTTCAATGCCATTTGGAACAATGGTGCCATTCTTTACTCAAATTTCAACGACACCAGCCTATTTTGCCAATACTGGCGAAAATGTCTCAACAGCCTCATTCTATTGGGCAAATCGTCTTATTGCAGCAATTGCTGACCCACATTTCCACCAACATGAAGGTGATATTGAAGATTATATCGAAAAAACAATGGCAGCAGGACATGCACGAATCAAACGTGTCGATGCTGCTTTAGCAAACGGAGAAAGTATTGATTTTGATGCCGAAAACCAAGCCATGAGTGACTTTGTCCAAGAAGAAACTCAAAAACTGTTAAACAAGGTCCTCTTTGATGCAAGCAATCTCATGACAAACCGCTTTTCAGTCAGTGATTAATAGCATTCTCCCCTCTTGAACTTTACTCAAGAGGGGATTTTTATTTAAAATTTTTAAAAGTTATAGACTTAATAAAGATAGAGTGATAGAATGTGAATGATTAAAAAAAACTGAAAATTATTACTTTTTCAATAAAAAAAGTAGCATAAGTTTCAATGAGGGGGATTAATAATAAGAGATTTGGAAAAATTATTCAAAAAATATTGTGTATCACGAGGCTTAACATTGTAAGATATTGCTGAAGCAGGAATTTCAACGTCATAATTATTACGTTTTGAGCAAGGAAAGACAGATTTAACGATAATAAAACTTGCTTTAGTCTTGGGGCAAATAAATATGCCGATTGTTGAGTTTATGCACGTTGTGGGAGATTCTCAGCGTAATCATTTAGAGAGAGTGTTAGAAAAAATTCATTACTATCATTCAGCACAAGATGTCTCTGGTTTAGAATATTTGTTAGCAGCAGAGCGAGCTAACAATACAGTAAATGAGCTGTTTCAACACCTGAACACTATTTTAATCAGAGCTTATCTTCGTGACTTGTCAAAAGAAGATGGTGACACTAGCATTTAGTGACCAATTCGCCCAAAATTTCAAAATCACCTTGAAAGATTAATAGGGAAAGGTCAGGAGCAAAGCATACCAGTAAATCGGTATCGATCTTTGCTATTGGTGAATGCTTTTAGTGCGAGTTTGCTTTATTATTTGTTAGTCTTTTGCTTTTCTAGCAGCCGTATTCATGGGCCTATCTGAATCATTATCTTCAGGAACATTAGTTCCCTTTAATTTTGATGTTTTAGCTAATGAACAAGAGTATGCTAAATTCTTTAAAAATTCAAATACGATAACGTATGTTTTTTACTGCTTTGGTAACGATTATTTCGCCATTTTTACTAAAACAAAGTGTCCTATATCCATTAGCTTTGTGATGATTAGCTTGATTTGTCTGTTGAAGCTACCAAATAAAATCATAAAATTAGGTTCAAAAGAAGCTCCAGCATTTTCGTCAGGAATTCGTTTAGCATCATATATTGCTGGAAAAAGTGTAAATAATCCTCAAAATCTCAACCCTCACATAATCATCTTATGAAACTATTGATTTTCGTAGGGGCTCTTTATTTTTGTATGAAAAAAATAGTTTTTTGTGAGAAAAAAGCTTGCAAAAAACTTAAATTGTGTTATACTTAACCAGTAAACTATTAACTAGTTAAGAAAAGGAGTTGTCATGAAGAAGAAATTTCTTTTATTGATAAATTTAGTTGCACTTTTATTTGCTTGGCAAATCAGCCATATCAAGCAAGTTTCGGCAGATGACAAGATTGATGTTGTCACAACTTTCTATCCTGTTTATGAATTTACCAAAGCTGTTACGGGAGATACCGCAGATGTAACCATGTTGATCAAAGCAGGAACTGAACCACACGATTTTGAACCATCTACCAAAAATATTGCAACGATTTCAGACGCTGATGTTTTTGTCTATATGGACGATAGTATGGAAACATGGGTTGATAGCGTTGAAAAATCCATTGGTTCAGACAGTTTAACAGTTGTTAAATCAACAGGAGATATGCTATTAATGGCAGGAACAGCTGATGAAGACGACGAAGATAGCGATGACGGTCATACTCACGAATATGACCCACACGTTTGGCTCTCACCAAAACGCGCTATCACATTGGTTGAAAATATCCGTGACGCTTTTGTTGCAAAATATCCTGATAAAGCTGATACTTTCAATAGCAATGCAGCTGCTTACATTGGAAAACTAAATGATTTAGATGCCGAATACACAGAAGCATTGTCAAATGCTAAACAAACAAGCTTTGTCACACAGCACGCTGCTTTTGGTTATTTAGCACTTGATTACGGTTTGACACAAATTCCAATCACTGGTGTGTCAGCCGAATCAGAACCATCAGCAAAACGTTTAGCAAGTTTGACAAAATATGTCAAAAAATACGATATTAAGTACATTTACTTTGAAGAAAATGCGTCAAGTAAAGTTGCCTCAACGTTAGCAGATGAAGCAGGGGTCAAAACAGCGGTATTAAATCCGATTGAAAGCTTAACAAGCAAACAAATCAAAGCTGGCGAAGATTATTTCTCAGTTATGGAAGAAAACTTGAAAGCTTTGCAACTGACAACAGATGTCGCTGGTAAGACTATCAAAGCTGAAACAGACACAACCAAGACTGTTCAAAATGGTTACTTCAAAGATAAAGATGTTACCGACCGTTCATTGAGCGATTGGTCTGGTAAATGGCAATCAGTTTACCCATATCTTCTTGACGGCACATTGGATCAAGTTTGGGAATACAAAGCTAAAGCTTCAAAAGGTGAAAAAACAGCCGAAGAATATAAGGAATACTACACAACAGGTTACAAGACAGACGTTGAACAAATCAATATCAGCGGTAAAAAGAATACCATTACATTTATTAAAAACGGTGAGAAATACAAGTTTACTTATAAATATGTAGGTTACAAGATTTTGACTTATGAAAAAGGTAACCGTGGTGTCCGTTATTTGTTTGAAACGGATGATGAAAATGCTGGTGAATTCAAATACGTCCAATTTAGTGACCACAATATCACAACAACAGATGCCGAGCATTTCCACATTTTCTGGGGTGCGAAAGCCAAGACGCACTTCTTGAAGAAATGGATAACTGGCCAACCTATTATCCAACTAGCTTAACAGGTCAAGAAATCGCCCAAGAAATTGTTGCTCACTAAAAAACTCATCAAAAAATAGTTAAAAAAGTCTGAAATAAAATGTCTCAGACTTTTTTTTGTTTAAAGCTATGATACCTGTTACAACTGTGTTGTTCTTTGTTAGTGAAAAAATAAGGAAGTTTTAATAAGATGCTAAGCATTATGTAAGCAAAGGGAAGCCAATCAGGACTCGATTGCAAAGAAAAATGGTCATGAAAAGATTCGTATGTGAACTTATATAACCAATTCGACAGATGATAGCCAAGCCTTTTTGGAATTAAAGAAAAAAGACGCCTAAGGTGTTGGACATAAATTCCGTTTTGTTTCGGAAATAGGTGCGATTAAACAATTTATCAAGAGCGGAACATAGGAACCTGCCATAAGCAAAGACTACCTTTTGATTGACGGATTGAATGCGCTTAAAGAACGCTACGGCGACTTGAGTGTACATATGTTGATTTATTATGATTAAAGAAAAACATCATATTAAATGGGCAATCACAAACGAAAATTCGTGTGACAGTTGACAAAAATGTTACGTACCGTGATTACGATGTAGAAAAATCAATGGGAAATTACGGTAGTGAGCTAGTTGGTTATGGAAAAGTCACTATGGAGATTCCCCCTGGTCCCCAACCTGAACGGCTTAGAGCTCTTTTGATGAAACACAGCATTGAGTCAACATCATTTTCAAAATATGACACAGCCTATCGTAAATCGTAAGGAATAGTCTAATTAAAATGAATCACTTAGGAGATGATTACTGTTTTGAGTTTATTTAATAGTGTTTATACAGGTGTGAGTGCGACGGTAAATCCATTGATGGTTGCTTTATCTTTTTGGTCAGTCTTATATTAGGTGCTGTTTTAGCGCGGCTGTATCGTTATCGGACACTTTATACAAAAAATTTGTCATTACATTGACAATCCTTCCTAGCTTATTGTCAGTGATTATTGTCTTGGTGAATGGTAGTCTGGGAACAAGTGTTACCGTAACTGGGACAGGGACATTTAGTTTGGTACGTTTTCGTTCAGCTGTAGGTGGTGCGCGTGAACTGTTGGCACTTATTTTAGTAATGACTATTGGATCAAGTACAGGAATTAGGCTACTTAACTTTAGCTATCTTGATCACAAGTGTTTTCTTGGTGATTTGGCTTGGTTTTGAGTGCGTTGCCAGCTTCTGAAAACTTTGTTATAATGAACTAAGATAGCACTTACATTAAGGAGGCACCGTGAAAGAAAAGCGTATTACAAAGTTCTTTTTAACCTGCGCAACTTTGGTTACTGGTATTACCTTGGGCGTTAACCTTTGTTTTCAACATTCTACAAAAGCGGTTGTCGCAGAATCTTCGGAAACATCAGATACAGCAACAGCTGATTTTATTGCAAGCATTGGCGAAACAGCACGACAAATTGGGCAAGATCGTAACCTCTACGCTTCTGTGATGATTGCACAAGCTGTCTTAGAATCAAGTAGTGGGCAGTCTGCGCTCAGCCAGTCTCCTTATTATAATTTCTTTGGTATCAAGGGGAGTTACAATGGCAATTCTGTGACCATGCTAACTTGGGAAGATGACGGAAATGGCAATACTTACGAAGTTGACCAAGCATTCAGGTCATATGATAGTTTAAGCGATTCGTTGAATGATTACGCTAATTTGCTTAGTTGGGATTTGTATTCTGGAACGTGGAAGTCTAACACAACATCTTACCAAGACGCCACGGCAGCCTTGACTGGTTTGTATGCCACAGACACATCTTACGCTGATAAATTAAATGCTTTAATTGAGCAATATGGTTTGACAGTCTATGATGAACCAGCAAGCACAGAGGAAGAAACAAGTAGCGAGGACAATTCAGACCATGTCTGGAATGAATATCGTGGCTCTTACACAACAGCAGCCATTCTAGCAGAAGACGAAGCATGGCTTCGCTTCATTAGTCAATAGAATAGGAAAGAGGGCTCTTTGTCAACTGTAGTGGGTGGCAAAGTTAAGCTCTAGCGAGAACAAATGATGTTCTCGCTTTTTTGCTGTTCAAAGCGATGTAAATGCATTTTCTGAGTTGAATCAGTTCCCGTTGTTCATCTGTCATATTATCAACAGACTTGAAGGAACCCGTTAGTTTGGCTTGTCTGACCTACTTATCGAAGGTTGAGGGCGTTAACTCATATTCTTTGATAAGCTCACTTCGTTTCATTTCAGCATTGCGGAGGTCAACAATTTGTTGCTTAAAGTCATCGGTGAAGTGGCGACGTATTTTTCTAGACATATCTGTTCTCCTGTTTTCTTTAGTGTAGAACACTTTATAAATTCTGTCTAGTTTAGTGTAACCGATTCACTTAGAACTTTTTTGTAGATTTCATAAACACTTCATAATTGCCTTTTATAATAGACTTATAGTTAGTTTAGTAGATGTAGAACTTAGGATCGGTTAAGACAAATCAATGTCTAGGTGAGTAGAAAACTAGGTGAAGTCATTAATGATGGAGGTATTAGATGAATCCAATCCAAAGAGCTTGGGCTTATGTCAGCAGAAAACGACTGAGAAGTTTTATTTTATTTCTGATTTTATTCGTCCTTTTGGCGGAATTTCAGCCTGTTTGACTCTGATGAAGTCCAACGAAATAGTAGAAAACAATCTTTACAAAACGCTCAATACATCTTTTTCCATTAAGAAGATAGAGGATGGTCAGACTTTCAAGTTATCAGACTTAGAGTCTGTGAGAAAGATTAAGGGACTTGAAAATGTTTCACCAGAATTAGAAACAATCGCAAAACTAAAAGATAAGGAAGCAGTGAGTGGTGAGCAGAGCGTAGAACGTGATGACTTGTCAGCTGCAGACGAGAACTTGGTCAGCTTAACTGCGTTAGAGGATTCTTCCAGGGATGTAACCTTTACAAGTTCGGCCTTTAACCTAAAAGAAGGACGCCACCTTCAAAAAGGGGATTCAAAAAAAATCTTGATTCACGAAGAATTGGCCAAGAAAAATGGTCTCTCTCTCAATGACAAGATTCGCTTAGATGCAGGTCAGTCTGAATCAGGAAAGGGACAAACCGTTGAGTTTGAGATTGTAGGAATTTTTCTGGTAAAAAGCAAGAGAAATTTACGGGCATGTCCTCTGATTTTAGTGAAAATAATGTCTTTACCGACTATGAAAGCAGTCAAAGTCTCTTGGGAAATAGCGAACCTCAAGTCAGCGCAGCTCGTTTCTACCTAGAAAATCCCAAGGAAATGGATGGCCTCTTGAAACAAGTGGCAAACTTGTCTCTGGAAAATCAAGGTTACCAAGTAGAGAAGGAAAACAAGGCATTTGAGCAAATTAAAGATTCAGTTGCGACCTTCCAAACCTTCCTGACCATCTTCCTCTATGGGATTATGATAGCAGGAGCAGGAGCTTTGATTTTGGTCTTGTCTCTCTGGTTGAGAGAGCGGGTTTATGAGGTCGGAATCCTATTGTCACTTGGAAAAGGGAAAAGTTCGATTTTCCTACAGTTCTGTTTAGAGGTGGTTTTGGTATCAGTTGGAGCTCTGCTTCCATCCTTTATTGCAGGAAATGCCATTACGTCCTACCTGCTTCGAACTCTACTCGCAAGTGGAGAACAGGCAGCTCTTCAAGACACCCTAGCCAAAGCAAGTGGCTTACCCAGTAGCATCCTATCATTTACAGAATCCTATGTATTTTTGCTACTAATTAGTTGCTTGTCTGTCACTCTCTGTTTTATCTTTTTATTTAGAAAAACACCGAAGGAAATTTTATCGTCTATTAGTTAAGAAGGAGAAATCATGACTTTATTAGAATTACAAGATGTTACCTACCGTTATAAGAACACTGCTGAAGCAGTTTTATATCAGATCAAGTATAATTTTGAACCCGGAAAATTTTATAGCATCATTGGGGAGTCTGGAGCAGGGAAATCCACTCTATTGTCCCTTCTTGCTGGCTTAGATAGCCCTGTCGAAGGAACTATCCTTTTCCAAGGAGAGGATATTCGTAACAAGGGATATTCTTATCATCGTATGCATCATATTTCCCTAGTCTTTCAAAATTATAACTTGATAGATTATCTTTCTCCACTGGAAAATATCCGCTTGGTCAACAAAAAGATAAGCAAGGATATACTTCTTGAGCTTGGTTTGGATGAAAGCCAGATCAAGCGGAATGTTCTCCAGTTATCAGGTGGACAACAACAACGTGTAGCCATCGCTCGCAGTCTTGTTTCAGAAGCTCCAGTTATTCTAGCTGATGAGCCAACAGGAAATCTGGATCCTAAGACTGCTGGAGATATTATCGACCTTCTCAAATCACTTGCCCAAAAAACAGGTAAATGTGTTATCGTCGTAACCCACAGTAAAGAAGTGGCACAAGCGTCAGATATTACACTTGAATTGAAGGATAAAAAGCTTACTGAAGCTCGCAATACTAGCAAATAATATGAACTTGTTTTGATAGAACTATAAAATCGAATTAAATCTAGAAAGGGAAACTATGTTACACAACGCATTTGCCTATGTCACAAGGAAGTTTTTCAAATCTATTGTTATCTTCCTTATCATTCTCCTCATGGCGAGCTTGAGTTTAGTCGGTTTGTCGATCAAGGGAGCTACGGCCAAGGCTTCTCAGGAGACTTTTAAAAATATCACCAATAGTTTTTCCATGCAAATTAACCGTCGCGTTAATCAAGGAACGCCACGTGGTGCAGGAAATATTAAGGGTGAAGACATCAAAAAAATCACTGAAAACAAGGCTATTGAATCTTATGTGAAGCGAATCAATGCTATCGGGGATTTGACTGGATATGACCTCATCGAAACGCCAGAGACCAAGAAAAATCTAACTGCTGATCGTGCTAAACGTTTTGGAAGTAGTTTGATGCTGACAGGTGTCAACGATTCATCAAAAGAAGATAAGTTCGTCTCAGGTTCTTATAAATTGGTTGAAGGAGAGCACTTAACCAATGATGACAAGGACAAAATCCTTATGCATAAGGATTTAGCAGCAAAACATGGTTGGAAAGTAGGAGATAAGGTCAAACTTGACTCCAATATTTATGATGCTGATAATGAAAAAGGCGCTAAAGAAACGGTTGAAGTAACAATCAAGGGTCTCTTTGATGGTCACAATAAGTCTGCGGTTACCTATCACAAGAGCTCTACGAAAATACAGCTATTACAGACATCCATACAGCTGCTAAACTATACGGCTACACAGAAGAAACTGCTATTTATGAGGATGCAACTTTCTTTGTAACAGCGGACAAGAACTTGGATGATGTCATGAAGGAGTTGAATGGTATCAGTGGTATCAACTGGAAGAACTATACCCTCGTTAAGAGCTCCTCTAACTACCAGCTCTTGAGCAGTCTATCTCAGGTATGTACAAGATGGCCAACCTCCTCTTCTGGGGTAGCTTGAGCTTCTCTGTTCTCCTATTAGCCCTTCTTCTTAGTCTCTGGATTAATGCTAGACGCAAAGAAGTGGGAATTCTCCTCTCTATTGGTCTCAAACAAGCAAGTATCTTGGGTCAATTTATTACCGAATCTATCTTGATTGCAATCCCAGCTCTTGTTTCTGCTTATTTCCTAGCCAACTATACAGCTCGTGCTATTGGAAATACGGTTCTTGCCAATGTGACTTCTGGAGTTGCCAAACAAGCCAGCAAGGCGGCTCAAGCTTCTAACCTTGGTGGTGGTGCAGAAGTAGATGGATTTAGTAAAACTCTATCAAGCCTAGACATTTCTATTCAGACATCAGACTTTATCATCGTCTTTATTCTTGCCTTAGTTTTAGTTGTGTTAGTGATGGCACTTGCTTCAAGCAATCTCCTCAGAAAACAACCAAAAGAACTCTTGCTCGATATTGAATAAAAAACTTGCTACCTATTCTCCTAAATGGGGTATAATATAGGTAGCATTTTTATGTGTCTACTCTCCATAACTGCACTTGTCTTTAGAATGGAGATGATTGAAAAGAAATTTAAAGGAATGAGAAATATTTTTCTATGAAGATTTTAATTGTAGAAGATGAAGATATGATCCGTGAGGGGATTAGTGATTATTTGACAGACTGTGGCTATGAAACTATTCAGGCAGCAGATGGTCAGGAGGCCTTGGAGCAATTTTCTAGTTATGAAATTGCTCTGGTATTACTGGATATTCAAATGCCTAAGCTCAGTGGCTTAGAAGTCTTAGCTGAGATTCGTAAAACCAGTCAGGTTCCTGTTCTGATGTTGACAGCTTTTCAGGACGAAGAATACAAGATGGGTGCTTTTGCTTCCTTAGCGGATGGTTATCTGGAGAAACCCTTTTCTCTATCTCTTTTAAAAGTGAGAGTGGATGCGATTTTTAAGCGCTATTATGATAAGGGACGAGTCTTTATTTACAAGGATACGCGAGTGGACTTTGAGAGTTACAGTGCAAGTCTAGCAGGAGAAGAAGTGGCTATTAATGCCAAAGAATTAGAAATTCTAGATTATTTGGTCAAAAATGAAGGACGTGTCTTGACACGATCACAGATTATTGATGCAGTGTGGAAGGCAACAGATGAGGTTCCTTTTGAACGAGTGATTGATGTCTACATCAAGGGCTTGCGCAAAAAGTTGCACCTAGATTGTATCCATACCGTCAGAAATGTTGGCTATAAATTGGAGAGAAAATGAAGCGACTCAGTTTATTTAAAAAGATTTTTATCTACACTTTCTCCATTTTTAGTATTCTGGTCATTTGCCTCCACTTGGCCATATATTTTCTCTTTCCCATCACCTATCAGGGTAACAGGCGGGAAGTCATTGTCAAAAAGGCAACTAAGATTGCCCAGTCACTTGAAGGACAGGATAAGAGGACGATTGAGCGGGTGCTGGCTGTTTACTCCGAGACCAGTGACATCCTGATTTCAGTCAAGGGGGAGGTGACAGAGGACGGGATAGAGATCGCAGAGGGTATTCCCTTGGACCCTGACCGCCAGACGACCTCTGTGGTCATCGAGGAGCGAGAGGTAACGACTCAGGACGGTCAAAGCATGACTCTCCAGTTTCTAGCTTCTATGGATTTGCAAAAGGAGGCAGAGCAGATTAGTCTTCAGTTTCTTCCTTACACCTTGCTGGCTTCTTTTCTGATTTCACTGCTTATCGCCTACATCTATGCTCGCACCATTGTCGCACCGATTTTAGAAATCAAGCGGGTGACTCGCCGCATGATGGACTTAGATGCCGAGGTTCGTCTGCGTGTGGATTCCAAAGATGAGATTGGCGATTTAAAGGAACAAATCAATAGTCTCTACCAACATCTCTTGACGGTCATTGCAGATTTGCACGAGAAAAATGCGGCTGTTCTCCAGCTTGAACACATGAAGGTGGAGTTTTTGCGTGGGGCCTCACATGAACTAAAAACACCCCTCACTAGCCTGAAAATCCTCATTGAAAATATGCAAGAGAATATAGGACGCTATAAAGACCGAGACCGCTACCTAGCTGTGGCTTCAGAAATAGTTGATGAACTCAGCCATAATGTCTTGCAAATATTAACCCTTTCTTCCGTTCAGGAGCTACGAGACGAAAAAGAAGAGGTTTCTTTGCTGGATATAACAAAAGAGCTAATACAGGACTACAGCCTACTTGCCAAAGAGCGGAAGCTTTTGGTGCAAAATCAACTGACGAACCAGCAGGCTTACCTCAACCCCTCTGTTCTCAAACTTATCCTGTCTAATCTTCTCAGCAATGCCATCAAGCATTCTACTCAAGGTGGTTACGTGAGGATCGCTGAGAAGGAGGGCTGGATTTCCATTGAAAACAGCTGTAATCCAGAGGAACAAGAAAAATTTACCCAATCCTTCTTGAATACTAGCAATAAAAGGGCACAGGGCTCTGGTCTAGGCCTCTTTGTAGTTAAAAGCTTATTGGAGCACGAAGGGATTCTTTACCGCTTTGAGAGACAGGAGAAATGCTTATTTTTTTGATACAATTTCCGAGTAACGAGTAAAATGAATATTGCATTAAACTAGACAGAATTTATAGAGTGTTCTATACTAAGTAAGAAGAATCTGATGTCTAGAAAATCTCGTTGTTTCAAGGGTAACTTTAAACAACAAAATCGTTGATCTACATTATACAATACTACCCAAAGGTGGCAAGATTCGATTAGAGAATACAGTTTAACACCCCTAACTTTTGATAAATAGGTAGGATAGACCAAACCCAATGTCATTAAGTTTAGTAAGGGTTATAAGACAACAAGTTCATTGATAGACTAGAACTCGTTAGTTATACTGTTGGCTAGCCCAAACAGAAATGTTGCCATTTTATAATAAATAGTAAATACACAGCAGAATCTATTACTTTTTTAATAAATTCTATTTTGTACTCACATTTAAAATACCAAAATTTGGTCAATTTTTGGTCAATAAAATCTAATTTAGTCTGATTTTCTATAACAAATAAAAAAATGATAAACCCCATGATATGACAAAATTTATAAGACTTTAGATGCTTTCTTTAACTAACCTCAAATTTCTATACCCAAAATTTTTATTATCTTTATAGAGTTTCTAAAAAGTATCTAAAAAGAAGAAAACTTCATATTTTTAAAGAAATTAAGTGATAGTAAGCCTACTAAATTAGCATCTCTGGCTTAAAAAAATATCGGTATCGCACTCAAAATCCAGTGTCCGCAAGGACGTGCCGGTTCGACCCCGGCCGCCGGTATAATATAGCAAAAGTCCTATTGGTTGGGGCTTTTTTTGCTATATTTCTGTCATTTGTCGGGAATAATGGGATTTTTTATATCTTGAATTTACAATATAAGTGCACAATAAAAACTCATAAGATTTTTCTAGTAAAATAGGATTGAACAAACATCTTACGAAAGGAAATCTTATGAGCTACCATCATTTTACCATAGATGAACGAGAAAGTATTCTGATTTATCGTACTTAAAGGGATGACCTTTTCTCAAATAGCACGACTATTACATCGGCACCCCTCAAGTATTAGCCGTGAATTAAAACGTCATTCCAAACAAGGCAACTATAGTAGGGCACAAACAGCTTATCATCTCGCTAAATCGCATTGTGGGCGAAAAAGGAAATTAGAAATAGACACTGAACACAGTCAGATCGTCAAGCATCTTTTTCTTGAGTGTCAATGGTCGCCAGAAGAAATTGAGGGGCGATTACGTTTAGAACGAGAAAGACACGTCATTAGTTATCAAACCATTTATAGAGCTATCTATCGCGGTCACTTTGACGACACGCCTCTTTTACATGGTGCTCGTGGGGTTGTTCGCAAACTTCGTCACCATGGTAAAACACGCCATACAAAATCCCATGTGGAAAAGCGAGGAAAAATTCCTATTTCTCATACCATTCATGAGAGACCAATAGCAGCTAATGAACGCTCGAGAATAGGTGATTGGGAAGCCGATACTGTTGCTGGAAAGACTGGAAAAGCTTGCCTAGTAACACTCACTGATAGGCATTCCCGCTTCCTCAAAATTCAGAAAGTAGCTGTCAAGAAAAGTAAATTGGTTATAGAAGCCATGGTAAATATGTTAGCATCTCTACCAAAAGAAACAGTGACTCCTGATAGAGGTAAGGAATTCTCAGGATATCCTGAACTCACCGAGAAACTAAATGTCGAAGTCTATTTTCCTGATTCTCATGCTCCTTGACAACGAGGAACAAATGAGAATACAAATGGCTTATTGCGAGAGTATTTTCCAAAAGGAAGTGACTTAACAGAGGTAGAACACTTGATTATTCAGGAATGGGAAAATAAATTAAACAACAGACCACGAAAATGTCTAAACTGGAAAACACCTTATGAAGTTTTTTATGGGATAAATGTGCACTTAATTTGACAATTCGCTAAATAAAAAAAGCCAATTTCGATTGCTCGAAAATGGCTTTCCTGTAAAATGCGGTTTCTTATTTGAGACCGTATTTTCCAAACATTATATAAGATATTAGCAAATACCTTTTAAAATAAGGCTTTAACGGATTTTAATTTTAAAAATTTATATATATATTAAGTATTTATAAACGTGTACGGTACCAAAAAGGTACCAAAAATATTAAGTTTCGGAGCTTACAAAACAATGAAATTTCACTCAATTATGTTGGGCGTTTTTTATTGACTTTTTTTATACAAATGAGATAATTAAGTAAATACATAAAGGAGTTACATAAAATGGTAGTTGCAGAAAAAAATAGAGCGGTCACTTTTCAAGCCTAATAAAGAATTAGTAAGTGAAGCTAAAGAGATTTTAAATAAAAAGAATTTAACATTGTCACATGCTTTAAGATTATTTTTACAAAATGTTGTCGTTACTAATGAAATTGATTTATTGAGCGAAGAAGAGCTGGAAAAAGAGATGTTATTTAAACAACTTCAAACAGAAATAAAGCAAAGTATTGATGATTATGAAGCTGGTGTAAACACTTATTCAGCTGAAGAGGTGAGAAAACGTCTTGGATTATAAAATAAGTTATTCTGCTGGTGCATTGGAAACATTGGTAGAAATAAAAGAATATATAATTAATAATTTCAAGTCAGAAACATCAGCGAAAAAAGTAGTTGATAATATTATGCAAAAAATAAGCGCTTTAGAGATTTTTCCTGAAGTAGGTTTTGATGTTGATGAAAGATTTGGAAAAACTTTGGATAAACGTCATAAAACTAGAGGTTTAACAATTGGGAAAGATTATATAGCTTTATATTTTGTTAATGATGAAAAAAAGGAAGTTGTCATTACCCATATTGTCTCAACTCGAAGCGATTATGTGAAATTATTCAAGTAGCAATCTAAAAGCTTAGTAGTAACACTAAGGCTTTTAAGATGATTTTAGTTAGGAGCAAAATTAGTTCGGGTTCTTTAGAGGCTAAACCTCAAGGCAGTGCCAGACCTGTATCAGAAGATGATACCTTTGAGTAAGCTGTTACCAGTCACACAACCTTCTCCTAACTTAAAAAGCTAAGAACTCAATCGGGGATTTACCTAAGCAAAGCCAGGAGGCAGCACCTCTACCTAGTATTCATGAAGAGTACTCTTTGAATGAGTTGTTACCAACTCAAACTCAGTCTTAGCTCATTATCAATATATCATTTTAAATTCTTTTTAGTCAATTTTTTATATAATTAATTTGCTCAATTGGAAGCATGGTCTTTTCAGATTTAATGAGTCTGTGATATATTCCAAAACGGGTGTCATCATTTGAAATATCTTCAATGAATTTCAAATAACCTCTGACATAGGTTTCTTCGTCCGTAGGTGCAATTCCAATTAGCATTTTTCCTTTATGTTCTTCAGATGTTTCATATCCAAATTGTGCATTATATCTTTCTAATTCTTTATCAGTAGCGTAAGCAAAATGGATATTATAATTTTTTAGTTCCTGTTTTATGCGATAAAGCTGTAATTCACTTTCGTAAAATTCCCTAAATTCTTTTGTTTCCCTAACAGCCTTATTGATATCATCCTGAACACCTGGTTCAATATCAACGTAATTATCGTAGTCTGTGTGAATAAAAGTCCACCATAATAAAAATAAGAGATTTTTTCCAGTGTATATTGGATCAATGCCACCTTTATCCTTTTTTGATAAGTCGTGATGAAAGTAATAAAAAGCTTTTTTATTTGTCATTTTATTTGCTCCTTGATTTTTTTAATTTATTCCATGATCTACTTGACAGCAAGTAACCTATGCTATTTTTATCTAATTTGTCGGTTGTCAGCTCTTCAGTCTGACAACTCGTCAAATTTAGTCTAAATCGCATAGCTTGCTATCAAAGTAGCTTTCACGGCATAAAAGTGATACTAGCTATTTTATCGACAAGATTTTTAACTTGTCTAATAACTGTTTTGGCTAATCCTATTGGACTTAAGCTGTTGACAAGTGAAAGTGTGTTTTGAAAAACGGGCTTTGGCATAAATTCTTTTGCTTTCTCTCTCCAAATAGTCATTTTTTTGTTTAATAAGGTTATTTGACTATCTAAATTTTCAATTTTGTTTTTTAACTGCCTATTTTCCTGTTTTAATATTAGATTCTCATCACTTGTATTACGATAAGACAATAAACTTCTTGATAATTGATTGTTCTCTGACTGAAGTTTAGTTAATTTATGTTTTAATCTAGAGTTGTCTAACATATTTTTCTTTGCAGTTTGATAAAGTTTTTCAAATGTCACTTTATCTATTTTCAATTTACCATCAAATGTTCGTTTGATTAGATTATTTTTTTGTAGATTATCAATGTTAAAGTTATCAAGTTCAGTTAAGTCTATTTTTAAATCTGAAAGCTCCTTGATTTCTTTTTCGTATTTTTCAATGGTTCCGACAGTTTCACATTCTTTGTTTTCAAGTTCTGAAAGAGTTTGTTTTTTATTATCGATATCATTTTGTAGCTTATTTAATTGACTTTTAGCATTGCCAATTTCGCTGTTTTTCTTATCAATGGCTTTGTCAGCCATTTTTAGTATTTTTTGTTTTTCTTTAAATTCTTCCGTTTTTAGATGCTTTTTCTTACTATCTGCCTCACCTCGTTGTAAATGATACCCCTGTTTATTAAGGTATTTAGGTAGTTCATCTTGAATTTCCCTTAATTTTTCTCGGTTTCCAAAAAGTGCTTTGGAGCTTAATTTACCATCTTTCATTGGTACAATTCCCAAATGCATGTGTGGTGTACTTTCATCAAGATGTACACTAGCATAGGCAATGTTAGCTTCTCCATATTTTTCAGCAAAGTAGTTTTTAGCACTCTCAAAGAATTCTTTAGTTTGTTCTTGGTTTAGCGACTCAAAAAATGTTTTATCTGATGTAATAACCCATTCGTTACATAGTACAGCATCTTTGCGAATTCCACGACTAGATATGCGATTTTCATTAATATGCTCCTTTATTTGTTTATGGTAAGTTTGATTTTTATTGCGATTGGTTAGTTCATAGTTAAGGTGAGAACGACTTGGATCTATATCTTTGTTAGAGTGATTTTTAAAAACACGTTCATTATGATTATAAATACCACTTAATTGACTAGATTTGTATTTTTCCATTCTAGCTACAATATAACTCATATTTCAAAGCTCCTTTCTCGGCTCAAAAAGGTCGCCGAGGTGGTGGCGGAAATTGCCACCACGAATAAGCAACCACACAATTAGTTTCCTCTTAAGAGGTCGGCACTACTTCCATGTAAAGTGTAACGCACTACGCTTTACTTCGTAAAAGTGCGTTCTCCGAAGGGTCTTGCAGACGGCTGGTCGCTCCAAAAATAGTAGCGACATCGGAACAACTCTCGAGCCACAAGAGGAGTTCGACTATACTCGCCGAAGCGAGTAGGGGCACTTAATAAGTGCCAAGGTCGGACGGCTTCGCATTGTCCGACAATTCCCTTTAAAAAAGAATGAAGCCAATCACTATTAGAAAGCTAAGCACTATCGTAGTGATAACAATAAGCAAGATATTCCTCTGTCGCTCTAAACTCCTAATGTAATCTAGTAAATCGTATCTTTCTTGAATAAGGTTATTACGATTTTCAAGTGATGACATTAACTTATCAGCTAACTTATCTATCCTAATTTGCATATCTTGCTTTTCCTGTTTGTTCGTTTCCTTGAGTTTATTTAATTCATGCTCCAATTTTATGACATCATTTTCAAAAGCATAATCTTCCAATATCTTAATGCCTATTAAATCAAGGTTTTCAACCTTTTGGTTGTCTCTGTACAAGTGACCTTTTAATCTTTCTTTGTATTTTGGGGAGCGCATTTTTTTATAAATAGCCTGACTAGTAACTCCTTTACTATCGGCATAGTCTTTTATCCTCATTTTTAACCTCTCAAAGTCTTGGTATTATTGGGTTTTCAACCAAAAGGTTAAAAGCTATTTTTGTCTATCCGACCACCATAATAAGCAAGCTGTTTTTCCAGTTTTGGTCTTTCATGTTTTAACAAATCTTTCATCAAACCTAGGTAGTCAATATCTGATGTTTGATAAGTCTCTAAGATTTTTTTGTATTTTGTTCTTGTGTTTCTGTGCAATAGTTTCCAAATATTTTTATCACGTGTAAGAGCTACAAGATAAATTTGAGTTTCAACAGGTAAACCTTCAAATTTGAATGGTTTAAAAATAATAGTATTGATAACCTCGAATAATCTCCTCAACTGAAACGGCTTCTTAATTGAAATTCCAAGCGCCACCAGTGCTTAAATTGACTTGCAAAATCTTTATCTCTATCAGTACCATTTTGGAATTGTTCCCTTTTCTTGTTATATAGCCTAACTTGTTTTTCAGAACGTGGAGCACCTAGATATTTTGTTTCTAACGTTCCAGTACTAGAACGGAATTCCTTTGTTGCAGTTGGTCTGCCCTTTTTTTTCGAGAACGAACTCACTACAATCAACCTCAAATAGATCAAAAGCTAAATCAGCACGTGATATTGAAATGTCTTCAAGAAATGGTATAATAGTATCTATAATTTCACTATCAACTAAGCGGAGTTTATTGGGATTAAACTCTAAGCGAAATGGACGAGCCTTACGGTCTTGTCCTTTTTGTTTGTCATAATTCAGATGGAGCACAACGTGGGCTCCATCCCCAGTGGTGGCTCGAAACATATCGGTCATAGCAGTTTGAACAGTAATAGCTAAATGCGTTTCTATGAGTTGTTTCATAGCTAAATATTTTTTAGATTTGATATAGGCTGTCATTGTGATATTGTCTAGGCTGACTTTTATATCCAAAAAGAACTCCTTTCTTTGACGGTCGCCTATCGGCGCCGATTTTTTTGTCTGCGCAAAGGCTTACGTAAAATGACATTCTCGGGGGAGCAACCCCGAGCCGACTTCGTCGAACCATTTTCATTTTTCTCCAGCCAAACTTGCCAAAAAACGGGTGTAGTGGATGCACATCAGATGTGCACATAGCGGCTGTTAGAGGGCGCCTGTTATAAAATTTTCGGACCCTCCAAAAACTTGACCTCAAAATTCCGTTTTCATAATATTTTCATAGTTGTTTTCATAAAATTTTAGACTAGAAATTTTGTAAATCTGAGACAGTTTTTGTGAAAAAATCTTCTGGTTCAATCATTAAAACTTTTGCTGCTTTTTCGATTTGCTCTTGAGGAGGAATTTTTAAATTTCGTTTATAAGCGAAAAATTATCTTTTGCTCTTTTTACTTCCCCTAAATCATCAGAAGTATCCGAAAACATCAATTGGTTAAATTCAAACCAACGTAGACCTGATTGCTCACGAAAGATTTTAAGGTTTCTCCAAAAACGACGTTCAGTGTCTAGTTGATTTAGCTGATGATAAAGTTGAATTCTTTCTGTTTTACGATATTCTGGTGGAAGAAATATCGTTACCTCACCAGGTGTTAGACCAGGGATAATATTTGTATCTGTAACAGCTAGAGGCAATTTAAGTGAATTATCAATATCATTTAAAATTTTCAATACAAACTGACTAAATATTAGTCTATTGTCAAGTTTTGTACCTCATTAATCTAGGCTGTAGAAACTCAAACATATCTGAAGAATTAGTAAACCAATTCAGTAGTGTTTGATAATCAATGTCTTTGCTAGAATGTTCTTCGTAGTCAATTTTGAAGCTTTCTAAGCGCTTTTTAACAAGTAGGTTGTTTTCTTCATCATTGCCAAAATAGATCTTCATCATTTCACACCTCGTTAATGTAAGTTCTATAGGGAAGACTATACCCATAAAAAACATCCTCCCTTTCACGTTCAATTAGATTGAATTCTTCTAAACGGCGCATAATTTTTATCATTGTTTCTTTACTGCACGAAAACATTTTTGTGAGTTCTTTTATGGTGTAACTTAGATAAACACTACCATCAGTATCTATCCAACCTTTTTCAGCAGCTTCGATTTGTTTATCTTTTAAGACTGAGTACACAAAAATGTCATTAAATGACAATTCACTATAAAATTCATCTTGAAAGAGAATTTTAGGAATTAAAAAGTTTTCACTATCGTAGTCCATAATATTCTTACCTCTCAAATTGTTGTAGCCATTGAGCGACTCTATGTTTATCGTATAAAGTTACTCCGTCAATAACCATATGGGGCATACCTTCTTTTTGCCATTTTGCAATAGTAGTCGTTGAAACATCTAGCCAACGACATAGACCTGACATACGAACCATTGGTTTATAAAGTTCCTTATCCTCAAGTGCTTTTTCAATGGCGGTTTGTAGCATGTTATCATAGCGAGCCAGTAGCTCTTTTTCTTTTCGTTTAGGTAATTGTAAAATGAATTCTTCTGGCATCTTATTTTTCCTTTCATTGTTTTATAAGCTCCGAAAAAATAATTCTTTTTGAATTATTTACGATAATTATAAATTCTTTTTGCATATAAGTCAACAAAAAAATATCCTTTTTGAATTATTTGTGCTAAAATATACGAAAAATAGATTTAGAAAGAGGGAATTATGAAGAATAATATTGAAAAGCTGATTAAAGAAAGTCAAAAAAAATTAACAACGATTAGTGAGGAAACTGGGATTGCTTATCCAACTTTGTCGGGATATATCAAGGGATAAGAACACCGAAAAAGAAAAATGCCCAAATACTTGCAGACTACTTTGGGGTATCTGTTCCGTATTTGCTTGGTTTGGATGATAATCCAGTTTTAAAAAATCCTAGTGAGGATAGTTTTGTTAAATTGTTTGTTAAGTTTTTAAAGGACGGTTCTGTTGCAAGTAAAAAAATTGATGACTTAACCCCTTTTAAAGAATGATGTTGCTGGTTTACTTGCTGATATTAGTGGAACAGGAATTTTAGAAAGTCATATTGATTTTTTGATAAAAGAAAAAGGCTATCACCCAGTTATTGTGAAAGCCTATAAGCAATTTTTTAAAAGAGCAATCTGAAACAATATTTCCATATCTATTAAATAAAAGTGGTGATAAAACTCACCTTATCATTACGTTTGGGAAGAGTGGGAAAAGTCCGAAGAGTATAAAGCCATGCAGAAATCTAGACAAAAGAAAGACTAATATGTAATTTCATTGTTTTATAAGCTCCGAAACCTTAGAAACGGAGAAATTACAATGTCTATTATTAAGTACAAGGCTAAAAAATCTAAAACAGGCTATCTTTACAAGGTTAGAATTTACCGAGTGATTGACGGAAAACGTCATGATTATTTTAAAAGCGGTTTTAAAACACGTAGAGAAGCAAAAGAACATGAAGCCATGATTTATCATAAAAAGTCAACTGGAGAGCTCTCAGAGCTTCTCAGAGCCCCTGAGAGACGTTTTGAGGGAGTTTTTGAAGAATGGTTTAGAACATATCAAGATACTGTAGAGAGGACGACAAGCGTTCGTACTGATGATATTTTTAGGCTCCATATTTTACCAACACTAGGAAATATTGCAATTTCAAAAATAACTCCTTGGCAATGCCAGGAGTTTATTACGGAGAAAGGAAAGACCTTTAGAAATATTAAGCAAATAAAATCTTATGCTAGTCAAGTTTTTTCCTTTGCGGTTAAAATGAAATTGATTGCTGAGAACCCTATGAGAGACGTTACTTTACCTAAAAGAGAGCAAAAACAGTCTGATAATTTTTTCAATGTTGATGAATTACACGAATTTTTAGCTATTGTAAAGGCGGAAGAACCTTATAAGAACTATGCTTTATTTAGATTATTAGCTTATAGCGGTTTAAGGAAAGGCGAGCTTTATTCTTTAAGGTGGTCTGATATGAATTTGATAAACAGATATTATCTGTCACCAAAAATTTAGGGCGGATAAAAGGAAAAGCAGTTGAAAAAAAGTACTAAAAATAGATTTTCAGTGCGTCAAATTCCTTTAGACGCTGAAACAACAGCAATTTTGAGAGAATGGAAACAGCAAAGTAAAAAAGAAAAAGGGCAACTTTCAGTTACTCCATTAATTGATAATGATTATATGTTTACGTTTGTTGATAGAGACGGAAAAATACAGCCTTTGTATCAAGATTATATCAACAGCATATTGAAGCGTATTATCAATAAACATAATTTAAAGAAAATCACACCTCATGGGTTTAGGCATACTCATGCAACCTTAATGATAGAAGTAGGAGTAGACCCAGTTAATGCTGCCAAGCGGTTAGGTCATGCTAGTAGTCAAATGACATTAGATACCTACAGCCATGCTACAGAGGCAGGGGGGAGAACAGACGATAAAAAAAATTTGCTGATTATCTCAAAAAAAGTCAAAATAATTAATTTTCCAAGACGTAACCAAAAAACGGGTAC
>ENA-OPZM01000264-OPZM01000264.1-human-gut-metagenome-genome-assembly--contig:-NODE-264-length-23159-cov-4.731374_pt1 | contig 23159 bp, 32 predicted proteins | sample MGYA00242478_ERZ504493 | MGnify/ENA primary metagenome ERZ504493 (study PRJEB26092, sample SAMD00036227) | human gut metagenome | host: Homo sapiens | study: EMG produced TPA metagenomics assembly of... | reverse complement strand
TTTTGTCACCCCAGCGGAGATTTCCAGAATGGTTCCTGAGAAGAGTACATTCTTCTGAAGAACAACGGAAACCTGATTTCTGAGAGATTCCAGATGGTATTTACGGACATCGATGCTCCTACGGAAACAGAACCATCCGTTACGTCATAAAGACGGCTGATCAGGTTGACAAGGCTGGATTTTGCACTTCCGGTACCGCCGATGATCCCTATGGTCTCGCCGGAACGGATCGAGAGATTGATATCTTTCAGAACGGGTTCCTGACTGTCTTTCTTATAGCTGAAATTCACATGATCGAAGACGATACTTCCGTCCGGGACATCTGTTACCGGATCCTCCGGATCTGTGATGTCAGCAGTATCATTGATGACTTCCGTAACACGCTCTGCGCTGGCAATACTCATTGTTACCATAACAAAAACCATGGAAAGCATCATAAGGCTCATGAGAATGTTCATGCAGTAGGTGAGAAGGCTCATAAGCTCACCGGTAGTAAGGGAGCTGCCTACGATCATTTTGGCGCCGAGCCAGCTGATCCCCAGGATACAGGCATAAACGGTAAACTGCATCAGGGGCATGTTCATGACAACGATCTTCTCAGCACTTAAGAACATTTCGTATACTTTGTTGCAGGCTTTCTGGAATTTGCTGATCTCGTAGTCTTCGCGGACATAGGCCTTGACAACGCGTACAGCGCCGATGTTTTCCTGGACACTTGCGTTCAGGTCGTCATATTTACGGAATACGGCCTGAAAATATACCGTTGCTTTTCTCATGATAAAGATCAGACAGCCTCCCAGGAAGATAACAGCGACAAGGTAGATGCTTGCAAGCTTTGCATTGATAAGAAACGCCATGACCATGGCACAGATCAGACTGGCCGGTGCACGGGTACACATACGAAGGATCATCTGATAGGCGTTCTGCAGGTTGGTCACATCTGTGGTAAGACGGGTGATCAGCCGGCAGTGCTGTATTTGTCGATGTTGGAAAAAGAAAAGGTCTGGATGTTGGTGTACATGGCTTTTCGGAGGTTTCTGGCAAAGCCTGTGGAGGCCAGTGCTCCGTATTTTCCTCCCATGACGCCGGACCAGAGTCCGCACAGGGCAAGAGCTACCATAACTGCACCCATCCGATAGATATGGCCGATATTTCCGGCTTCCACACCCTTATCAATGATGGAAGCCATGGCCAGGGGGATCAGAGTTTCAAAGAGAACTTCCAGGATCATGAAAAAAGGCGTGAGAAACGATGCCTTTTTAAACTCCCTGACCTGGGCCAGAAGGGTTTTGAGCATAAAAAATCTCCTTTCTTTACTGTTCAAAAGATAGTACCACTGGAAAGGATTCCGGGCTGCTATAGAACAGCTGTATTGTTCAGCTACTATTATCGGGGAAATTATTTTTAATGTCAAGATAAACCTGTACGAAATGCTTGACACAACATCCTTTAAGCGGTATATTAAAAGTTAATATTCGCCTGTAGAACAGGGAAGGAATGGGATTCAGATCCTTCAGAGGGTCTATATAGAGTTAAATTTTTGCAGGGAGGATTTTGTATGGAGATCAGACAGTCAGCAGAGGATTATCTTGAATCAATTCTGGTTTTATCCAAAAAAGGCGGAGGAGTCCGTTCTATTGATATTGCGACCAGACTTGGTGTTTCCAAGCCAAGCGTCAGTCACGCAATGAAGCTTCTTCGTGAGGATGGTTATATTGCCATGGACCGTTACGGTACCGTGACACTTCTGGAGAAGGGGGCGGAGATCGCCAATCAGATTTATGAGCGTCACATTGTTCTTGCCAGGATGCTGGAGGGACTTGGGGTTCCGGCAGAGATCGCAATGGAGGATGCCTGCAAGATGGAGCACGACATCAGCCAGGAGAGCTTTGAGAAGATCAAGGCACATTATAATAACTTTATTAAGAAGGAAGAAACAGCAGACTAAGAAACATGCAGACAGGCAGCCGGAAGGTAAAATACCAAACCGGCTGCCTGTTTTTTATTTATTATCTTTTTCTTTTTCCGGCAGCTGTGCCAGGATGATGGCTGCAAACATGATGACACATCCAAGGAGCTCTTTTATGGAAAGCTTCTGATCCAGGAGCACCCAGCCTGCAAGCACGGAGATGCAGGATTCAAGAGAAAGAATCAGAGAAGCAACGGTGGGATTCACATTTTTCTGGCCTACGATCTGCAGGGTGTAGGCAACACCGCAGGACATCACACCAGCATACAGGATCGGCAGCCAGGCAGTAAGAATGGAAGAAATCTGCGGATGTTCCAGAATAAGTGCCGGGATCATGGACAGGATCCCGCAGACCAGAAACTGGATACAAGAAAGCTTTACACCGTCTGCCTTCGGGGAAAAATAGTCAATCACCAGAATGTGCAGGGAAAAGAGAAAAGCACATACCAGCACCAGAATATCTCCGAGGCCAATGGAAAATCCGTCTGTGATGCAGAGAAGATAAAGTCCGACCAGTGCCATGACAACGGCTGCCCATATAAAGGGACTGCATTTCTTTTTCAGGAAAATTCCGATGATCGGGACGATGACAATGTAGCAGGCGGTGATGAAGCCGGCTTTTCCTACTGTTGTGTACTGAATACCAAACTGCTGGAAGCTGCTGGCAGCAAAAAGAGCAAATCCACAGGCAATGCCGCCCAGCCACAGGTCACGGCTGTTATATGGCGTGGGGGATACCGCTTTTTCTGAAGGTGCTGATGAGGATTCCGGTATTGCGGAGTCTGTGGCAGCAGAGGATTTATTTCCGGAACGGTTCAGGATAAAGAGCACCGGAACCAGGACAGCGGCGCCGATCAGGGAACGGACGCCGTTGAAGGTGAAGGGGCCAACATATTCCATGCCCACACTCTGGGCAACAAAGGCGATTCCCCAGATCGTTGCGGCCAGAAGCAGGCAGAGAGAATTTTTCAGAGGCATTTTCTGTGAGTTCATGATAAAAAATCCTTTCGGTTATTAGATATTATGTGATATAAGATCAAAGCAGTATATAACAAAAGACCCCGGGGAACTTATAGGGCTTCCCGGGGCATTTTTATGATCTGTCGGAGCAATATCCGGCAAGATCAGTTCTGATTCTGGTTATTCTTAACTTCTGCAAGCTTCATGGCACGAACCTTCAGCGGCAGACCGAACAGAGTGATGAATCCGTCTGCATCATGATGATCATACATATCACCGGTTGTGAAGGAAGCAAGAGACTCATTGTAAAGGCTGTACGGAGAGGTTGTACCATTCTTGATGATGTTTCCTTTGTAAAGCTTGAATTTAACCTCACCGGTAACATATTTCTGAGTGGACTCAACAAATGCCTGAATAGCCTCACGGAGAGGTGTGTACCATTTTCCTTCGTAAACAACCTGTGCAAACTGGCTGCCAAGCTTTTTCTTGGCTTCCATTGTCTCACGGTCAAGGATCAGCTCCTCAAGCTGGTCATGTGCTGCCATCAGGATCGTTCCGCCAGGAGTTTCATAAACGCCACGGGATTTCATACCAACAACACGGTTCTCAACAATATCAACGATACCGATGCCGTTCTCACCGCCAAGCTTGTTCAGCTCTGTGATGATCTCGGAAACCTTCATTGCTTTTCCGTTGAGTGTTTTCGGAACGCCCTGCTCGAATGTCATGGTGATCTCAGTTTCTTTATCCGGAGCCTTCTCAGGTGTTACACTTAATACAAGCATGTCATCATAGTTCGGAGCCTGGGATGGATCCTCAAGCTCAAGTCCCTCATGGCTGATGTGCCAGAGGTTTCTGTCACGGCTGTAGCTGTGGCTTGCATCAAATGGAAGAGTGATGCCATGAGCCTTACAGAACTCGATCTCATCTTCACGGGACTGCATGGTCCACAGATCTGTCATACGCCATGGAGCAATGATCTTGATGTCCGGAGCGAGAGCCTTGATGCCAAGTTCGAAACGGATCTGGTCATTTCCTTTACCGGTAGCACCGTGGCAGATAGCAACGGCACCCTCTTTACGTGCGATCTCAACCAGCTTCTTTGCAATGACCGGACGAGCCATGGAAGTTCCGAGAAGATAGGAATGCTCGTATACAGCACCAGCCTCTACACACGGCATGATGAAATCATCGCAGAACTCATCGACGATATCCTCGATATATAATTTGGAAGCACCGGACATTTTTGCTCTCTCTTCAAGACCGTCCAGCTCGTTTCCCTGTCCGCAGTTTACACAGCAGCAGACAACGTCATAATCAAAGGTTTCTTTCAGCCACGGGATCAGGGCTGTGGTATCAAGACCACCGGAATACGCTAAAACAACTTTTTCTTTCATAATATATGTCCTCCTGGGATTTTTTTGATTTTGTATCGCTCCGGACATTTCCGGGACGGTGAATTTTTTTGCGTTATCTGGAAAAAAAATTATGCTGTTTTATAACTTTACCAGAGTGAATAAATATTCATGTACAACAAAACAAAATTTTCGGCTGTCCTGTCGACATGGCTTAATATACACCAGATTTTATAAATATGCAAGAGATAATTTGAAAAATATGAAAAAAAATTTTGCATAAAAATGCATCGAAAAGTAGGCGATATTATAAGAAAATACAGGAAAAACAGAAAAGACCGTGAAAAATCAAAGAAAATGACTATTGCATAATATGCAGAGAAGATGTATAATCTATCCATTGATAAGATGGACATATGAGCTGGCAGTACAGACAGGTTTAAGATGTCCGTCTGACCTGTGCAGAAGGTTCAGATATCAGAAGACATAAAAAAGAAACATAAATAAAGAATAACAAGCGCTTCTGCAGGGTGTATTAAGCCGTAGGAAAACGGCAGAGGAGGAATGTGAAAGATGATTAAAGCAGGAATTATCGGTGCGACAGGATACGCAGGAAATGAGATCGTAAGACTTCTTCTTGGACACAAGGACGTTGAGATCAAATGGTTCGGCTCCCGAAGCTACATAGATCAGCAGTATGCAGATATTTATCAGAATTTTTTCAGGCTGGTGGATGCCAAATGTATGGATGACAACATGGCTGCACTTGCAGATGAGGTGGATGTGATCTTTACCGCAACACCACAGGGCCTTTGTGCATCCCTTATTAATGAAGAAATCCTTTCCAAATGTAAGGTGATCGACTTAAGCGCAGATTTCCGTATTAAAGATGTGAAAAAATATGAGAAGTGGTACGGGATCGAGCATAAGGCTCCGCAGTTTATCGAGGAAGCTGTTTATGGCCTCTGCGAGATCAACCGTGAGGATATTAAGAATGCAAGCTGGTCGCCAACCCGGGATGCTATCCGACATGCTCCACACTGTCTATTTATCCGCTATTAAAGGAAGGCCTCATTGATCCGAATACCATTATCATTGATGCCAAGTCCGGAACCTCCGGAGCAGGAAGAGGAGCCAAGGTTCCGAATCTCTACTGTGAGGTAAACGAGAGCATCAAAGCTTACGGTGTTGCCACACACAGACATACACCGGAGATCGAGGATCAGCTTGGATATGCATGCGGACAGGAAGTGATGATCAACTTTACCCCGCATCTTGTTCCGATGAACCGTGGAATCCTGGTAACAGCATATGCCTCCCTGACCAAGGATGTTACCTACGAGGAAGTAAAAGCAGCCTATGACAAATATTATAAAGACGAGTTCTTTGTACGTGTCCTGAACAAGGATGTATGCCCGCAGACAAGAAATGTAGAAGGCAGCAATTTTGTGGACGTGAACTTCAAGATCGATCCGAGAACAAAAAGAGTCATCATGATGGGCGCTATTGACAACCTGGTAAAGGGTGCAGCAGGACAGGCTGTTCAGAACATGAACCTGATGTTTGGATTTGACGAGAACGAAGGACTGAAACAGATTCCGATGTGCCCGTAAAACAGGCAGATCACAAATAAAATATGGGGGATGCCGAAGGACTTTAAACGAATGAACTGTGATATTCGATCTGGCATCACCATTGAGAGGAGATATATAATATGAAGATCATCGACGGCGGCGTTACAGCCGCAAAAGGTTTTAAGGCAGCGTCAACTGCAGCAGAGATCAAATATAAAGGCCGTACCGATATGGCATGGTATTCAGTGAGGTTCCCTGTGTGGCTGCAGGAACCTTCACGACCAATGTGGTAAAAGCAGCTCCTGTAAGATGGGATCAGGACATTGTATATAATCACCCGGGTGCAAGAGCTGTGATCTGCAACAGCGGAATCGCCAACGCCTGTACCGGCGAGGAAGGATTCGGCTATTGCAGGGAAACAGCCAAGGCAGCATCCGAAAGCCTTGGGATCCCGGAAGACAGCGTACTGGTAGCATCCACAGGTGTCATCGGAATGCAGCTTCCCATCGACCGTATCGCAAACGGAGTAAAAGCCATGGCACCGAAGCTTGCGGGAAGCCGCGAGGCAGGCCTTGAGGCAGCAAAAGCCATCATGACAACAGATACCGAGAAGAAAGAGGCAGCGGTAGAGATCGAGCTCGGTGGAAAAACCGTAACGGTAGGCGGTATGTGCAAGGGCTCCGGAATGATCCACCCAATATGTGCACAATGCTTGGATTTATCACCAGTGATGTGGATATCTCAAAGGAACTTCTTCAGGAAGCACTCAGCGAGGATATCAAGGACACCTACAACATGGTATCCGTTGACGGAGATACCTCCACAAACGATACCGTCCTCCTCCTTGCAAATGGACAGGCCGGCAATCCGAAGATCACAGAGAAAAACGCAGATTATGAAGAATTCAAAAAGGCTCTTAACTACGTAAACACAACCCTTGCCAAAAAGATCGCAGGTGACGGAGAAGGTGCAACTGCACTCTTCGAGGTCAAGGTCATCGGTGCAGCCACCAAGCAGAAGCCGTAACCTTAAGTAAATCCGTGGTAACCTCTTCATTAACAAAGGCAGCCATTTACGGCCATGATGCAAACTGGGGAAGAATCCTCTGCGCCCTCGGCTACTCCGGCGTCCAGTTCGATCCAGAAAAGGTAGATCTCTACTTTGAGAGCAAAGCAGGAAAGATCAAGATCATTGAAAATGGAGTTTCTACAGGCTACAGCGAAGAGGAAGCAACTAAGATCCTCTCAGAAGAGGCAGTGACAGCTATCGCAGATATGAAGATGGGAGATGCATCCGCAACTGCGTGGGGATGCGACCTCACCTATGATTACATAAAGATCAATGCGGATTATCGTTCTTGATGTAAGAGCTTTGTAGAATGTTTTTTATGGTGGATTTTAGTTGTGGTTTTGTTTCAGTTTGTAAGCTGAGAAAACCCTTAGGGGGAGCGAGCTCAAAGTTGCGAAGCCCGCACGCTCCCCCTAAGAACCCCCTCCGTTGGGCACGCTTGGCTGTGGCATGTAGAACTTCAGTCGACGAAGGCAGACTGACGAGCTGTTCGCCTTCGGCGAAAGCGCGTCGGAAGCGGCTGTCTGCGACAGCCTGTCCGCAGCAGGCGCTTTGCCCGCAACGCGGGCAACAGCCCGTTCCCCGTGGCCGGAGGGGAGGAGCGCGAGGAGGGGAAACGGCCTTCGGAACTCCGAGTGCCTCCCCTCCTCGCAAATCCCACAGCTGTCAGCTGAGACAAAATTATAATAAAAAAGAAATCCCTCCAACATACAACAACAAAACCTTTTTCAATCCATATCATTTTTCAAAAAAAGGAGACACCCACATGGTAAATCAGAAATATCTTGATAAAGCAGAGGTTCTCATAGAAGCCCTGCCATATATTCAGCGGTTCAACCGCAAGATCGTAGTCATCAAATACGGCGGAAGCGCCATGCTTGATGAAGAATTAAAGCGTAACGTCATCAAGGACGCAGTCCTTCTGAAATTAGTCGGTTTCAAACCGATCATTGTTCACGGCGGCGGCAAGGAAATCAGCCGCTGGGTCGGTAAAGTCGGCATGGAGCCGCATTTTGTAAACGGTCTCCGTGTAACGGATAAAGACACTATGGAGATCGCAGAGATGGTTCTTGCAAAAGTAAACAAGGAGCTTGTTACTCTGGTAGAATCTCTCGGCGTACAGGCTGTAGGTGTCAGCGGTAAGGACGGCGGTCTTCTCCAGTGCAAAAAGAAGCTTTCCAAAGGCGAAGACATTGGCTACGTAGGTGAGGTTACAAAGGTTAATCCGAAGATCCTCCAGGACCTTCTGGAAAGAGATTTCCTTCCGATCGTATTCCCGATCGGTTTTGATGAAAATTTTGATTCCTACAATATCAATGCGGACGATGCAGCCTGCGCCATTGCAGAGGCAGTTGAGGCAGAGAAGCTTGCCTTCCTGTCCGATATTGAGGGCGTTTACAGGGATGCAGATGATCCCTCCACTCTGATCTCCGAGCTTCGTGTAGATGAGGCTGAGAATCTGATCTCAGATGGTACTGTGGGCGGCGGTATGATCCCGAAGTTGAAAAACTGTATTGACGCTATCGAGCATGGTGTAAACAGAGTCCATATCCTGGATGGAAGGATCCCGCACAGCTTACTGCTTGAGATATTTACAAACAAAGGTATTGGTACTGCAATTTTAAAAGATGATGGGGAGAAATATTACAATGAACATGAATGAGCAGATGGAAGAATCTGAAGCCAGTATTCTTCATACATATAACCGTTTTCCGGTAGTTTTTGAAAAAGGCGATGGCTGTTACCTCTATGATTCCGAAGGAAAGGAATATCTGGATTTTGCGGCCGGTATCGCTGTAAATGCCCTGGGATATCATTATTCGGGCTATGACGAAGCATTGAAATCCCAGATCGACAAGCTGATGCATATTTCCAACCTGTACTACAATGAGCCGATCATTGAGCGGGTGCCAAACTTGTACAGGCAAGCCATATGGAAAAGGCCTTCTTCACAAACAGTGGTACAGAGGCCATTGAGGGTGCTCTGAAGGCTGCCAAGAAATATGCCTACGAAAGAGATGGCCATGCAGACCATGAGATCATTGCCATGAACCATTCCTTCCACGGCCGTAGCATCGGCGCTCTTTCCGTGACAGGCAATGCACATTACAGAGAACCCTTTGAGCCTCTGATGGGTGGGGTGAAATTTGCAGATTTCAATGATCTTGAGAGTGTAAAGGCTCAGATCACAGATAAGACCTGTGCCATCATCACCGAGACCGTACAGGGAGAAGGAGGTATTTATCCGGCTACAAAAGAGTTCCTGGAAGGCTTACGTAAGCTTTGTGATGAGAAGGATATCATCCTGATCCTGGACGAGATCCAGTGCGGTATGGGACGTACCGGACATTATTTTGCATGGCAGGCATATGGAGTACAGCCGGATATCATGACCTGTGCCAAAGCACTTGGCTGTGGAGTTCCGGTAGGTGCTTTTGTGCTGAACAAAAAAGCAGCTGCAGCTTCCCTGAAGCCAGGCGACCACGGAACCACTTACGGTGGAAATCCCTTCGTATGTGCAGCAGTCAGCAAGGTATTTGACATTTTTGAAAAAGATCAGATCCTTTCCCATGTGCAGGGACTTACTCCGTATTTTGAGGAGAAGCTGGACGAACTGGTTGCAAAGCATGACTGTGCAGAAACAAGAAGAGGCAAAGGTTTCATGCAGGGTATCGTGATCAAGGGGCGTCCGGTAGGAGACGTGGTGAAAAAAGCTCTTGCAAAGGGCCTTCTGGTGATCTCAGCAGGAAGTGATGTTCTCCGCCTTGTTCCTCCTCTTGTGATCACAAAAGAGGATATCGACAAGATGGCAGAGATCCTTGACGAGTGTATGGAATAATAAAAAAATAACAGATACAAAAGCAGCAGTATTTTCCGGAAGGGTAGTGTGCCGATGGAGAATACGGCTGCTTTTTTGTCAGAGAGAAAATGTATATAAATTATATAACAGATATAGAAAACAGTATCCGAAAATCTGTCGTGTGTTTGAAAACAAACAAAAACTGCTATGATACACCGACAAAATGCACAAAAAAGAGAGAGGGTTCGAGTATAAATTGCACATCTACACAGTTGATTTTAGAACGCCATATGTTATAATTTCACTGGTAAAAAAATTTATGTGAGGGGTGAGAATTTTGAAAAAATTATTAACCGTCATGTGTACTTTTCTGACAGTATTTCTGGCATGTCCTGTGGGTGTATGGGCAGCCGGAAACGGTGGGACAGGATCTGGTGTGCCGGTGTGGCTTTGTATCCCTTTTGCGGGCCTTCTTCTGTGTGTTGCAGTGATGCCGCTGGTAAAGGGTGAGTGGTGGGAGTCACATCAGCGTTGTGGTTGCATTCTGGATCGTTCTTATGATCCTTCCGTTTGCAGTTGTTTACGGTGCCGGAAAAACTGCGGAAACAGTACTGGAGTGCGTGATCAATGACTATCTTACATTTATCATCCTGTTATTCGGACTGTTCTGTGTATCCGGTAACATTACAGTTGAGGGTGATTTTGCGGGTTCGCCAAGAGTAAATGTAGGACTTCTTGCACTGGGAACCCTGCTTTCCAGCTGTATCGGAACTACCGGAGCCAGCATGCTGATGGTCCGTCCGGTGATCAAAATGAATTCCTGGAGAAAGAGAAAGGGTCATATCATGATCTTTTTCATCTTTATGGTATCCAACATGGGTGGCTGCCTGACACCGATCGGTGATCCGCCGCTTCTGATGGGCTTCATGCGAGGAGTTCCGTTCTTCTGGAGCCTGCATCTTTTTCCGGTACTTATCTTTAATATGGTGATCCTTCTGTTTGTGTTCTATCATCTGGATATGCGCTCTTACAAGAAGGATATCGCAGAGGGACGTAAACCGGATATCAGCAAACCGGGTACCGAGTTTAAGATCGAGGGTCTTCATAATATCATCTTCCTTGTGATGATCGTTGTGGGTGTTATCTTAAGCGGAATGCTTCCAGGTATGCCTGTATTCCAGGATGCAGCCGGAAATGTAAAGGGGATTCATATTTTCGGTGAGGTTACTTTAAGCTTCCCGTCGATCATTGAGATCGTCCTGATCCTGGCAGCTGCATTTCTGTCCTTTAAAACAACGGATAAAAGGATCCGTGTGCGGAACCATTTTACCTGGGGTGCGATCAAGGAGGTTGCAGTACTTTTCATCGGTATTTTTATCACCATGCAGCCAGCCTGATGCTTCTGAAAGCAGTAGGACCGAATCTTGGTATCACCGAGCCGTACCAGATGTTCTGGGCGACCGGAGCTTTGTCCAGTTTCTTGGATAATACGCCGACCTATCTGGTATTTCTGACAACAGCAGGAACTCTTGGATTTACAAACGGAATCGCAACAACGCTGGGAACAGTTCCTGTAAAGCTTCTTTCTGCGATTTCCTGCGGTGCTGTATTTATGGGCGCCAATACATATATCGGCAATGCTCCAAACTTTATGGTCAAGACACTTTCTGACGAAAATGGTATCAACATGCCGTCCTTCTTCGGATATATGGCATGGTCCATTTGTTTCCTGGTACCGATGTTCATCATCGATATGCTGGTATTCTTTTTATAAGGGAGGAGGATCAATATGCAGGATAATAACATTCGAGAGAAATGCAGAGAGCTTGCCACCAGGCTTTATGAACTGGATGGCGAGGTTTATGAAAGCGTAGGATCTTCCCTTGGACGTACCTTCACCGGTGACAGAGAAGGCACTATCCGGAACTTAAGTGCTCTGATGTATACCAAACCGGACGGACATCTTCTTCGAAGCGAGATGGCACTGATCAGCAACATGGCCAGGACCATCAAGGATAAAGAAGAAAAAAGCCGTCTCATGAAGAAATATGATGAGATCTTTCAGGAGATCCTGACGCTGCCGGAGACTTTTGTTGCTACGGATATCATGGATAAGGAACGTGTGGCACTGAATCATATGATCAAGCGCAGGGAAAAAATCTCTGAGAATGACCATCTGGTCATCTGCATCAGCCGTACACAGGGAAGTGCCGGCAATGATATCGGTTTCGGACTGGCAGACAAGCTTCGGATCAACTATTATGATGTGGAGATCTTTGATCAGGTATTAAGGCGTCTTGAGGCGGAAAAGGGCGCGGTCAACGATGCGGAATATTTTGCGGATTTCAATAAATATGAGAAGAAGCATAAATTTGATCCCAAGGGCTGGTTCCGGGAATTCAACCGTTACCATGGTCTTCCGAAACAGGATGCGGTATTCTTTAACATGAGTGACCTGATCTGCGATCTGGCCTCAAAAGAGGACTGCATCATTATGGGAAGGTGTGCGGATGCGATCCTCAAGAACAATCACATTCCGCATATCAGTCTGTTTATCACAGCTCCTTTTGCTATCCGTGTGCAGCATGTTATGGATGTAAGGAAGATGAATATGAAGCAGGCAGTCCGTTTCCTGAAGAAGATGGACAGTCAGCACAGACGGTATTACAATTTTTACGGCGGAGCTCAGTGGGGCAAGCCGGATAACTACGATCTTTGTATCAACAGTGCAAGCTACGGAATCAATGAAACGGAGAATCTGATCCTGAAGCTTTTGAATGATCAGATCCACTAAGAGATAAAAATATGAGCAGCACGGAAGAAAGAAAAAGTTCCGGAAGGGGTTTTTAGCTTAACAGGCTGCAAACAGAAAAAGAATCAGAACAGAGTTCCTGCATTCTGAGGTAACCTTCTGCCAGACAGAAATACCTCAGAATGCAGGAACTTTTTTTTATATTTTGTTTATAAAAACTTAATCTTGATTAACTTTTTTTCATTTAGGGGATTGACATTCGAAAAAACTTAGTATAAACTAACCTATGAGTTAGGGCTGACTAATTAGACTGAGTTAATTAATAGAAAGAAACGGAGGGATTCCATGCAGCCGATTTTATTTTTACAGTCAGGTGATACGGGCACGATCAAGCGTATTTCCGGAGCGGAGATACAAGAAGATTTCTTGCAGGTCTTGGTTTTGTTGAGAATGCGGAAGTGACAGTTATTTCCCAGTTTGACGGCAATCTGATCGTAAATGTCAAGGATTCCAGAGTAGCAGTCAATAAAGAAATGGCCAGACACATTATGGTGTGACCGGACTGAGAGGCAGTGACCGGTAGTGGATTTGCCCCAAACTGCGGAAGGTGCAGTTGAGGATAGATTAGGAATTGGAATATGAACAGGGAGGAAAAGAGAAATGACTTTACGTGATGCAGCAGTAGGTTCTACAGTAGTTGTTTCCAAGATAACCGGCGACCCGGCTTACAAGCGTCGTATCATGGATATGGGAATCACAAAAGGCAGCGAGGTTTATATCCGAAAGGTAGCTCCTCTTGGAGATCCGGTTGAGATCACCATCAGAGGTTATGAGCTTTCCTTGCGTAAGCATGACGCAGCATGTGTGGAAGTAAAGTAAATAAGCTTCGAAAAATGACAGAGCGTCAGGCTCTGACCTGAAAAAAGGAGGATGCAAAATGTCTGTAACAATAGCTCTTGCCGGAAACCCGAACTGTGGTAAGACTACAATGTTCAATGCTCTTACAGGCGCAAACCAGTACGTTGGTAACTGGCCAGGTGTTACTGTAGAGAAAAAAGAGGGTAAGCTGAAAAACCAGAAGGATGTAACGGTAACAGACCTTCCGGGTATCTATTCACTTTCCCCGTATACACTTGAGGAGGTTGTCAGCGTGATTACCTTCTGAAAGAGAAACCGGATGTGATCATCGATCTTGTGGATGCAACAAACATCGAGAGAAACCTGTATCTTGCAACCCAGCTTCTTGAGATCGGTATCCCGGTTGTTATCGCTCTTAATATGGTGGATCTTCTGAAAAAGAACAACATCCATATCAATGTAAAAGGCTTAAGCTCCGCGCTTGGATGCCCGATCGTTGAGACCTCTGCTCTTAAAGGAACAGGCCTTAAAGAGGTTGTTGATGAGGCAATCAAATGTGCGAACCAGCACAGAGTACCATCTAAGCAGATGGAATTTCCGAAAGCAGTAGAAAAAGCTGTAAATGAGATCGAGGGATTTGTTCCTGCAAACATCGCTGAGGAGAACAAGAGATGGTATGCAGTAAAGCTTCTTGAGAGAGACAGCAAGGTAAAAGAAGGTCTGAACCTTCCGGCTTCTGCACAGTCCAGGATCGAGGAGATTGCTTCTGGCCTTGAGAAGGCAGAGGATGATGATACAGAGAGTATCGTAACGGATGGAAGATATCAGTACATCCAGAAGGTTGTTTCTGCAAACGTTAAGAGAAGCGGAAATAAGATGACAGTTTCCGATAAGATCGACCGTATCGTAACAAACCGTATTCTCGGTCTTCCGATCTTTATCCTTACCATGTTCATCGTTTATTATGTATCGGTAACAACAGTTGGTACATGGTAACAGACTGGACAAACGACAGCTTTGTGGGAACCATCCAGGGTGTTGTAACGGATGGACTTGGCAATGCCGGTGTTGCTGACTGGCTGGTAAGCCTTGTATCAGATGGTATCATCGGTGGTCTTGGTGCAGTGCTTGGATTCGTTCCGCAGATGGCAATCCTGTTCCTGTTCCTTTCCATCCTTGAGGATTGCGGTTACATGGTTCGTATCGCGTTCGTCATGGACCGTGTATTCCGTCATTTCGGACTTTCCGGAAAGAGCTTTATCCCGCTTCTTATCTCCTCCGGCTGTGGAATCCCTGGAATCATGGCTTCCAAAACGATCGAGGCAGATAATGACCGTCGTCTGACGATCATGACAGCGACATTTATCCCATGTGGTGCCAAGCTTCCGGTTATCGCCCTTATGGGTGGTATCATGACCGCTTATGTAACCGGTGACTACGTAGCTGCTGGTTTCATCACACCACTGATGTACTTTATCGGTGTTGTAGCAGTTCTTGTATCTGCGATCATCCTGAAGAAAACAAAACCTTTCTCCGGTAAACCTGCTCCGTTCGTAATGGAGCTTCCACAGTATCACATTCCGTCTGTAAAGACAGTTCTGCTTCATGTTTGGGAGAGACTGAAAGGCTTCATCATCAAAGCCGGTACCATTCTTTTCCTTGCAACCGTTATCATGTGGATCCTTTCCAGCATCGGAAATACAGGAAGCGGAATCGGATTTGTTGAGGACAGCAACGACAGTATCATGGCTATCCTTGGCGGCATCCTTGCTCCGATCTTTGCTCCTCTTGGATTTGGCAAATGGCAGCCGGTTGCAGCTCCATCTCCGGATTCTCCGCAAAAGAGTCCATCGTAAGTACAATGGGTGTTCTTGCAAACGTAGCTGGTGATGATGCAGAGGATACCATGATCGTTGGTGCAGCGATCAAAGCATGGTTCCCGACAGCAGTAGCAGCATTTTCTTTCCTGCTGTTCAACCTGCTTGATTCTCCGTGCCTTGCAGCTATTTCTACAATGGCACATGAGATGCAGTCCAGAAAATGGTTCTGTTTGCAATTCTCTTCCAGAACATTTTTGCTTATGTTGTAACACTTTGTGTATACCAGATCGGTCTTGTTGTCACAGGTGCCGGTTCCTTCGGAATTGGAACGATCGTAGCGCTGATCCTTGCAGCGATCCTGCTCTTCCTTCTGTTCAGACCAGATCCGTACAAGAACCAGAACGATGTTACAAAGAGATCTGTACAGGCAGCAGAGTAATTGAAAACCGGTCATACAGTAACGATCCGGTACATATGATAGCTTTGAAATGATGCTGTAAGAACAGCTGAAATGATAAGAAATGCAGGAGACCGGGGATGTAAATACCTGGTCTTCTGTGCTATAATAAGCCTGAAGAAATATGGAAGTTTTTTTACAAAAGTATTCATCAGAGGCTGGCAGCAGTTCATAGGCTGTACAGCGAAAGAAAGGGTGACAGATATGAGTATGATAGCGGATATTATTGTACTGGCACTGGTGATCGCATATGGCGTATTTGTGATCAGTTATCTCTATTCAAGAAAGAAACAGGGGCTCAGCTGTGTCGGCTGTGCCGGTAACACACGTACAGGTGGCTGTGGCGGCAGCTGCTCCGGTCATTGTTCCGGCTGCTCCGGCTGTAGTGGAATGCATAAGTAACCAGGAGGGAAAGAAATCATGGCAAATGCAATTGTTGTCATCGTTGTTATCATCATTATGCTGTTTGCCGGAAAAGGCGCATATAAACATCTGAAGGGCGAAGGCGCCTGCTGCGGAGGCGGCAGCAAGCTGGAGATCCCGAAGAAGAAGCTGGATGGAACCAAGCTGGGTGAGAAAACCATGAAGATCACCGGTATGCACTGTGAGAACTGTGTGGCCAGCGTCACAAGAGCGATCAACCGCATTGACGGTGCGGCAGCAAAAGTAAGCCTGAAAAAAGGTGAGGCAGTGGTTTCCTACGACAGAGAGATCTCCAACGAAGAGCTTAAGAAGGTAGTGGAAGACAGAGGATATCACGTAGTTTCTATCCAGTAAAGCTTTATCATAAGAATAACTTTGCCGCGGCTTCTGAGCCGGCAGATCAGAGAAGAGACTTCTCGGCGAAATGCTTAAAAATATTTCGCCTTGGGGTCTTTTTTTGTATAAAAAGTCAGAGTTGCAATTGACTCACTAATGTACACCATTGTATAATAAAATAGAAAATTCAGACGGAACGAAATATTTTCTTTCTATCCGGATGAGGCATTAAAACAAAATACAGCAGGAAACAGACTTTGACGGCAAGGAATATCCGAGCAGGAATCGTTGTTCATCCGGCACAGCTTAACCGAATCAGCTGCGAAGCAGTTATTCGGTTATGAACAAGCAGCAAATGCGGATCGCGAATATCCGCCTGACTATGTTTTGTGAGCGGAATACGGGACTCTTTCACCTTGTGCGTGAAAGAGCTTTTTTTATGAAAAATACCTGCGGGAGCGGACAGAATGAATTAGGGAGGATTTTATGCTGAAGGTAGCAGTATACGGAAAGGGCGGTATCGGAAAGTCTACAGTGACGTCCAACCTGGCGGCGGCTTTTGCAGCCATGGGGAAAAGAGTGATCCAGATCGGTTGTGATCCCAAGGCGGATTCCACCATCAATCTTCTTGGGGGAGAACCTCTACGGCCGGTAATGAATTATATGCGGGAAGAGGATGAGGAGCCGGAAAAGCTGGAGGATATTTCAAAGGAGGGCTTTGGTGGAGTCCTCTGCATTGAGACCGGCGGCCCCACGCCGGGACTTGGCTGTGCAGGCAGAGGTATCATCGCAACCTTTCAGCTTCTGGAGGATCTGAAGCTTTTTGAGACCTGGAAGCCGGATGTAGTGCTTTACGATGTTCTTGGGGATGTGGTATGCGGCGGTTTTGCGGCACCGATCCGGGAGGGCTATGCGGAAAAAGTACTCATTGTCACATCCGGAGAGAAAATGGCACTCTATGCAGCCAATAATATTTCCAGTGCTGTGCGGAATTTTGAGGATCGAAGCTATGCGAGAATCTTCGGAATCGTGCTGAATCACAGGAATGTGGAGAATGAAACGGAAAAAGTAAATGCTTTTGCAGAAAAAAATAATATCCCGATCGTGGGTGAGATCCCGAGAAGTGACGAGATCATCCGATGGGAGGATCAGGCAAAACGGTGATCGAGGGAGATGAGAATTCTGAGATCAGTGAGAAATTTTTTGCACTGGCGAGGAAGCTACTGGAAAGTGAAGAAGCGGAGAAGGAGGATATATGAAAAAGGAAGCATATTTTGCAACTGCAGAAGAACTGGCCCGGGACGGGCTGGAAGCGATCCCTCCGCAGATGATCTCCGGGAAGCATTTGATCTACAGCTCTCCGGCAACTCTGGCATTTAACTCTCCGGGAGCGGAGGGCTTTGGCGTAAAGCGGGCCGGGCTTGCAGTGCCGGATTCCATTATGCTGATCGTGGCACCGGGATGCTGCGGAAGAAATACTTCTCTTATCAGCTCCATGCCGGAGTACAATGATCGATTTTTTATCTGATGATGGACGAGACGGATATTGTTACAGGCCGTCACCTGAAAAAGATCCCGAAAGCGGTAAAAGAGATCTGCGACTGCTGTGAGAAGAAGCCGTCTGTGGTGATGATCTGTATCACCTGTGTGGATGCACTTCTGGGAACGGATATGGAACGTGTCTGCCGGAAGGCAGAGGAAAAGGTGGATATTCCGGTGCGCCCCTGTTACATGTACGCACTGACACGTGAGGGCAGAAAGCCGCCTATGGTCCATGTGCGCCAGTCCTTATATTCCCTCCTTGAGCCACAGAAGAAAAAGGGAAATGTGGTCAATCTTCTGGGATTTTTTTCGCCGCTGGTTGATGACTGCGAGATGTATGAGCTGCTGCAGCAGGCAGGCGTAAAGACCATCCATGAAATCTCAAGATGTAAGGATTATGAAGAATATCAGACCATGTCACAGGCCAATTTTAATCTGGTGCTTCATCCGGAAGCAAGGTTTGCAGGGGAGGATTTTCATGACCGGCTGAAGATTCCTTTTATTGAGCTTCGGAGGCTCTACCAGACAGATAAGATCGAAAATCAGTATCGTGCCTTGGGACAGGTTCTTGGAGTCTCTTTTGATCAGGAAGTGTATAAAAAAGCAGCAGAAGAGGCTGTGGAGCGATTCCGGGAGGTCTGTCCGGATGCGTCCTTTGCAGTAGGGGAGTGCATGAACGGAGATCCCTTTGAGCTGGCCCTGGCCTGGTGCGGTATGGTTTCCGGGTGCCGGAGATCTACGGAACTATCACAGCCGAGAATTTTGTATACATACGGCATCTTGCGGAATTGAGTCCGGATACAAAGGTTTTTTCCAATATGGAACCCACCATGCTGTATTACGATCCGTCCGGGAGCGGAGTGAACCTTACTATAGGAAAGGATGCAGGATATTATCACCGGGATCAGCCAAATGCCGTGTGGAATCAGGACCGGCAGCCCTATGGCTATGCAGGGGTACGCAGGCTGTTTGAAACACTGACAGAGAAAGTTTTGCAGAAGGGAGAAAAGGTATGAGAGGACTTCGGAAATATCTGACACCCTTTGCACCGGATCAGTCCGGAGCCGTGTCAGTGCTGTATGAGCTTGGCGGGATCATCGTGATCTGTGATGCAGGAGGATGTGCGGGAAATGTCTGCGGCTTTGATGAACCAAGATGGTTTGAACAGAAAAGCGCGGTATTCAGCGCAGGACTTCGGGATATGGATGCCATCCTGGGACGGGATGACCGCCTTGTTGCCAAGCTTGTGGATGCAGCAGTAAAGGTGGAGGCAGGCTTTGCAGCCATTATCGGAACACCGGTACCGGCTGTGATCGGAACGGATCATCAGGCATTGCGGCGGATGTGCGAGAAGAAAACAGATCTTCCGGTGCTTACGGTAAATACCAACGGAATGGAGCTTTATGATGCGGGAGAGCGGAAGGCTTATCTGGAGCTTTTTAAAGCCTTTGCCCGGGAAAAGCTGCCTGTGGAGGCTGGTAAGACAGGAGTTCTCGGAATGACACCTCAAGATGTCAGTGACCTGAAAGCAGCAGACAAGATCCGTGAAAAATTCCGTGCCAGAGGACAGAGAGCAGTCTGCTACGGAATGGGAGACGGGCTTGATGAGGTAAAAAAAGCCTCCTCTGCGGAAAAAAATATCGTGGTTTCTCCTGCGGCACTGGAATGTGCCAGATATCTGGAGAAAACCTTCGGAACACCTTATGAGGTGGGATATCCTCTGGCGGAAGAGCTGGTTCCTGATATGGATTATACAGGAAAAAAGATTCTCATCGTGCAGCAGCAGGTGATGGCCGGTTCCATAAGAGAGGAGCTACGGAAACGTGGTGCGGACGGAGAGATCACCGTGGCAAGCTGGTTTTCCATGGAAAAGATCTCCTGGAGGAGGGCGATGTGTCATTAAGGGATGAGGAAGATCACATGGAACTGGCAGAGAAGGGCGGATATGACGTGATCTTTGCAGATCCATGTATGAAGCGGATGACAAAGGCTTTTTCAGGAGTGTTTGTGGATACAGTGCATTTTGCAGTATCCGGAAAATGCAGGTAGACCATAAGGGAAGGACATAAAGTTACATGCATGCTGCAGCCGGATCAGTGGAAAAAGCTGCAGGGAATGGAGAAACATATGGAGCGGGAAATTACGAAAATGATCCGTGTTTACGGGATCGTACAGGGAGTGGGATTTCGCCCTACGGTGAGTCGTCATGCTATGGCAAGAGGAATCCGTGGCAGTGTGTCCAATAAAGGACCCTATGTGGAGATTTTTGCTCAGGGTAAGCAGCAGGATGTGGATGCCTTTATCACAGATATCGGGAATAAGCCACCGAAGCGTTCCGCTATCCTGAAGCTTCTTGAAGAACCGGTGGAGGAGCCGGAGAAATTTACACAGTTTGATATCATCGAAAGTGAGAAGACAAAGGGGGAGATCTTTGTCTCCCCGGATATCGCGATCTGCGATGAATGTAAGGCGGAGATGTTTGATCCGGAAAACAGGCGGTATCTTCATCCCTTTATCAACTGTACCTGCTGCGGTCCGAGACTGACGATCCTGGATTCGCTTCCTTATGACCGTGAACGGACCAGTATGAAGGAATTTCCCATGTGTCCCTCCTGTGCAGATGAGTACCATAACCCGGATACCAGACGTTATGATGCCCAGCCGGTGTGCTGCAATGACTGCGGCCCGGAGGTATACCTGGCGGGAAGAGAGGAACGGGGCCGGGAGGCTATCACTTATACAAGGAAGATCATTGCTTCCGGCGGAATCGTGGCCATCAAGGGGATCGGTGGTTTTCACCTTTGCTGTGATGCTACCAGTGAGGAGGCAGTACAGCGGCTGCGGCAGCGGAAACGGCGTCCGGTGAAGCCTTTTGCAGTGATGGCACAGGATATGGAAGCTGTGAAGGAGATCTGTCAGGTCAGTGAGGAGCAGGAGAAGATCCTTACCGGGCATCAGAAGCCGATCCTGCTATTGGATAAGCTGCCGGGAGAAACGAGGCTTTGTGAGAGCATTGCACCCGGGAATCCCAAGGTGGGTGTCATGCTTCCCTATGCACCGGTTCAGCTGCTTCTTTTTCATTATGATGATGGGATCCGGATGCCCGGGCTTCTGGTAATGACCAGTGGAAATACTTCCGGGGCGCCTATCTGCAGAGATGATGAGGAGGCGGCAGAGGAGCTTTCCCATCTCTGTGACTGCATCCTTTCCCACAACAGGAAGATACGTATCCGGGCCGACGATTCGGTGATGGATTTCTATAAGGGTGAACCCTATATGATCCGCCGTTCCCGCGGGTATGCACCTCTGCCGTTTATGGTCTCCACACCCTGGAAGGCCAGGTGATCGCAGCAGGTGGAGAACTTAAGAACACCTTCTGCATTGGTGTGGATAACCGTTTTTATCCCTCCCCTTATGTGGAGATCTTGAGGATCTTCGAACGGTAAAAGCCCTGAAGGAGACGATTGGGCGGCTGGAAACACTTCTGGAGGTGCAGCCGGAGATAGTGGTCTGTGATCTTCACCCTAAATATAATTCCACAGTAGTGGCAGAGGAGCTTGGGCTTCCTGTTCTGAGGGTGCAGCATCATTATGCACACATTTTATCCTGCATGGCAGAAAATGACTGCAAAGAAAAGGTGATAGGGGTTTCCTTTGACGGAACAGGCTATGGAACCGATGGAACCATCTGGGGCGGAGAGATCCTGACCGCAGATTGTCAGGGATTTACAAGGTTTGGAAGTATAGAACCCTTTGTCCAGGTTGGCGGAGATATTTCTGCAAAAGAAGGCTGGCGGATCGCCGTTTCCCTGATCTGGCAGAATACGGGAGATCTGGAAAGAACCCTGAACACTGTCCGTAAACTGGGACTTTGCACAGACCAGGAAGCAAAGGTACTGGTGACTATGGCACAGCGGAAGATCAATGCCGTGACTTCCACCAGTGCAGGAAGACTTTTTGACGGAGTTAGTGCGATCCTGGGGATCCGGAGAGCGTCCACCTTTGAGGGAGAAGCGTCCACAGCACTGGAATTTGCGGCGGAGGCCTGGAGAAAGCAGCGGGAGATGCAGAAGAAAAATCCGGAAGAAAATCTGAAGATACGGATGTCAGAAAAGGAAGACATTCCGGAAGGCACAGGCATCTCAGAAGCGTCTGAAGATGAACGAAAATTTATTTTAAATACAGGTGAGATCGTTGCATATCTGGTCCGGGCAAGGCTTGCAGGAGAGGATCCCGGGAAGCTGGCTTATGGATTTCACCGGGCACTGGCAGATGAGATCCTTGCAGCCTGTGAGGAAGCAGAGCGGCAGACCGGAATCCGGAAAGTGGCATTAAGTGGCGGTGTCTTTCAGAACCGGCTGCTTCTGGAGCTGGTAGATGACGGCCTTACGGAAATGGGGTTTAAAGTTCTGAAGCACAGCCTGATCCCGCCGAATGACGGAGGGATCGCACTGGGACAGGCGGTGTATGGGATGGCTTATGTGCAGCGGCACAGATAAATATAGACGAGATCATGCAGATACGGATCATAAATGTTTTATGATAACGCATGGAGCATACAGCAGAAATGCAGGATGGGAGGCACAGATATGTGTGTAGGATTATCAGCAAAAGTAGTAAAGATCAGTGACGGAACAGCAGTGGTGGATGCAGGCGGCGCAAAGAGAGAGGTTTCCGCCCAGCTCCTGGGAGACCTGGAGCCGGGGGATTATGTGATGGTGCATGCAGGTGTTGCCATTGCAAAGATCACCGATGATGACGAGGAAGAGACAGACCAGCTAATGGAGGAACTGCTGTGATGGAAGAGAGGAAAAAAACAGCAAGAGAGATCATAGAAGGATATCAGGGGCCGCCGGTGCGGATCATGGAGGTCTGCGGAACACATACCCACGAGATCTTCCGTCTGGGGATCCGCAAGCTTCTGCCGCCGCAGGTGGAGCTGATCTCAGGACCGGGATGTCCGGTCTGTGTAACACCGGTAGGGTTTATTGACGAGGCCGTTTATCTTGCTCTGAAAAAACAGGTGACGATCTGCACATTCGGTGATCTTGTCCGCGTACCGGGAACAAAGAAAAGCCTTGCAGATGCCAGGCAGAAGGCGCCAGGATACGGATCGTCTATTCACCGGCAGATGCGGAAAAATATGCGAAAGAGCATCCAAAAGAGCAGGTGGTATTTCTTTCCGTTGGCTTTGAGACCACCACGCCTGCCGCTGTCTTTCCGTGAAAAAGGCCGGAGAGGACGGA
>ENA-OPZM01000263-OPZM01000263.1-human-gut-metagenome-genome-assembly--contig:-NODE-263-length-23196-cov-4.290953_pt1 | contig 23196 bp, 30 predicted proteins | sample MGYA00242478_ERZ504493 | MGnify/ENA primary metagenome ERZ504493 (study PRJEB26092, sample SAMD00036227) | human gut metagenome | host: Homo sapiens | study: EMG produced TPA metagenomics assembly of... | reverse complement strand
TTAGCCTGTCCGTTAGCATCCAAGGCAAGCAGCACCGGAGTTAATCAGATGAAGGAATCCGCCAGCTTCTTTGGCAACACCCCTCAAGGCATATCCTGTAGCTTTCTTAACAGCCTCCGGGCTCCAGTATGTACGAACATCAGCAAAAAATCTGAGCACGTCCTGTAAGGAGTTTCATGAACAGCATTCCAAGTCCGTTGAGAACATCGTTCTCTGTAGCAAGAATGTACGGCTCACGAGCGCCATTCCAGTCGAAGGATGTGTTCAGCATAGCCTCTGCGAAGTCACCGTTCGGATAGAAGTCTGTCCACTGTCTCTGGCCCTGGAATCCAGCTGCAAGAGCATTGTGTCCGATTGCTTCCTCGGAGAATTCCGGAGCAAGATTATCACAGCCGTTCATCAGCTCTTTGATGATAACTGCCATCTTAACAACAAACTCGAACTGCTCCTCTTTCTTCTCTGGTGAGACTGAAGCTCTTCCGGGTTCTTGTCCCAGCCGATCTTGCAGGTCTCTTTTGCCCATTTGAGAGCTTTCTCAAACTCTTCGTGATCGTAGATACCCTCTGTCATACGACGGATGATCTCTACCTCATCAACAGACTCAACTCTCATTCCGAGATAGGACTCGATGAAATCAGAATCGATGATGGATCCGCCGATACCCATTGTAACAGAACCAATCTGCAGGTAGGATTTACCTCTCATGGATGCAGCTGCAACTGCTGCGCGGCCGAATCTTAACAGTTTCTCTTTAACATCTTCCGGAATGGATGTGTCGTCAGCTTCCTGAACGTCATGTCCGTAGATACCGAATGCCGGAAGACCTTTCTGTGCATGTGTAGCAAGAACGGATGCCAGATATACAGCACCAGGTCTCTCTGTTCCGTTGAATCCCCATACGGCCTTGATAGTCTGTGGATCCATATCCATAGTCTCAGCTCCGTAGCACCAGCATGGTGTAACTGTAAGAGTGATATCTACACCCTCTTTACGGAATTTATCCGCACATGCAGCGCTCTCACCAACACGTCCGATGGTGGTATCAGCAATAACAACTTTTACAGGCTCACCATTTGAATATTTCAGGTTCTCCTCGAAAAGCTTTGCTGCGGATTTGGCCATGTTCATAGTCTGGTCTTCCAGAGATCCTCTTACATCGAGGGCTCCTCTACGTCCATCGATGGTTGGTCTGATACCGATAACCGGATAGCTGCCTACTAATCTGCTCTTTGCCATAGTAACAATTACCTCCTAAATTTATATTCACTATTATAACTTACAGGTTTTTCAGGTTCTGACAACATTACTGTTCACTCCGTTCTCAGCAACACGCTTCGCGATGCACAGAATCTATGCTGATCGCATAAATCCGCACGGTATGTCTCGGGTTTTCTGTGGCCTCGCTCACAAAAAACACCTAGCAGGATATTACCAATGAACAGTAACCCGACACCCCCTGTCCGAACTATGCTTTTATTATACGATTGCATCTTTTAAATTACTTGTGTTATAATAGCAAAAAACAGTACAATATTCACTTTTTTCGTATGAGTTCCTAAAAAATCTATAAAATTTAAGAAAGAAGGGTTGTATTTTGCACGATCTTGGAAGAAATGAAGACAGACTTCGAGGTACCTATGAATTTCCTTTTGAATTCCACCACATTGACAGCAGCCATCCACGCTATGTCATGTCCTACCACTGGCATGTGGAATGTGAAATCATGCGTGTATTACAGGGCACTCTCACCGTCACTTTAGACGAAAAAAGTTTTACAGCCAAAGCCGGAGATGTAATTTTTGTCAATAGTGGAGTTCTGCATTCCGGAATTCCTCAGGATTGTATCTATCAGTGCATTGTTTTTGATATGAACATGTTTCTGAAATTTAATTCCGTCTGCACAGAATATATGCAGAAGATCAGCCACCAGGAGCTGCTGATCTATCACCATTTCACTGAAAAGCAGCCTGATATCCGGAGAGCAGTGAACTCTCTTTTTGATTCTTTCTGGCAGAGGAAGCCAGGATATGAGCTGATTGTATTTGGACAATTTTACCACTTTTTCGGATTGGTTTTTGGTAATCATTACTACCTGGAAAGCCTGCGGAAAACCAGACGAGATTACAAGCGCATTGTCCAGCTGAAGCAGGTCGTAGAATTTATTGAAAAGAACTATGCCAGCCCCATTACCCTGCAGGAGCTTTCCGCTTCGGTTTCCATGTCTCCCAAATATTTCTGCCGGTTCTTTTCCGAGATGACTCATCAGACACCAATGGATTACCTCAACCGCCAAAGGATCGAACAGGCCTGCTGCCAGCTGCTACCACCGATGATTCCATCACGGAGATCGCCTACCGGAATGGCTTTAATGATCTGAGCTACTTTATCCGTACCTTCAAAAAGTACAAGGGGATCACCCCCGGTAAATATAAAAGACGCTGAAATATTTTTTCACGTCCTAATGGCACATACCTGAGCATTACATGACAAAAAGCAGGATCTCGCACATATTGCGGATATCCTGCTTTTTGAGGATGGGCTGTTGTATGTAAATACAGTTTTTTCGGCCTGGCGGAGAACAGTCATGCCGGAACGGATTCCCGTTTTGCAGACGGGCTATGTTCATGTCTTTATGAATACATGCTACTCTTCTGTATAAGAAAAAAAGCCGGCAGGGCAGATTTTCTGCATGAAAAAGCCGACGCAGATCGTGAAGAAGTCTGATCTCTGTTCACTCAGTGACCAGCACCTGATTATGTCTTAATTGAAAGCGGATACGATCATCCACCTCACTGCTTGCTTCTGACCGACGGATATCTCACACAGTCGGTCCATCTACTCGAAGGGATTCCACTGCTGCATAGAACTCTGCTTGCGAAATGCCTGTACGCTGCACCGGAACGTGCAGCAGAAATATGATACAGTTAAAAACGATCCGGCCGCACTATAGCCGCCGGATGTTTCCTGCTTGTCTTATTCTAACAAATGCCTCTTTAAAATGCAAGAAATTTCAGAACATTTCGCTCTTCATTTTCCGACGGCAAAAGTCTCTTTCCTACAGATTTTTCACCGCGTCTATAAACCTTTTTCCGTATTTTTCGTACTTGTGCCTGCCGACTCCTGTCACATTCAGCATTTCCTCCTCGTTTCCAGGCTTCAGAATACACATATGGATAAGGGTTTTGTCGGAAAAGACCATATAAGGGGGAATTTTTTCCTCTCTGGCGATCTCCAGGCGAAGAGCACGGAGCTTCTGAAAAAGGGCTCATCCTGTTCTCCCAGATCACCGACTGCAGATTTCGGAAGTCTGCTCCGTTTCTCTTTTTTCTTCGGCTCCTGCTCTTTTGGCATTTTCATTGTGAGGATATGCCCCTCCTCCAGAAATGACCTGGAAGCGGCGGTCAGCTTCACAATAGTATATCCGTCATCCGTCAGATGCAGATATTCCTTCAGTACCAGATAATTAAAGATCTGCCGCAGACGGTGTGCCGGGATCTTTGCACAGACTCCATATTCCGGATTTCCATCCATCTCATACTGCCGGATCTTCGCCGTAGATGCACCACGCAGAGTATCCAGGATCACATTCACCCCGTATCTCTGACCACTGCTTTCCACGCACCGGATCATTGCCCTGGCCTCCCGGCTCACATCCTGCTCTTCAAACTCGGTCTGGCAGTTCAGGCAGTTTCCGCAGTAGCTTTTTCCGTATTCCCCAAAATATTTCAGGATGTACTCACGCAGACAATCATGGGTAAAGCAGTAAAAGGTCATCTTCTTCAGTCTCTCCTGATCACGTTCCCGGACAAGGCGCCAGGCTGCCGCATCCATTTCCTGGTTATCCTGTCCTCTCTCGATAAGATACTGATTGGTAACCACATCCTTCCCGCTGTAAAGCAGGATACATTCCGCAGGATCGCCGTCACGGCCCGCACGGCCTGCTTCCTGATAATAGCCTTCCATGTTCTTCGGCATATTATAATGAATGACATAGCGCACATCAGACTTGTCAATCCCCATTCCAAATGCATTGGTGGCTACCATCACACGACAGCGGTCATAAATAAAATCATCCTGATTGTTCCGGCGTTCCTCATCGGAAAGTCCTGCATGATATCTGGTGGCCGTAATGCCGTCACGGATCAGCTTTCCGCAGACTTCCTCCACCAGTTTTCTGGTGAGACAGTAGATGATTCCACTGTCGTCCGGATGCTCCAGTATGTAATCGTGTACTTCCTTATATTTATCTTTCGGTGTTTTCACTGCAAAATAAAGGTTTTCCCGGTCAAATCCTGTGGTTGTGCAAAAGGGATCCTGAAGCCCCAGAAGTCTTGCAATATCCTCCCTGACCTCCTTCGTGGCTGTAGCTGTAAATGCACTGATTACCGGTCTTTTTGGAAGCTGTGCCACAAACTCTGCAATCTTCAGATAGCTTGGCCGAAAATCCTGTCCCCACTGTGATACACAATGTGACTCATCCACTGCGATCATGGAAATATCCGCACTCAGCGCAAAATCCAGAAACGCCTCTGTGGTAAGCCTCTCCGGTGCTACATAGATGATCGGATATCGTCCTGCCTTTGCATAACGTAAGGCTGTGAAATACTGCCCCTGCGTCAGAGAGCTGTTGAGGTATGCTGCTGAGATACCGGCCTGGTTCAGGCTTCTCACCTGATCCTTCATAAGGGATATCAATGGTGATATCACCAGCGTGATCCCCTTCATCATCAGTGCCGGTACCTGATAGCAGATCGATTTTCCTGCGCCGGTTGCATCACTGCCAGAACATCTTTTCCTTCAAGAAGTGCATCGATCACTGCTTCCTGCCCTTCTCTGAAAGTATCATACCCGAAGTGGGTCTTTAAAAGTTCCTGTTTCGTCATAAATCGACATGATCCTTTCTGTTACGTTCCCACCGGAACTGTAACGCTTCTCTTTTTCATTGTCGAATCGCTGCTGTTTTCCGAATATATTATTTTAACATATTTACAGATAAATTGCCAATTGATACAAAAAAATCACAAAGCACGCTCTCCCTGTTTTTCCTGTTATAATGCTATAAGAGAAAGAATCTGTTTATACTGTCCCACAGCAGAGGACCATAAATTCACGGAGTACCCGGTTCTCTGTTCAGTAACAGCCGGAATGCTCATAAAAAAAGGGGGTTTGTTATGTGTAAAAGAAAAATAAAAACCATCGAAGCAATTTTTTTTCCTGATACTTTTTTTCCGTTATTGTGCTCCTGCTTCCCCAGGATGCCCACGCCAGAGTCCGGGTCGTGACCTAAGGAACCACTTCCACCATCCGTGATACCGACGGTGTGATCGAAGATGAGTTTTCAGACATTAATTTCCCGATCAACATCAAAAATGCAAAATCCAGCAAGCCTTCTGTACTCGCCATTTCCGAAAACTATCTTGTCCCAAAGAAAAAAGGGGCAGCCACAGTTACCGCAAACTTAAACGGTGTCAATCGTAAGATCACTATTACCGTAACCACACCGGCCGCCAAACCTACCGTCAAAAATCTGACACTGAACCTAAAGCCCGGAAAAACCATGACAAAAACCCATTTCATCCAGAACATGGTCCAGGCACCAGAAAAAAGGGATATCTCCGTTAAATGCCTGAAGCTTAACTGGAAATAATCCGTTTAAAAGGGACGTGCAGCAGTATTGATTCAAAAATCATTACTGTGACACGTCCCTTTTTATTTATGCTCTCTGAGCTGTCTATACGTTTTGTTTTTATCCTGTATCCTACAGTACCTCATTCAGCACCTGCAGTCCATACTCCGCGAGGCTGTTATCCTCTTCGCCGGTGCCGCCGCTGATACCGAGACCGCCGATGATGGTGTCTCCAACCTTCAGGGGCACGCCGCCTCCGAATATCACAATGTTGTCACTCATTTTTCCAAGACCATAAAATGTCTGGCCCGGCTGTGTCAGTCTGGAAAGCTCCATGGTGGACATCTTCACTGCCACAGATGTATAGCCTTTTTTACGGCCATATCAAAACTTACAAGAAAAGATCCATCCATCACATGAACCGCAACCGGATTTCCATCCGGACTGCATACCGCAATTACAGAAGGCTTGTTTCTTCTCAAAGCTTCCTGCTCGATCCTCTCAATGAGTCGCTTGGCAGAATCCAGTGTGATACGCCCCTGGATACCCATACGCTTCAGCACTTCCTGGATCATCGCCGTGTTTGCTGCCATACTGTCATTCTGTGCCATTGCCGTATTTCCTCCCGCTGTTGTTGTCACAGTTCCATTCTGCGCATTAAAAGCCTGTACAGCACTTTTCTGCACCATCTGTGGCTCCTGTGCTCTTGCATCCACCGCCGATGTACCCGCTACAACATCTGCACTATTCCCAACAGTTCCTGCAGCTTCTGTCACAACATTCGCTTCAGTCCCGGTAGTTTCTGATTTCGCAGCTCCCTGAACACCTTCAGAAGCTTCATTCTTCTCTTTGATCTTCGCTGCATCCACATACCTTGCCAGTACATAAAAATAATCTGACAGTCGGTTCATATATTTCTTGGCTCCGGTATCCGATCCAAACTTCACACTGACCAGCGCAAGCTCTCTCTCAGCTCTTCTGGCCACAGCTCTTGTCACATCAACCTCAGCCGCAACCCGGGAATCCCCCGGAAGAATCGGAAGCCTCTCTCCGGAAAAAATCTCTTTCATCCGGCCAATCTCCTCCTCCAGAAGCTCCGTCCGGTCTTCACTGACCTTAAACTCCCGATTATAAGGATCAGAAACCCCATCTATAATCTTCTTCAAAGTCTCCGAGATCTTCTCCAGCATCCGGACAACATCCACATCATCAACCAGAACCCGCACAAGCCCAATATGACTCATCAGCTCCTCAACTGACCCCATCAGACAAATCCGATCATCCGACTTTGAAACATTCTTCGTATGGGAAAGATCCGTCATCCCCTTATCACCATACCCGGTATAAACCTCCATCCCAGCTCAACCTCCCAGCAACTCCTGATAAATAATCCCACCCATATCAGACCAATTTTACAATCCTCAAAATGCTACGCATACCACACATACGTAAACACACACCACAATCATCCCGGCAAACCAGGCGCAGTGTCCACAAACGCGTCCACGTATTCCACGCAAACGTAACACACACCACAACCATCCCAGCAAACCAGGCGCAGTGTCCACAAACGCGTCCACGTATTCCACGCAAACGTAACACACCACAACCATCCCGGCAAACCAAGCGCGGCGTTCACAAACGCGCCAGTCTCCGTCAAAACGTCACACATTCAAGGCGCCCACGGCGCCCCATCGGCACAACGTTCAACCCGGAACAACCGCAGCATACAGGCACAAGTCAATACCCTTCCGCCCGTCATAGTCAAGCACTCTAAAAAAAGCCCGAGGGGTGTGCAGAGGGGCCGCGGCTTTGCGGCCCCTTTGCGGTTTTCATCTTTTATCAAAAAGACCAAAGTTTAGTATAAATCTTAATAATATCCTCTTTCTTAGGTACACGCGGATTTGCCGCTGTGCAGGCATCCGCAAGTGCCATATCCGCCATCTTATCAACCGCCGCAAAATAAGCATCCGGTGTGATTGTCTTCATCTCTTCGATGGTAAGTGGGATATTCATCTCTTTCTGCATAAACTGGATCCAGTTTACAAGAGATCTTACGCTCATAACTTCGTTATAATTACTCAGTCCAAGAAGATGTGCAATATTGGAATATCTCTTTACTGCCGGAAGATATTCCTTCTGGCTTCTGCTGCGTTTGTTGATATTTGCATTATATTCAACAATATGCGGCAACAGCATCGCATTAGCTCTTCCGTGAGGAATATGGAAAATAGCTCCCAGCTGATGAGCCATACTGTGTGTGATACCAAGTCCTGCGGCATTAAAGGAAAGTCCTGCCAGACAGGATGCTACATGCATTTTCTGTCTTGCATGCATATCACTACCATCAACATATGCACGGTAAAGATATACACCACAGATCTCAATGGATTTCTCTGCAAGTGCAGAAGTAAATTCATTGTGATTGATGCTGACATAAGACTCAATTGCATGAGTCAGAACATCCATACCTGTATCTGCTGTGATCGCGGGTGGAACACTGCGTACAAGTTCAGCATCCAGGATCGCCTCATCGGCCGTCAGGCTGTCTGAGATCAACGGATATTTCACATGTGCTTCTGTATCATTTACAACTGCAAAAGAGGTAACCTCGGAACCAGTACCACTTGTTGTAGGAATGGCAACCAGTCCAACCTTTCCGTAATTGTTGATCTTCAGGCAAACTCACGGATTGCCTTGGAGGAGTCGATGGCAGAACCACCACCTACTGCAACGATTGCTTCCGGCTGATACTGAAGGAATTTTTTGACTCCTTCGGCAATTTTTCCAACCGGTGCATCCGGAACAACATCACAGAAAATATCAAATTCTTTTCCACCTGCCTGAAGCGGTTTTGTGATCATGTCGATCATTCCGCTTTTTACAACAAACGGATCTGTGATAACAAGGACTCTTTTGTATGGAATATCTCTCAGTCTTCCCAGGGCATCAGCTCCAAAATGGATGGCTGTTTTCATTTCAAATGTATTCATAGAAACTGCTCCCTCTCATCAAACCGAAACACAGTTCTCTTTTGTCTGCCTGTGTTCGGATAAAGTAAAGCGGATCTCCGCATTCCGCATACACTGCATGCTCATGAACATAATCGTTTCACAATATATGTTCCGTCTATTTCGGGTAGATGCATTCGATCTTATGCTCGCTGAAATGCTTCAGCCACTTTTCAGACGGTTTTTTTTCTGTGATGATCGTCTCGATATCCCGCAGCTGTCCTGCCACGGAAAAAGCAGTCTGATCAAATTTCGTGCTGTCTACCACCAGAATACGCATTTTTCCGGAATTGATCATGGCTTTTTTGTTGTTCCAAAGGCTTCTTTGGATTCCATGATCCCCATATCCTCGTTTAGTGCCTTACAGGAAAAAATAACCTTGTCCACATAATAAGAGCGGATCACTTCCTCGGTTCTGGCACCAAGAAATGCAAGATATCCCTCCTTCATCACTCCGCCGGTGGAAATAATATTCCAGCCGGATACATCCGAGAGCTCCAGAAGGATCTCCATAGAATTGGTAACAACGGTAAGACGTTCCTTTTCTTTCAGCGCCTTGGCCACAAAAACTGCCGTTGTGCTGGCATCCAGAAAAATGTGATCTCCATCATTCACCATGGAAGCAGCAATCTCCGCCATTTTCTGCTTTCCCTGTACATTCTGGTTTTTACGAATATTAAATGGTAAATCAATACCGACATCTTCATTGATCACCGCACCGCCATAACTCTTTGTGGCAAGTCCCTCTTTTTCCAGCTTGTCCAGATCACGACGGATAGTTTCTTCTGAGACATTGTAAAGCTGGCTTAGTTCACTTACAACAACCCTTTTCTCTTCCTGTAATTTCTCGAGAATCAGATTTCTTCTCTCTAACGCTAGCATAAGATGCCTCCTTTTCAGATGTCATTGCAGGGATATCCTTCAAAAGGATATCCCTCAGATATAAAGACAATATTAAAGGATCGTATCGATCATTCTCTTGTCCGGATGAGCGATCACTGAGGAATCCATATACATTCCTTTTTCAGCTACCAGCTCTTTTGCTCTTTCAATGGAAGCCTCTACTGCAGAAACCTCACCTGTAAGAAGCATGTAGGATTTACCGCACATACCCTTCGCGATACGAAGCTCGATCAGATCAACGATTGCTGTCTTTGCAGCCTGATCTGCTGCTTCGATGATGGATGCCGCATCATAGGTCTCCAGGATTCCCAGGCACTGATCTCCTCAACCTGTGTGGTTCCGTAGATTGCCGGGAAAATGGACTCATGCGGATTGCCCAGTACAAAACTGTCAATGCATTTATCCTCGTATGTTGTTACTGCTGTGTCTACAGCAGCTTTCACTGCGCTTAAATCTCCGGTGATAATTGCAATATATTTTCCCGGACATACTGTCTGCGCCTCCACGATCTCTACTTCAGATGTCTTAACCATGGCATCTGCTGCAGTGATACCAGCTGGTGTGGTTTTAAACTCAATCATTCCGATTGCTCTACTCATTTTGTGCACGTCCTTTCTAATTTCTTGCAATTACAACATGGCGGTCTGTTACTTCTGTAACTTTTCCGCTGATCGTTGCATGGATTCCGACACTTAATCCCTGTGCAGGCTGTGCGATCATCTGACCTTCTGTTACCATATCGCCTACATTTACGATTGCCTGTGCCGGTGCACCAATATGCTGGCTTAAGAGAACTTTTACCTTGGATACATTTACAAGCTCTTCCTGAAGCGGTGCATCCTTGTCATATCTGGTAAGTCCCAGACGTGCCATCAGGCGCTCCTCAGGACCTTGCGGTATTCTCTTGACTCCTGTACCGGTTTCGGCTGAACACCCTGAGGTGGTCTGATCCCGGCCTTACGAAGTCCGCCTTTCATATCTGCAAGCAGTGTTCTCGGAGCCAGGCTCTGCGGACACGCATACATCTCGCAGACACCACAGGAGCTGCAGAATGCAGAATTGATATAAGGATTTACATTTCTGAAATCCTGGTTTGATGCTGCCATCATGAACATTGCCGGATCGATCGGATGTCCCAGATTATGTCTCGGGCAAAGATCTGTACATGTGTGGCAGTGGCAGCAGATGGATGCTGCTCTCTTTAAATCTATGGAAGAAGTCCGCTGCTTCTTCATGACAATAACATGGTCCTTTGGAAGAACCAGGATTGCGTTCGTTGTTTTGGTAACCGGATCAGAACCATTTCCGATACGTCCCATCATCGGGCCGCCTACGAAATATACTGGATCTTTCACAGTTGTTCCGCCTGCCTGGGCAACAACCTCTTCCAGTGTACATCCTAACGGAACTTTCACTGTAACAGGGTTCTCAACCTCTGCAACAACGGAAACATATTTGCTTGTGACCGGTTTGTGTTCTTCTACCGCGCGATATACATTGTAAAGTGTCTCTACATTGAATACGGCTACTCCCTGCTCAATAGGCAGTCCTCCTGGCCGTACCACGCGTCCGGTTGCCTCATAAATAAGAACAACCTCATCACCCATCGGATAAACCTCATCCAGAAGATGGATCTTAACCCTTGGGAATTCTTCGATATGCTGATTTAAGGCATTGATTGTCTGTACATAAGATTTTTTGATTCCGATGATGGCCTGGGAAGCTCCTACCGTCTCCGCAACCATATCGAATGTTTTCATGATCTCATATGCGTGCTTTTCCAACAACTGTCTGTGAAGTTTCAGTAATGGTTCGCACTCTGCACAGTTCATAAGAATGGTATCCGCTTTGTCTGTCAGTTTCATGTATGTAGGGAAACCTGCACCACCTGCTCCGACAACACCATTCTCCTGCATAATTTTCTGTAATTCTTTGATATCCATGGCGTTACTCCAATCCTGCACCGTCATCTACGATTCCGACGATTGCGGCATCTACCGGTGCTGTTTCTACGCCGCAGCCTATTCTTGCTGCGCTTCCTTGTGCCACCAATACATACTCGCCGATTCCCGCACCGATGATATCGATGGCAACAATCTGGCTGTGCTCGGCTTTCATATGATGCACCGGCTCTACAATCATGAATTTATTTCCTATCAGTTTTTCACTTTTTCGTGTGGAAACAATGCTTCCAACTACTTTGCCTACGATCATATGAGCCTCCGTTTTTCTCCATATCCTCTGTTAGGGATGCCAGAAAGTGGCATCCCCAAAGGAGGAATATTATTTGATTATGGTAACTGTATTGCCTGTGGCAATTCTTGCTGCATTTGCTTCATCTGTATCAATATGCATTTCCAGTGTAAAGCTGTCATCTACACGGATCTTAACCTGATTAAAGATTGTTCCGCGCTCATTGTCCGCTTTAACAGAAACAATATCACCATCATGTACACCCGCAGCCTGGGCATCCTTCGGAGCCATATGAATGTGACGCATGGCCACAATACATCCCTCTTTCAGATAAATAGCACCTTTCGGTCCGACAATGGCGATCGGCGCGCTTCCGGCAAGGTCACCGGACATACGTACCGGAACCTTCATTCCCAGCTTGATCGCATCTGTTGCGGAAACCTCAACCTGAGATTTGCTGCGGACAGGTCCGAGGATTCTTACATTCTCGATCGCACGGAGCTTCAGTCCTACGATGGTAACTGTTTCATTGGATGCAAACTGTCCGCCCATCAGATCTTTTTTCTTGGTAAGCTGATAGCCTTCTCCGAACAGTGCCTCCACATGCTCCTGTGTCAGGTGAATATGTCTTGCGGAAACTCCGATAGGAACAACGAAACCATTGCCCTTGTCTTCGTTTTTGTTGATCGCATCGATCACCATTTTTGTGATCATTTCAATATTATTCGTTTCCAAGAGTACACCTGCTTTCTTTCGGTTTCATGACTGAACTTAACTCAAAACACACCGGCCGGAAGCCTTAATGGCCCTCAGGCCGGTGCGTTTTGGAACTGATCAGTTAGATTATTTAAGAACCGGAAGGATTTTCTCTACGTCTGTATGAGGTCTCGGAATTACGTGTGTAGCTACAAGCTCTCCAAGTCTGGATGCTGCTGCACTTCCGCTCTCTACTGCAGATTTAACTGCTCCTACATCTCCACGAACCATAACTGTTACAAGACCGGAACCGATCTTCTCTGTTCCTACCAGAGCAACGTTAGCTGCTTTACACATCTGGTCAGCTGCCTCGATAGCTGCTGTAAGTCCTCTTGTCTCAACCATTCCTAATGCTTCCTGTGTCATGATCATATCCTCCTTGTGGATTATAAATGCTTTATTTGTTCTGTTTACTTCTGACTATTTTGGTGCAGCAGCTTATTTTTTGCTGCTGTTTTTGCTTGCCAGTGCTTCTTCCGGATTTTCCTGCTGTTTCTTTTTCCACCGGCTTGCACTCAGCTCAACCAGTTTGACGATTTCCTCGTGAGGATTGGCAATTACCGCATAGCTGGCAGGTTTTTTGATTGCCTGCTCCACTGCTGCATTGACAGCTGCTGTAACTGCTGATACATCGCCTTGTACGATCAGGGTCACCAGTCGTCCGCCCAGCTTACGCTCCCATGACGCCAGCTCAACGTCTGCCGTTTTGCACATGATGTCCAGGCATTGATCGCCGCTACAACACCAGTGATTTCTATAAATCCATATGATTTTCCCATGAGCGAACTCCTTAATTAATTTCTGTTCCTCTCAAAGCCTGAAATCAGAGCTTCGGAAGAATTTTCTCTACGTCTGTATGAGGTCTCGGGATTACGTGTGTAGCTACGAGCTCTCCAAGTCTGGATGCTGCTGCGCTTCCGCTCTCTACTGCTGCTTTTACAGCGCCTACGTCTCCACGAACCATAACAGTTACAAGACCGGAACCGATCTTCTCTGTTCCTACAAGTGCAACCTCTGCTGCTTTTGTCATTGCATCTGCTGCCTCGATTGCAGCTGTGAGGCCTCTTGTCTCAACCATTCCTAATGCTTCCTGTGCCATGATTCTATCCTCCTGAATCTTACATTCGTTACTTTTTTATCATATATGATTCCTGCACTTTTGTAAAGTGAACATCCGGAATCCTCTTAATCTTTATCCAGGGCGCTGATCTTCAGCATCTTCTGTGTACCTGGTTCCGGGTTGGGGATTATGTAATGCTGTACCACACCTGTCATGCTCTCTGCGACCTTCATACCGGCTTCAACCGCTGCCGTGACATCTGACACGCTTCCGCGGTACTTGATGCAGACAAGAAGCGGTACTGGCAGGCTGTCCGCATTCGCCGGTTTATTCTTATCGAATACCTCCAGGTGGACATTTGCAGCCTTGCACCCGGCGTCAGCTGCCACAAAGGCTGTCGCAAGTCCGAAGACCTCCAGAATTCCTACAGCTTCTGCCATGTTGCTTCTCCTTTCCCGTTAAGGTTATTTGTTAACAACCGCGATCTTAAGACCTGTCATTGACAGGTTCTTCTCAAGTGCCTCGTTGATCTCTTCCAGCGGATACTTGTCAGTGATCAGCTCAGACATTGGAAGTCCGATTGCTTTTGCTCTCTTAAGGAAATCAAATGTTGTTGCATAATCTCTGAGGTTGTATACCCAGGAACCAACAAGGTTGATCTCTTTGGAGCAGAGGTCGAAATGCGGTTGATGGTTGCATCTCCACCGTTGATGAAGAATCCAAGCTCGCAGAGACCGCCGCCGTTGCGGATGAATTTGTAGATATTGGAATGAGCATGAGGATTTCCAGTACACTGGAAAGCGAAATCTGCAAGATGTCCGCCCTGAGCCTCTTTCACAGCCTCAGTAAGTGCCTCAACACCCTTGAAGTTCATAAAGTTTACAGTTGTAGTTGCGCCCATTCTCTTGGCGAATTCAAGACGCTGCTCGTTTCCGTCTACTGCACAGATGTTGTGAACACCCATTGTATGAAGAACGGCGATACAGATCAGACCGATCGGTCCGCAGCCCTGAACAACAACTCTGCTGTTGAATTTCAGGATTCCTGTTGTTTTTGCTCTCTCTACTGCGTGTACAAGTACTGCACATGGCTCGATGAGGATACGGGAATCAAGATCCAGATCACTTACATTGAAGAATGTGGAACCGAAGCTTCCGCCTCTGATGAAGATGTAATCAGCGAACCATCCGTTGAATTTAACATCATCGTCCGGAAGAAGTCCGTATACGTCAGCGCCGCCTACGTTTTTCTTGTTGAGGTCGAACATTGTGATTTCCGGATCATCTTTGAAGATCATACATGTAACGATCTTATCTCCGACTTTAACCGGTTTACCAGCTGTATCAACCTTAACGTTTTTACCCATTTTTACGATCTCGCCGGTTCCCTCATGTCCGAGAACTACCGGAATAAGACCAAATGGATCATTTTTGTACTCATGAGCATCTGTTCCGCAGACACCGCATCCCTCAACCTTAACAAGGATGTCATCATCTCCAACTTCCGGAAGGTCATACTCCTGAAGCTCAAAATGTTTCTTCTCTGTCATCATTGCCACTCTTGCTTTTTTAGGAATTGTATTTCCTGCCGGAGCAGCCGGAGCGCTTGCAGCAGCTGCTGCAGGAGCGTTTCCTGTCATGCCGGAGAGAACCTGTTTAACGATTTCTTCGATATTTACATTGTTCATATCCATGATTTATGTTCCTCCTGATCAACGAATGCAAAGGCTGTCTGTCATTACGCAGCGTCTTCTCTTTGTGAATGTGCTTGCGCTTGTAAGTCCCTCACCGGTACGGCTTGCAATGGTAAATGTACAGAAGCCTTCTCCACCGAATCCAAGTGCGGAATAGGACGGGCCGTTCTTTACAAGGATTGCTGTGTCGATTGCTTTCGCATATTTTGTAATGTTATCAATATTCTTGGAATGAATATGTGCGGAATGACGGTTGCCATGCTCAAGCCATACAGCCTGCTCTACAGCGTCATCAAAATCCTTTGCTCTTACGATTCCGAGGATCGGCATCATAAGCTCTGTTGTGATAAGCGGATGCTCCTTCGGTCCCTCGAAGATAATGCAGCGGGTGTTTGCCGGTGCCTGAACTCCGATCATGGAAAGAAGTGTCTTCGCATCACGTCCTACACATTTACGGTTCAGCTTGCCGCCTGCAAGTACAGTCTCAACAAGCTTGTCCTGCTCTTCCTTGGAAGCAAGGTAGCAGTCATTCTCTGTAAGCATGTAGTGCATTAACTCATCAACTACGGAAGATACTGCAACAACTTCCTTCTCTGCGATACATGGAAGGTTGTTATCGAAGGTACATCCGTTTACGATATCCTGTGCAGCCTTGCGGATATCAGCAGTATCATCAACCAGTGCCGGCGGGTTACCTGCTCCTGCACCGATGCCTCTCTTACCGGAGGAAAGAACCGCTGTTACAACACCAGGGCCTCCTGTTGCTGCGATCAGATGGATATCTTTATGTTTCATCATGATATTGCTTGTCTCAAGAGTTGGTTTCTCAACTGTGACAGCAATATTGTCCGGGCCGCCTGATTCCAGGGAAGCCTCATTTAAAAGATTGATTGCATAAATAGAAGTTTTCACTGCTGCCGGATGCGGATTGAATACTACTGTATTTCCTCCTGCCAGCATACCCATTGTGTTGCAGAGAACTGTTTCACTTGGGTTTGTACAAGGTGTGATCGCACCGATCACGCCAAATGGTCCCATCTCGATCAGAGTAAGTCCTCTGTCTCCGGACCATGCAGTTGTTGTGATGTCTTCTGTACCAGGTGTCTTATCTGCTACAAGGTGATGTTTCAGGATCTTGTCTCCAACATTACCCATACCAGTTTCCTCAACACCCATACGTGCCAGTACTTCCGCATTTTCTTTAATTTTCTTGCGGATGCAGGTGATGATCTTTTCTCTCTGGTCCATAGACATTGTCTTAACTACCAGCTGAGCCTTCTTGGCTGCTTCGATAGCATCATTCATATCCTTGAAAACGCCATGTTTTCCGGCCGGAGCATCTGCAATCTGCATCTTTGCCATAACTTCCTGTACAATTTCCTGTACCATATTCTCACTTATTGGCATGAGATTGTCCTCCTTAATTATTCCGTCAAAAGATTATTTCAGGCCAAGCTGAGCCATAACCTGTTTTGTGATCTGAGCAACAAGCTCTGCATCATTCTTTGCTGCATCTGCTGCAGGAGCTGCATCTTTATCACAATCACAGTCTTTTCCAACGAAATCATACTGATATCCTGGGAACTGTTTGTAGTCCTCACTGTGGCATGCACACCGCAGTTGTGGCAGTTCTTGCCGTCTTTGTTCAGGCAGAGGCTTGCCGGATGTTTACCAGGCATACCAAATTTACGACGGATCGCATAGAGTTTCTCGATGTTCTCTTTGTCGAATTCCTTCGGTCCGCCAAGGAGCTTGGTCTGATACAGAAGCTGTGCATAGAACTCTACAGACTCCATCTTCATGTATGCAGCGTTAAGGTCTGTGCTCCATGTAAGTGCTCCGTGGTTCTCAAGAAGTACTGCATCGAAGTATGGAAGGTATTTCTCAAGGTTGTCCGGAATCTCCATTGTGGAAGGTGTACCATACTCAGCGATCGGAACGCATCCAAGAGCGATAACTGCCTCTGGCATGATCGGCTGTGTAAGCGGAATACCTGCGATTGCGAAAGATGTTGCATAGATCGGATGAGCATGTACAACAGATCCTACGTCCGGTCTCTTCTCATATACTCTCATATGCATCTTGATCTCAGATGATGGTTTGAATCCCGGGTTAGCCTGGATTACATTACCCTTGCCATCTACTTTACAGATGAACTCTGGTGTCATGAATCCTTTGGATACACCAGTTGGTGTGCAAAGATATTCATTCTCAGCTACTTTAACAGAAAAGTTTCCGTCGTTAGCTGCAACCATGTTACGGTTGTAAATTCTCTTACCGATGTCACAAAGCTGTTTTTTGATTTCAAACTCGTTTACCATGCTTAATTTCCTCCTTGAGCATTGGATTGCACTATTTTGTTTCTGAGAACATTTTACCCCATACCACAAAATAAGTCAAGGACAATCCGTTGTTTTGTGTTGGTTTCTTGTTGTTTTTTATGTTGTTTTTATTGTTTTTTATATCTTCTGTTTGCAAAGGATCTTTTTTCTGTAATCCCGTATCTCTCAGCCGCCGATCTGGCAGTCCAGGCCGCATACCGCATGCACTGCATTCTTCAGCATCTGCATATGTTCTGCTGTGGGCGGAAGGATTCCTTCCATTAAATAGGGTCTGCCAAGTCCTTCATATTTATCCTGTCCCAGCCTGTGGTACGGAAGAAGATGGATCTTGTTTACGCCCGGAAGGATGCTGCAAATCTTGCGATCGCCTGGATTTCTTCCACAGAATCATTAAATGTGGGGATCACCGGAACGCGGATCACCAGTCTGGTTTTTCCGTAGAGCGCAACCCTTCTTGCATTCTCCAGCATCAATCCGTTGGCCCGTCCTGTGAATTCTTTATGTTTTTCCTGATTCATATGTTTGATATCCATCAGATATACATCCAGATAGGGAAGTACCTGTTCGATCTTTTCCCATGGGCACAGGCCATACTTTCTACCGCTGTATTGATTCCTCTCTCCTTTGCCGCGCGGAGAAGATCTCTGGAAAAGTCCGCCTGACACATACATTCCCCTCCGGAAAGGGTGATCCCGCCTCCGGAACGGTAATAATAGGCACGGTCCTTTTCCACCTCTTCGATCATTTCACGAACTGTCACGTCGCGGCCGATCACTTTATCTTCTCCCAGAACCTTCATGTTCTGGATCCGGTATTCCTGTGATTCCGGATTACAGCACCAGCGGCAGCGGAGAACGCAGCCCTTCAGGAACACGATGGTACGGATACCCGGTCCATCGTGTACTGAATATTTCTGAATATCAAAGATCCTGCCCTTTGTATCCAAATAGTCCATACGTTACTCCTTTAGAAGCCCTGCTCTGTTCTTCTGATGATATCATCCTGCAGAGATCTGGAAAGTGTAGTGAACAATGCGCTGTAGCCTGCAACACGTACAACCAGATGTTTGTACTTCTCAGGATGTTTCTGTGCATCCAGAAGTGTTTCTCTGTCAACAACATTAAACTGCATATGCATGCCCTTCTGATCAAAGTATCCTCGGATCAATGCCACGAATTTCTCCAGTCCTTCTCTTCCTGCAAGTGCTGACGGATGGAATTTCTGATTAAACAGTGTTCCGTTGGATACGATAAAATGATCCAGACGTGATACAGAAGTTGCCGCAGCTGTCGGTCCCTTCACATCCTTGCCGGCTGACGGGGAAACACCATCTGCTACCGGAGTATGTGCGTAACGGCCATCCGGTGTTGCACCGGTCTGTCCGCCAAGCGGAACATTTGCAGATACAGGATAAAGTCCCGCCTGATAATGTCCGCCTCTTGGGTTCATATATTTCTGAAGCGGTCTTGTGTAAGTATAAGCCACATCTCTTGCAAAGTAGTCCACATCCGGGATATCATTTCCAAATTTCGGAACCTCATCAATCATCTTGTGGATCTCTTCGAATCTTGCCTTCTTCTCCGGAGATGGCTCTGTTCCGAGAGCTGCTGTCATAACAGCTGTTGCGGTCTGCTCATTTACACTGATGCCATTCTCCTGAAGCTTCTGCATAACGATGGTGGTGATATCTGCTGCAGCCTGTGCATCGATACCCTTGCCGTAGTTCCATGCCAGAGCCTCCTTCAACTCCTCCATGGTCACCTTCTTTTCTTCATATACAAGCTTGCGGATCGCATACAGAGAATCTGCCATGTTTGCAATACCAAATCCCTGAGGACCTGTAAAGTTATAAACAGCTCCGCCTTCCTGAACGGATTTGCCTCGTTTCAGACAGTCATCCACCATACAGGAAAGGAATGGAAGCGGACATCTCTCCGCATGTGCTACATCAATGGCATTATCAGCATTTACAAGCAGGGAAATGAAATATTCCATCTGTTTCTTATATGCATCATAGAACTCATCGAAGCTCTTCATCTCTGTGACATCGCCGGTCTGGACACTGATCTGTACCCCTTTGTCCATACCATTGGAGAAAACCATCTCCAGCGGACGACACATGTTAAAGAATGCAGCGTCATGCCAGCCCTCTGTCTTACCTGCCTTCTGCGGTTCTACACAACCGATGATGTTATATTCTCTGGCATCTGCAAGAGAAAGGCCACGGTTCTGCAGTGCAGGAATGATAACCTCATCATTGTAATAAGCCGGGAGTCCGATTCCTGTTCTTGTAAGCTCTGCAGCCTTGATCAGGAATTCATGCGGAGATCCGTTCCATACTCTTACAGAAAGAGACGGTGCCGGAAGATGCACATGCATAGACGCCTGGATGCACATAAAGGAGAGATCATTGGTCACATCCTCGCCATCCTTGTTCTGACCACCTGCGATCAGGTTCTGGAAAAGGCTGTAGCCTGCAAATCCCTCTGCTGATGCAGCATCACGACATTTATTCAGGTCGTTTAATTTTACCCATATACAATCCATCAGTTCCTGAGCAAATTCTCTGGTAAGATTGCCTGCTTCCATATCACTCTTGTAATACGGATACATATACTGGTCAAAACGTCCCGGAGAAATAGAATGTCCGCTGCTTTCCATCTGGATCAGCTGCTGTACAAACCAGAAGGACTGGCACGCCTCATAGAAGTTACGGGCGCCCTTTGCCGGTACGTGTGTACAATTGGATGCGATCTGAAGGAGTTCCTGTTTTCTGGTCGGATTCTGACACTGATATGCCATCTGTTCTGCGAGCTCGGCATAGCGATGTGCATAGTCAATAACTGCCTGACAGCTCATGATAACTGCTTCCAGGAAACGGGATTTCTTTGCGTAATCACCATCTCCTACATTACACTCATCCAGTTCCTTCTGAGCTTTGGCAATGATTCCTTCATAACCGATTGCCAGAACTTCTTCATATTTAACGGTTACGTGTCCTACACCATTGTAGAAATAGTTTCCGGGTGTAAAAATATTGTGGTCAATGGCAAGAATCGCTTCCGGTGCCATGTAGGAGGTTGCAAGCTCACTGGTAGTCTTACCTTTCCAGTATTTATGTACCTCACGGAGCTCCGCCTTGGTTTCCTCCGCAATATAAAATGGATCGGCTGTTCTGGTAGCCACTGTATCCAGCTCATCCTCCAGCCACTGGAAAGAATACTCCGGAAACGTCTGACATCCTCTCGGCGCCAAAGTGCTGCTTCCGACGATCAGCTCCTCATCACGGATGATGATTGGAATGTTGTGCAGGATGTGGGCAAATGCCTTGGCCTGCGGGTGATGATCGGCTCGTCTTCTGTTGCTTTGTAAGACTCTGTGATCAGTTTTGCTCTGGCAGATTCGATCACCGGCATCTTTGCATAAAGATTATCTACAAGATGTGTGATCCTGTCTGTTTTCGGAACATCTGCTATATGAAATTTCTCCATGATTCTCCTTTCTCATAACCGGTTGTTTCTGGTGATCTGTCTGCCTCTGCGCTTCCAGAACCGCTCCTGTCCGGCTATGTGCTCATGTAGTTTTATTATACCTTACCCCTACTTCGATGTCAACGAAATCCAACATGTGTTTCTAGCTGTTTTTGTGGTTTTTATCGGTTGCACCCTGTTGATTTTATTTGTTTTTTGTTATTTTTATGTTTTTCTCTATTGACTTTGCTTTTCTGCTCTGCCATACTTGGATTTATATAGAAATTCCTTTGTTTTTCAAAAAAAATTTATACAAAGCGGACATTCACATTCCGCTCTGTCATATGTTCTCAAACAGTAAAAGAGGTGTATTTTTATGTATCTTTCTGATATGCATACCCACTCCATCGCCAGTGGTCACGGCACGGAATGTACCATCACCAACATGGCACGTGCAGCTGCTGAGAAAGGTCTCCGGCTTCTCGGGATCACTGATCACGGTCCCGGCACTCTTGCAGCCGGAACTTCCTCCTATTTCCGCAGCCTTACCTATTCTCCTAAAAAACATTTCGGTGTGGAATTACTCTACGGAATTGAACTGAATATCCTTGACCGCAGCGGAACGGTAGATTTAGATCAGGAATTATTATGTAAACTTGATTACGCCATTGCCAGCATGCATGCCTGGAATTACCGCTGCGGTACCAGAGCCGAAAACACAGAAGCTTTTATCAATGTAATGAAAAACCCCTGTGTGAAGATCCTCGGACATAGTGATAACACTCATTACCCGGTTAATTATGATGCGCTTGCAAGGGCTGCCAGGGAAACCGGCACGATCTTCGAGATCAACGAAGCTTCTCTTGCACCTTATGGCTATCGTGGCGACACAAGAGAAAACTGTTTCGAGATCCTTCGATGCTGCCGCAAATATGATCTGCCGCTGCTTCTTTCCAGTGACAGCCATGGCCCGGAGCATATCGGAGATTTTACCTGTGCTGCTGAGTTTGTTCATCAGGCCATGTTTCCGGAACAGCTGATCCTCAACAACCAGCTTCCCAGACTCAAGGTTTTTCTCCAAACCAGAGAATGATCTTCTGTATTTTTTCCGACAGATAACAGCTATTGTCCACCCCAAAACAAAACAGGCCAGTTCAAACACAGGAATATACATTTTCCTGTATCTGAACTGACCTGTTTTTTATTTTTCCCGCTGCTTCCGTACAATTTCCGCAAGCTCGCTATATTTACCTGTAACATATCCGAAGTTCTCTCTTCTGTGAGGAAGCTTGCATTCGGTGCAGTCTTTGATCCCGCTTTCCGTAAAGCGAAAATTACCACCACATTTATCTCCCAGTGCATATAAAGGACAATAGCAGAACAGACAGTTGAAGTTCTCCGGATCTGCTCCTTTATGGCATGGAAAGTACTCACATTTTTTGTGGCTGAAGTAAGAGTATTCTTTGCCTTCCCAGTATGGCTTCTCCATGGCTCTTTTCTCCTCTCCTGACATAACCACGCATAAATTTTCCTATAAAAAAAGAGGTAGCGATGCCACCCCGGGGTAGAAATATAATCCGTTCATGAGTGCGCGGAGGGAACGAATGTATCCGGAGTAGTATCGCCTGCCATTTAATCATGTATAATTCATATGAACAGGCGCATTCCATAAAAAAATGCCTACTCTCGTAAAAAAGTAGACAACGTCCCAGGGGTGCGGAGTCCCTGAAATGGTTGTTACACTTTACACGGAAGTTTAACCTCGCCATAACAAGCAGGTTTCCTGGCTCCGGGATCATGACTCCTCTCTCCTTCTCATACATACGTACAATGGACTATGAGATTTGCTCCTCCGTTACAGTGACCGGATCGCTCAGGTTTCACACCTGATTCCCTTTTCTGCGGACCTCTGATAATCAATATATAACTGTCAGCCATCCTCAGCACTTGCTATGTTCAAATATGGAATTATACTGACATCATAATAACATCCTGTTAATTATATGTCAATACTGTTTTCAATATTTATACATTTTTGAGCATATTTTGTTGCTGTTCACTCCGTTCCATGGGTTTTCAATATTTTTCCGACGTCAAAACAGCCGACAAACTGCTGTCGGGCTGCTGTATTTTTATTTTCTG
>ENA-OPZM01000262-OPZM01000262.1-human-gut-metagenome-genome-assembly--contig:-NODE-262-length-23210-cov-6.033228_pt1 | contig 23210 bp, 25 predicted proteins | sample MGYA00242478_ERZ504493 | MGnify/ENA primary metagenome ERZ504493 (study PRJEB26092, sample SAMD00036227) | human gut metagenome | host: Homo sapiens | study: EMG produced TPA metagenomics assembly of... | reverse complement strand
TGACGATATCATCATAATAGTTGCCGCCATAGTCCTGAACGAATTGCAAATATTTCTCCTGCTGTTCTCTGGTCAGGGCATTGCGCACATAAGCGTCCTTCGGCACAACGTCCGACAGCTTGAACTTAAATGGATTCTTGCGGATGATGTCATCCTCCACCGCCATCTCGAATGCCGGTCTGACAACGCTTTGCAGGATTCCTATGGTGTTTTGCTTGAAACCGCTGTCATGCAGAAACACGAACCAGCCTTTCGCATCGGACAATTTTACCGTTTTGATGGCTTTTTGCCCGAAAGGGTCCGCATGAATCCGCTTGACCGCTGTGTTGTACGACCGCAACGAATTTGGCTTCAACCCACGTTTCAGATTCATATAGCGGTCAACCAAATCAGCACTGTCATCTCTCCGGCAGCATAGTCGATGCCGTCTGCCAGATCACGCCACAGCTCATCCTCTTTCTTCCGCAACTCTGTCAGGGATTTGGCGTAAATACAACGCCGTTTCTTGTGGATATCGGTATAACGATAGTCGTAGGTGCCGTTTGCTCTCTGCTTTCGCCATCCTTCAAAACACGGCCCTTGCTATCTTTGCGCTTTTCAGACATTTAGAAACTCCTTTCTGTGAAAAGCGCATATAGGGGTTGATTTTAGTATACCATACCGACCATGCGATTTCCACCGATATCGTACAGAAAAGACGTTGCACAGTTCTCAAATAGAATACGTCATCTGAGAAGGTTGCCGCCAGATTGTCCGGGTCTTGTGGAGCGAGAGCCGAACGGGAACCGTGAAAGCAGTCCCAGTAGATGTTGCCTTTAGCTCGTTCCGGGTCAATGTGCTCGCTGTTGGAAAGGTTGAAACTGCGGTCATTGTGCTTGGGGTTATAGGTGCCGTGGGTTCCGGCTCGTCCGTTGTGTCGCGTTAATTTCAGATAGACATCCCTCTTTTCCTGTATTTTTTGTGTACGGCCACTCGTGCGATCAAATCACAGAAGTGATACAATTCTTCTAAGCAACGGGTCTCGCATTTCAAGACCGTGTCTTGAAATCTTCTCTCGGTTCTGGCCAACCTGCTGGCCGGGTTTTGCGCGGCTCTCTACGCCGAGGTGCTTGCCCGTTGCCGCAACGCCCCCTCTACCCCGTTTTTCATCACCGCGGCCATCCCCCTCATCCCCGGCAGCACCCTATATTACTGCATGAACGCCGTCGTCTCCAACGACCTGCCCGCCGCCGAGCATTTTGGGGAGCAGACCTTTCTGGCGGCGCTGGGCATTGCGGGCGGCATGGCCATCGCATGGTGTCTGGCCGATTTAAGCCGGAAGCTCCAGGGGCGGCTGTAAAGCGCGTGCTGCGCCGCGCCCCGGCTGCTTGACAAGCTGGTTTTTTCTGGATACAATACAAAGAAAAAACCTCGGAGACGCTCCGGGAAAGGAACATTTGGATGAGATCGAACACGAAACAGGCCCTGCTGGTGACGCTGGTGGGCGTGACGCTTTTTGTGGCGCTGCTGCGGCTTTCGGACGTTTTGGCCTTTGCCGCGCAGCTGGTGGATCTGGTGCTGCCCATTTTGGCGGGCGGCATTCTGGCGTTGTTCCTCAGCGTGCCCATGGCCGGGCTGGAAAAGCGGCTGGGGCGGCTGTTTGCCAAAGCGAGAAAGCAGCCTCGGGCAAGGCGCTCCACCTGCTGAGCTTTCTGCTCACCCTGCTGGGGGTGGTGCTGGTGCTGGTGCTGGCCCTGACGCTGCTGATCCCGGAGCTGGTGCAGTCCTTCCACAGCCTGTATCTGCAAATTGAAGCCAACATCCCCCGCTGGACGGCCTACCTCCACGCCCAGGACCCCGACATGGGCTGGCTGATGAGCCGGTTGGAGGGCATCGACTGGGAGCAGCTGCTGCACAAGGTGACCTCCGGCCTCGACACGGTGCTGGTGAACGCGGCGGGGGCCGTTTCCGCCACGGTGAATCTTGTGGTGACGGCCTCCTTTGCGCTGATCATCTCCGTCTACCTCTCGCTGGGGCACAGAGCCTGGGCCACCAGGCCCGCACCCTGGTGCGCGCCTACCTCAAGCCCGGCCATGCCGCCTGGGTGCTGAAGTTCTGCCGCCTGTTCCGCCAGTCCTTCGCCAACTTCCTCACGGGCCAGTGCAGCGAGGCGGTGATCCTCGGCATGCTTATGAGCCTCGCCTTCTCCCTCTTCCGCATCCCCTACGGCAGCCTGGTGGGGATGCTCACCGCCATCTGCGCCATCATCCCTATGTGGGGGCGCTGCTCTCCTGCGTCATCAGCGTGCTGCTGGTGCTGCTGGTGGACCCCCTGCTGGCGGTGCGCGCTTTGCTGGTCTACCTTGCGGTGCAGTTCATCGAGAACCAGTTCATCTACCCCCGGGTGGTGGGCAAATCGGTGGGGCTTTCGCCCCTGTACACCCTTGTGGCAGCCATGATCGGCGGCAAGCTCTTCGGCATCCTCGGCATCCTCTTCTTCATCCCGCTGACGGCGGTGGTGCTGGAGCTGGTGAAGGAAGACGCCTGCCGCCGCCTGCGCACCAAGGAGACGCTGCAATAAACAAACAGCGGCCCCGCAGACCTTTTTCAAAGTCTGCGGGGCCTTGTGCTGTGGGGCTATTTTACCTGCACGGTCATGGTTCGGTCACTGCCCGGTAGCCGCGGATGACGCGCCACTTGGCAACGCCCTTGTCCGGCTTAAAGCTGCCGTCGGCGCGGGCTTTCAGGTAGCCCTGCTCGATGGCCCACTGGGCGGCTTGGGTCAGCTCCGGGTCGGCTACGTCCGCAAAGGCGGGCAGAGTGGCCGGGGCCGAAACATTTTCCAGCAGGGTCTCCATATCCGAAACTTTCAAGGTCAATTCGTCCAGCTTGCTTTGCTGGGCGGCAAATTGCTCCTTCTGCTTGGCGAGGATGAAGTCCTGTTTTTCCAGATATTTGCGGTTGCCGTACTCCGCTTCTTCCTCCAATTCCAGCCCATGCCGCTTGGCAATCTCAAACAACATTTTCCGACAGGCGGCATCAAAGGTGATCTTGCGATTGTTGCGGCGGCTGAGGGGCTTAGCCGGGTCGGGCAGGTCAAAGCCCAGTGCTTCCAGCGCCTTTTCCTGCTGGGGAGCTACCTCGCCGTACTTGTTCTCGCAGTCGAACACATGACGCTCGTGGATGTGGGGCGTACTTTCGTCCAGATGCAATGCCCAGTCCAGCACATGAACGTGTTCGCCAAACTTGGCCTTGAACTCCTCAATGAACTCGGTGACGATATTCAGCAAGTCCTCTGCCGAAGCGTGTTCGTCCAGCGTTCCTAGCTGGTAAATGGTCTCTTCCGGGCAGGTCTTGCGGCCGGACAAAAGGTCAGAGATGGAGCGGTTGCGTTCGGTGTGCCGGATCTTGGCGTTGCGCTCGTTCTGCTTTTCGATGAACTCTGAGTAGTGGGTTTCATAGAATTGCCGTTCCACATCCGAGAAGGTTGCTACCAGATCGTCTGGGTCTTGTGGGTCAAAAGCAGTGCGGAAACCATGGAAGCAGTCCCAGTAGATGTTGCCCTTGGCTCGTTCCGAGTCGATGTGTTCACTGTTGGCAAGGTTGAAACTGCGGTCATTGTGCTTGGGGTTATAGGTGCCGTGGGTTCCGGCTCGTCCATTGTGTCGTGTTAATTTCAGATAGACATCCCTCTTTTCCTGTATTTTTGTGTACGGCCACTCATGCTCTCATGCTATTAGATCACAAGAGTAATACAATTCTTCCAAGCAAAGGGTCATGCATTTCAAGATCAAGTCTTGAAATCTCTTCTCTCGGAATCGAGAGGTAGTCCTTTCAGAAAAGGATTTATGTGTTTGTTATACTGCAAAGAAAGTGGCCTACCGCTCTTTCCCTCAGTGGGAGATCATGGCGTTTGTCGCTTTCTGCTTAGAAGAGTTTGCTTTCGCTCTGCAAGAAAAGTATAACAGAGAAACTCATAGTCGAACAGGAACTGTGAGTTCCTAATTTTCGGTGAAAGTAGGAAGCATCGTTCCCATTTCTTGTTGCATCGTTATTCTTTCTTTGCAGAAAATCACTAAGATGCTGCATCTCTGCAATTATTATAGCACCTGAAATCACTAAATTCGTGGGCCTCGTAGGCCTATTATTGGCTCCCTAAGTGAACCTGTTTTGGTTACTTTTTCCTGATTTTGGTATAAGGTTTAGCGGAGGCTTCTTTCATTTCAACAGCTTGCCGGGAGAGTGCGCAGCAGCGGAGCTGCTGGATCTGCCGCCATTTTGCGCCAGATAATACCCAGTAGGATATGACGCACAGCATCATATCACTGGGGCAAAGAACTGCGTCCTCTGCACTCCTGCACCGGGCAAGCTGTCCAGAAGAGCAGCTCGTCCGGCTTCAATATGTATCGAGAACCAGCGTATTCGCCAGTCCTCTCAATTGCAGATCAGCACACTGGTCTGCTTAATATGTTAATGTCTCCCATATTCGCCCTCGGCACCCTAGGAGTGGGGAATCGTCCGGCGGCGGGCTTGCACCGCACCATTGGCATTTCAGCACCCCGCCTTCGTTATGGCCGGGCTGCGAATTACAGAAGTACCTTTTGTGAAGTACCGGACGATTGAACTATTCTGTTTTCAAGGAGCAGATTTTTATAGAAAATCCTCGGAATTTAGGGCTTCCGAAAAATTATCCCTCTACTTGGTAGGCATCGAAAAAGGGCTTTTTGTTACCCGAAAAAGAAATTTGTTAAAAAGTTCTTAGAAAATATAGTTGAAGCAAGCGCCGAGTTAAAATATCGTTGGTTGGTCGAGTGACCATTGAAAACCGGCAATTCGCCACGACGGAAGTATTCAAGGCTGAAGCAACCTTGAAAAAGATGCTCTCACTTGGTAGGCATCGAGAAAGGTCACTTGACACCCATTGACAGCTCTTTGTAATAAAGTTGTCATAAGTACCCACTTTGAAAAAGTCCTCTCAATAGGTAGCCGGCGAGAAAGGCCAAAAAGTAACCATTTCAACAAATTTCCATAAAAGTTGCGCGAATAGCACAAAAAAGGCAGCCATCTGCACCCATGCAGACAGCCGCCTTTGGTTTTATGCCGTATTCTATTTGTCAATCTCTAAAAATCTTATCCAGTGCCCTTTCCATGGTGCCCGCCTTGGCAAATTCCAGCGTATCCGCCTGACGGATATGGTGGGCGGTGATGCGTGATTCTTTGCAAAACCCAGAATGTAGCTGATGGCAATACGGTAGATGATCTCGGTGGGCGCAAGGCCATAGACCTGCTTGGCAAAGATATGTTCCAGCCGGGCGTTATCGTCCGGGAAGGCTTGCCGCATCTTCTCGCTGCGGTAAAGGCGCTTGACGATTTCCGTAATGTACAGGCCGGACTTCATGTAGGGGTCCAGGAAGGTTTTGCCGGGGTCATCGAAGCAGCCGGGGTTTTCCTGCTCCAGCAGATCCACCATCTTTTTCACCACCCACTTTGGGGTGAAGATCTGGTTGGTTTTCTGGGGTGGGATGTAGTCGAAGATATCCTCGGTGCGGCTCTCGTCAAAGTAATCCGCCAGCTTGACCTTCAAGTTCAGGAATTCCTTCACCGAATCGTCGAACACCACCGGTCGAACAGATGACCTGCAAAATGCTCCTCCTGTCCGGTGGCTTGGTTAAGGTAGGGTCCGCCGTCCCGCAAAAAGCGGAACTGTTCCAGCGTGATGCTGGTGACCTCCTGAAAGACCTTGTCCGGGATGATCCGGTCAAAGTTTGCCAGTGTCACGGTCTCGTCGCCGTAGGCCATGAGGAAGGACGGGATGGTGCGGGAAAAGCCCCGGAGATGGTCACGGACAGTGTCCTCGTAGCCCTTTTTCTCCTGCTCCTTCTGGTTGGTCTCCACAGTGCGCACGATGGTCTGCTGCATCTCCTGCGCCGTCTGCTGGATGGTTGATTGCAGGTTTTCCATCAGGGCGGCGGTGCTCTGCTGCTGCTTTGCGTCAAACTCCCGGTTCACCTGCTGGCGCTGCTGGGCGGTGGTGCAGCTTTGCAGCTGCTGGGTGCGCTGGGTCTCCAGCTGGCTCTGGTCGATGCGGTAGTTGTCCACCACCTTGTTCACCGCCACGTCCATCTTGGCTTTGGCGGTGCTCTCAAACCGCTTCTGGTCGGACAGCTTCAGGTCGCGGCCATACTCCTGCTTTGCCTGCTCCACCATGGGGGTGATGATCTCCTTGGTGATGCTCTTTTTCAGAGGTTCCAGATGCTCTTCTTTGGCAGGAGCCGGAGCATCTGTCAGGTCTTGCAGGGCGGTGTCCAGTGCCGGGGTGCTTTCGTAGATCTTCTCCCCGAACACATCCGCTGCCTTGCCGATGACGTAGCCCTCGTCCAAATCCACCTCGCCCTTGTCGTTCAGGGAGAGGTCTGCGCCGGTCTCCGGGGTGATCTGGATGGGCTTTGCCTTGGCTTCGCTGATAGGCTGGAAGTTTTGCAAAATGTCCAGCACCTCCTGCGGCGCACTGAACACGTTGGAAATATTCTGGAACAGGAAGTTGCTCTGGAAGCCCATCCGCACCACTTCTTTGGACTTGATCTTCCGGGGGATGCTAAGGACTTTTTCCGCATCCAGCGGGATCATCTCCCTTCCTCGTCCTCGCCGATGACCGGGAAGAAGTTGAGCAGATTCTGGATGTGCGCCTTGCGCTCCCCGGTGTCGCCCTTGCCGCTGGCGGTGTCCTGTGAAAGATCATTGGCGAACTGCTCGTAGATCAGCAGGGTGCGGGCGGGGTCAAAATCGAACACATAGGCGTTCTCTTTGCGGCGGAAGGTGCCGTTTTCGTGGAAAAGGCAGGGGTTCTGGGCACGGAACGCCGCCTGCATATAAAGCGCCGGGCTTTTCAGGTTGGAGAGCATCAGCACCGCCGACCACTCCGGGATGGTGACACCGGTGGTCAGCTGCCCCACCGACAGGGTGATGGTCTTTTCGTGGTGGGCAATGGCGGCTTTTACCCGGTCAAAGCTCTTCTGGTTCTCGTCCGTGTCGTCCAGCTTGCCGTCACCGGCGGCAAGGATCACCTCATAGTCCCGGAACACCGGGTGCGCCTGCAGCTTTTTCGCCAGCGCTCTGGCACTGTCCACCCGGTTCAGCAGCCAGAAGGTGTGCTTCAACTCGGCACGCAGCTCCGGGGTGGAAAACGGAAATTTGTTCTGGGTAGTCATGGCATCCAGAAAGCGGTCCACCTCAGCTTCGTGCTCAAAGCTGCCGCTGGGCTTCACCTTAAAGAACTCGTTCAGGTCAAAGGCAAATTCCTGCGTTTCGCCGTCGATCTCCACCCCCTGCTGGATCTCGTCCCGGATGATCTCGGACATCTGGTAGGTGTAGAGGTTGAGCATGGGGAGGTTTGCGTAGGGGTTCTGCTGCCCCGGTGCGCCCTGCCAGTTTCGCTTGGCGGCCTGCTCGTCAGCGTAGGTCCAGTTGAAGATGGCATCCCCGGCAAACTTATCGTTCGCCAGTGCCTTGAAGGGCGTGCCGGACAGGTGCAGCGTGAAGCGGCGGCGGATGCGGTCAAAGGCAAGGTCGGTCTTGTAGGTGTCCACGCCCTCGTGGGCTTCGTCGATGACCAGCACATCCCAATTCAGCTCGGTCAGGTGGCGCAGCTTGTCGTACTCACCGCCGAAATACTTTGAGCCTTTCATGTCCTGCAGGCTGACGAACTCAATGCGCTTATACAGTTCCTCGCCCTGTGCGGCGGCATCCAGATAGCCCTGCTCGTCCAGCACATGGGGCTGCCCGGCAAGGGCATCCACATGGCTGACGAACAGATAGCCGGACTCCCTGCCCAGAAAGCGCACATAGTCGCTGTACCAGCTATTGGCGATGGCTGGGCGGTTGGTGACGATAAGCACCGTCTGTGCATCGACCTGCTTGCAGAAGTCGTAGACGGAGAGGGTCTTGCCAAAGCGGGGCTTGGCGTTCCAGAGGTATTCCCCGCCGGGGTGGCTCTGGTAATAGGTTTTGGTGTCGCGGACAGCCCTTGCCTGCTCCTCCCGCAGGGTGTAGGCGATGGCGGCATCCAGCTGCACCCGGCCCCGGTTCATGCGGAAATCCTGAAAATACCGCCGGGACTGCTGTCCATCCAGATGGAACCACTCGTTTTTGCGGTCGTTCTCCACGTTCAGCTTGCGGAGATAGGCGTGGAAATCGTGGTCGGTGAACACCTCGCCGCTGCCGTCATCGTAGACGGCATTGCCCCGCCACTCCTCATGGTACAGCACATCGGCGGTGTGGGTCTGCTGTTTCAGGCGTTTGTCCACCGACTGCTCGGTGTAGCCGATCTTCGTCCAGCCGTTGTGCCGGGCAATTTCCGGGGTGGTATAGGCGTAGATCATGGGCACCACCTGCCGGGCAGTGCGCAGGGTTATGCCAGCCATTATGCCATCTCCTTTACATGGGTCTCGATAAATTCGATCTCGTCCGCAGTCAGGTCATATTTGCGGTAAAGCTGCTGGTCGATTTCCGCCACCGACTTGCTCCAATCAATGTCGGAATGGGCGGTAAAGTCTTGAAGGGGTACGTATTTCCATTTTGGTGCCGGACAGTCCTGCGTAATTTTTAGTACCCCAAGCATTGCCCTTGCAAATTTTGTTTTTACATACTTTGTTATTGCGATAGCTTCTTGTTCACTTTCGCATTTTCCAATAGACATAAATGTCTGCGTATGTCCTATGCCCGGTTCAGCAATTATCGGTGCTGAGAGAGTTTCGCCAAAAGCACCACTACCGTTTGCTTTGGAGATAAAAACCTTATAACTCCCAAAATTTTCAGGGACACGAACGTAATCTTTTCTAATCCATTTCTCTGTGCGCTTGCTTCCGTCCAGCCCCAAAATCTTTATATAAGAACTTCCGTCCTTCGGCATTTCAGAGAAGAACACAATATTATCGAGTTTACTTAAAACATTCGACTTGAAGTCGTATTTATGACCTTTACTTAGCAAAGACTCCACGCTTGAGTTCTCTTTGTGCATCGTTTCTGTGAAACGATACGATTCTGCTGCATAAATCACCTTGCTTAACGGTACATAGTCTGTTTTTCCAATTTTACGAGCAATACTTCTTAGTTCATCGAACACAATAAAATGCTCAATCGCACCGTAATTCTTCACTTTATCGCGGTATGTAATTACAACACCGCCCTTAATATCTGTGTTTGCAAAGATTTTTGAACTATCAGATTCATAATGCAAGACTGTCAAGTGCGAATCATTCAGCATCTTCTCATTCCATGCCTTCGGCGTAGAGCCAGCATTGAACAAAAACCGTGCAGGGTGAATCATTTCCACCTTATCTGCAATTTTATATGACTCGTCCAGAAATTTATTATATACTGGAGGTGCGAACTGTTTCTGCGTTCCAACTGTTTCATCCTGATACGGCGGGTTTCCGATGACATAATCAAACTTCATGCTGGTACTCCCTTCCTGAATGGTCTCAAAGTTCTGGGCGGTTCCATGGCTGCCCTTGCGCCAGTTTTTCACTTTACAGGATACCGTGGGCAGCTGCGGCTCTGCCGCCCCGAACATAGAAAAGAGGTCAAGCTGTTCTGCCTCCGGCTGAGGCTTGCCGCCGGGCACAGACAGGTGCAAGCCGTCCATTTGCCACAGGTTCCAGCTGATGATGTTGGCGATAGGCTGTAACTCCTCTTTTGTGGGTTTGCGCTGCCAGCGGGCTTGCAGATGCTCTGCATAGGTCAGCAGAAGGTTGACCCGCGCCAGCAAAAGATTATCTCCCTGATACTCGTAGCCGTAGGTGGACTGCACCGCATGGGTGGCATATTTGCGCCACTCGTCCTCTGTGGCGGCGTTCTCGCTTACCACACGCAGCTTGCGGTCCAGAATGCCAATGCGCCGGGGCACCGGGATCATCTCGCCGGTGGCGGCATCGTACCGGGATGCCAGAAAGGGTGCTTCGCCGCAGGTCACCTCCAAGCGGCGGCTCTGCACATACTGCACCCATGCCGGGGTCTTACCCTTGCAGGCCGGGAACTGCACCGGCGTTTCCACCGTCTGCCAGCCTTGGGGCAGCTCCACCGTGAACTGCCCAGTACTCTCCCCTGCCCCCAGCGCACGGAACCAGTCGGCGTCCAGTGCGTTGTTCATCTTGTTGCAGACCCATGCCGGGCTGAACACCTCGCCTTTTTTGCGGGTGCGCTGCTGCTGGGTGTCGGTCTGCTTCATCATCCGGGGCAGCACCACCTCGTAGTGGGTCAGCCTGAGCTGCTGGGTGGTGATCTGAGATCTATCCGTGACAGGTTCGTACATCACCGTTTGCAGTTCCTCCGGCGGGTCGGTGCCCCAGATGATATTTTTTCCGGTGGAGCGGTCTTTTAGAAGTGTATCCAGCACCGCCTGCACTTCCGGTGCGTGAAAGTCGATCAGTTGTTCCAACGGGGATTCCCTCGCTTTGCCTTAGCGTTGCGGCGGAAGTGATAATATTCTTAGCACTTTCAGCCTATACTAACAAGTGTCTTATCACTTTCGAGGCAAATTAACAAGATTCTCGGCGTTTTTTACCAAAAGTGATATGAAGCACCTATACTTATGGCAAAGAAAGGCGGGAAAAAGATGATTGGAGCACGATTAGCCGACCTGCGAGATTGGAATAACCAAACGCAGGAAGAACTCGCCAAAGCCCTTAATGTTGCAACCTCTACCATCCGCAGTTGGGAGCATGAAAAGAGTTCCCCAAACCACGAGATGTTGATTGCCATTTGCAGGTACTATGGCACCTCTGCCGACTACCTGCTGGGGCTGACCGACTACGACCCCTCGGACGAGGCTCGCAAACAGCGCCAGCGCCTGACCGAGGAAGAACAGAACGAGATGCACCGCTACGAAGAATATCTGTTGTGGAAACGCAAAAATAAGCCGCCCAGCAAGACCGCAAGGTCGCTGGGCGGCTTATTTGCCCTCTTGACAAATACGTAAAATACGTATACAATAAAACTGTAATCCTGAAAGAAAGGAGGGGCACCCGCCATGCCGATGACTCCCAAGCAAATGATTCGCTTGCTGGAGCAGAACGGCTTTGTTTTAGTCAGTGCAAATGGGTCACACTACAAGTACCATAACCCAACTACCAACAAAACCACTGTCGTTCCATTTCACGCAAAGGATCTGAAGCCCGGTACCGAGAAAAACATTCTCAAATTAGCCGGACTCAAAAAGTAAGAATATGATGATTGTAGACTTCATATTCTGAAACTGCGAAGCACTGCATAGACTATTCTACAATTTCCAACCAATAATGTAGGCCTGTTAAGTGAAGGTACATTGATTGTTTGTTGAATTATAAAAGGTGAGGTCACATTATGAACGCTATTTTCTATCCTGCAATTTTTCACCCGGAAGAAAGCGGGTACTCTGTTGAGATTCCCGATATTGAGGGCTGCTTCACCCAAGGCGATACCATGGACGAAGCCGTCCGCATGGCACAGGATGCCATCGGCCTTATGCTGGAAGATTGCAAAGTCTGCCCGGAGCCTTCTGTCCCTTCTGCGCTCCACGTTGACCCGGAAGATTTTGTGGTGATGGTGCCTTTCGATATGGAAGAGTACGAAAAGCGGTACAGACCCGTAAAGAAAACCCTTTCTATTCCCGGCTGGCTCAACGATGCCGCCGAATCGGCACACATCAACTTTTCCGGCGTCCTTCAGGATGCGCTGAAAGAGAAACTCCATCTGGCGTAAGTATAAGTACAACAACAGCCGCCCAGCGAGACCGTGAGGTCGCTGGGCGGCTGTTTGTTTATAATTGCATATCAGTAAAATGGTTTTGCTTTCATTTCCGAATAAAAGATTGGCTTATTCAACCCATACTTTTCTGTAATATCACGCACTACATCTTCAAACCATTTAGGTGCATACGGCGAAATATAGACTCCTGCAATCAATTTCTCAATATCGACATCTTTTTCAACACCACAGCAAGCAGCTTTTCTCATATGTGTAACTGCCCTTACTTCTTGTTCATACTCAAACGATTTTCGTTTACACCAATACGAGCCATTTATAGGTGCAAACTGCTTTGTAAAATCAATATAGCGTACTTTTCCTATTTCTACTGATGGGTCTTTTCCAAGTGCTTCATATAATTGTTGGCTAGTTGTCTGAATTGCAATCGCATTTTCCACGTTTGTAGAATATAATTTCCACATAGCCTCTGATTCATATTGATTACAATGCCAACAACTTACGAAGATATCTTTTCTTTCGCTTACGCCCGCTCTTTCAAGGTTTGACAAAATCATCGCCGCGTTCTTTTCCACATATTCATCCGTCAAATCTCTCGTATTTCCCTCCGGTGGCGTTCGTATAGCCACTCAAGAAACTCCGTGTAAAATTCGTTCCATATTCCCTTACGTTCTATAATTCCCTTTGCACCTTCAAATATATCCTCAAACGATTCCAATGACGCAAAGTACAACTTTTTCTTTCCAATCAAAGAAATGAACTTAGCCAAATCCATGTAACGCCAAAGTTTGGCCGTTGGTGAAACTTCTTCATACCGAATAATTTCTTCTGACATATTATCAGCCTCTTTTTGATTATTTCTATTCTTATCCACCAATGTTGTCACTGGCCTTGCGATACTGCTCGTCGATTTCCTTCATGTTGTATCCATCAGGCCAGGGATTCCCATTTCGCCGCCGCATTTGTTGCAGAAAGCAGCCGTGATTTCAAAAGTATACTCCTTTTCCCGGATGGTCCGGTTGATTTTGATTTTCTTCAAGGTGTAGTTTGTTTCTCTGCGGCATTCTGTGCAGAAGTCCTTTTGATTCTCCAAGGCGGCACACTCCCTTCCGTCTTTACATCCCTTTCTATTATTGTATTCCTATCTCTATTCTTCGTCAATAAAAAACCGCTGACAGTCTGCCGCTCGCAGAATCCATCAGTGGGTTTCATGAGTCTTCAAATCCCCTAGACACAAAAAATCGGCACCCGCTTTTCAGCGAGTGCCGATTTTGTTACCCTATCATGCGCTTTGATTTTTGGCGTAAGTGGCGTAAGTTTGGCGTAAATCCGCTTTTGCGCGCTCCAAAAATCAAGCATTCATGCGGTTCTTAGGCAGTTATTAGTACATGCCGCCCATGTCACCGCCTGCAGCAGCGGGTGCAGCAGGGGGTTCCGGCAGATCAGCGACCAGGCTTTCGGTGGTCAGCACCATCTCAGCGACGGAGGCTGCGTTCTCCAGAGCGGAACGGGTGACCTTGGTGGGGTCAACGATGCCAGCAGCGATCATATCGTCCACAAAGACCTCGTTCTGAGCATCAAAGCCGTAGTTGGGCTTGTTGGCAGAGATGATCTTGTCGATGATGACACTGCCTTCCAGACCGGCATTCTTAGCGATCTGGCGCAGAGGAGCTTCCAGAGCCTTCAGAACGATCTTGGCACCGGTGCGCTCGTCGCCTTCCAGCGTGTCGCACAGCTCGCGCACAGCGGGGATCGCATTGATAGGAGCAGTGCCGCCGCCGGCAACAACGCCTTCCTGAACAGCAGCCTTGGTTGCGTTCAGAGCATCCTCGATGCGCAGCTTCTTGTCCTTCATCTCAACTTCGGTAGCAGCGCCGACCTTGATGACGGCCACGCCGCCAGCCAGCTTTGCCAGACGCTCCTGCAGCTTTTCACGGTCGAAATCGCTGGTAGCGGCCTCGATCTGGCTGCGGATCTGAGCGATGCGGGCTGCGATGGCATCCTTATCGCCTGCACCGCCAACGATGGTGGTGTTCTCCTTGGAGACCTTCACCTGACGGGCATGGCCCAGCATCTGGACGGTTGCATCCTTCAGCTCATAGCCCAGATCGGAGGAGATCACGGTGCCGCCGGTCAGGGTTGCAATATCCTGCAGCATTTCCTTGCGGCGGTCGCCAAAGCCGGGAGCCTTGACAGCGCAGACGTTCAGGGTTCCGCGCAGGCGGTTGACGATCAGAGTGGACAGAGCCTCGCCCTCAATGTCCTCAGCCACGATCAGCAGCTTCATACCGTTCTGCATGACCTGCTCCAGCAGAGGAACCAGATCCTGAATCACGCTGATCTTCTTATCGGTGATCAGGATAGCGGCGTTGTCCAGATCAGCCACCATCTTGTCGGTATCGGTGACCATATACGGGGTAAGGTAACCGCGGTCGAACTGCATGCCTTCCACGATCTCGTTGTAGGTCTCAGCGGTGGTCTTGTTCTCCTCAATGGTGATAACGCCATCGGAGGTGACCTTCTCCATAGCCTCGGCGATCAGACGGCCGATCTCGGGGTCGCCTGCAGAAATAGTGCCGACGCGGGCGATATCGTTGCTGTCCTTCACCTTCTGGCTGTGAGCCTTGATGGTCTCAACAGCTTGGCAACAGCTTGCTCATGCCGCGGCGGATATCCATGGGGTTTGCACCGGCGGTGACATTCTTCATGCCCTCGGTGACCATGGCCTGTGCCAGAACGGTTGCGGTGGTGGTGCCGTCGCCTGCTGCGTCGTTGGTCTTGGTAGCGACTTCACGCACCAGCTGTGCGCCCATGTTCTCGAACTCGTCCTTCAGCTCGATCTCCTTGGCAATGGTCACGCCATCGTTGGTGATGACCGGTGCGCCGAACTTTTTGCCCAGCACCACATTGCGGCCCTTGGGGCCCAGGGTGATCTTAACGGTGTTTGCCAGGGTGTCGATACCGGCACACAGTGCCTTGCGGGCATCCTCGCCCTGCTTGATCTGCTTAGCCATAATCAAATCGCTCCTTTAAAGCTCAATTTTCAAATATCAGAGGGGAAACCGCTCAGTCCTCAACGACTGCCAGGATATCGCCCTGACGGACGATGGTGCACTCTTCGCCGTCCACCTTGACCTCGGTACCGGAGTACTTGCTGGTGAGGACCTTGTCGCCGACCTTCACAGTCATCTTGACTTCCTTGCCGTCCACAACGCCGCCGGGGCCGACAGCGATGACCTCAGCCACCTGGGGCTTTTCCTTAGCACTGCCGGTCAGGATCAGACCGCCCTTGGTGGTCTCCTCAACCTCAACAGCCTTAATGACAACACGGTCTGCAAGAGGAATGATCTTCATAGTTCTTGCCCTCCTATAGTAAAAATATAATTTAAAACTTTGCTGTGTCCAAAGGGCCTCATATCGGCTCTTTGGTTCTTTAGCACTCCATTTCTCTGAGTGCTAAGTGTATTGTACTCATCTTGACCCGAAAAATCAAGACCTTTTTTTGCAATTCTTTATTAACAATTTGTGACGATTCATTCATTCAACGTATCATCAGCAAAACTCGGTTCAAAACCTTCCGGGCCTCCTTTCTTTTTTCTGCAAAAAAGGTCGAAGCCCCGTTTTAAGGCTTCCGGCCCTTTGGCTGCTCAGGAGATCCTGAAGGCTGATTTTTTCGCGTCTGGTCAGGTTACACTCTGTTCGGTCCTCTGCGCTGCAAAGCGCTCAAAAGCAGGCTTTGGCAGAAGGATGCGCCCTGCCAGCGGCTGTACCTGTACAGTGATCTGCTCCTTGGGTGCGCATTCGCCGTCTGCCGTGGCAACGATCGGCCGCGGCCATCCGCAGCGCGCAGGCTCACCTGTTTTGCGCGGCGGTAAATGAAATACGGCTCTGCAGCCCTGACGAGCTGACCGTTCTGGAAGTGCTTGCCGCTCTTATACATTCCCAGCAGCTTTGCAATGGTCACGCGGCTCACCTTGCGGATGATATATACATCCAGCCAGCCATCGTCGGGCTGTGCTTCCGGCGCTGCACAGAAACCGCCGCCATAGGTGCGGCCATTGCAGATGGCACACATCAGGCAGTCCACATCCAGCGTTTCACCATCGATGGTGTACTCCACCCTGCGGCCGATGTGTCCGCACAGCTGTTCCACAATGGAAAGCACATAGGCCATCTCGCCGCCGCACAGCGGGATGCGCCGGAACTTCGGGATGCCGTAGGCAACCTGCGCATCCAGACCGGCAGCGCAGATGGTGGCCGAAAGGCCAAGGCTGGTCTGCATCAGATCGATGCTCACCGGCCCACCGGCCAGCTGAGCATCCAGATCCAGAAACTCTTCCTTTGTACCAAAGGTGCGCAGAAAATCGTTGCCGCTGCCAAAGGGCAGACAGCCCACGGCTGCATTTGCATAGCCATAGATCCCGGTGAGCGCTTCGTTGAAGGTGCCGTCGCCGCCGGCAGTGAAGACCCGCAGTTCTTCCCCGCTCTGCCGGGCCTGCTGCGCAGCGGCATTGGCCAGCTCCCGGGCATGACCGGCGTGATTTGTGACCTGAATGGTATATTCTTCCGGCGCAAGCCTGCACGCGCGGCGGCAGCATTAATCTGCTGCGGCAGCGTACGGGTGCAATCGGCCTTACCGGCAGTTGGGTTCAAAAGGAATAATGTGCGCATGGACTTCCTCCTGCAATTCTGTTGCTTCTATGATAACAGAAAACCAAAAGGATGCAAGAGCCAATCTCACAATGTCCCTGCCCCGTACGCACAAAAAAGGAGCGGATGTCTCCGCTCCCCCCTGCAGACAAAAAAATACCGCCCCGGGTCTTGTAACTCAGGGCGGTCCTTTTGAGCTTCAGATGCTTTACAGTGTTGCGGTTTCGTCCTCCCGCAGGACGATAGCACCATCCGCCGAGCAGTCCGCTGTCCAGTGCTGGCCCACGCAGGCCGTGCCGGATGCGATCTGATCCGCAAGTGCCTGCTCCACTGCCCTGTCCACTGCGCGGCGCAGTTCTCTGGCCCCGTAAGCAGAGCGGGCCTTTGCTGCCAGCGCCTGCCTACCCGCGGTGTGTGATGCAGCTGGTAGCCGCTGCGGGCGGCACGCTGCTCCAGCTGGCACAGCATTTTTTCGGCAATGGCGCACAGGCTGTCGTCGGCCAGCGGACGGAATACGATCATCTCGTCCAGACGGCCTGCCAGCTCTGGCCGGAACCACTTTTTTGCCTCCTCAATGGCCTGCGCAGACTGCTTTTCAAACACGGCTTCGCTGCCCGCCGCAAAGCCCAGCGGCGTGCTCTGACCCGCCAAAAAACGTGCGCCGAGGTTTGAGGTGAGCAGTACGATGGTGTTGCGGAAATCCGCCTTGCGGCCCATGGCATCGGTCAGCTGGCCATCTTCCAGTATCTGCAAAAGGATGTTTTGAATGTCCGGGTGTGCCTTTTCGATCTCGTCAAACAGCACCACACTGTAAGGGCGGCGGCGCACTGCTTCGGTCAGCTGTCCGCCCTCGTCATGGCCCAGATAGCCCGGCGGCGCACCCAGCAGCCGGGCAGCGGTGTGCTGCTCCTGATACTCCGACATATCAAATTTGAGCAGGGCTTTTTCGCTGCCGAACCAGCTGACCGCCAGCGCCCGGGCAAGAGCCGTTTTGCCAACTCCCGTAGGGCCAAGAAACAGCATGGCACCCATGGGCCGGCCCGGCTCGCCAAGACCGGTGCGGCTGCGCCGGATGGCACCTGCCACCGCAGCCACAGCCCGGCTCTGGCCCACGATCTCGGCGTTGAGACGTTCTTCCAGCTTGTCCAGTCGTTCCCGCTCCTGCTCCCCTACCCGCTCCACTGGCACACCGCTGGCCTGCGCCACCACATGGGCGATATCGTCCGGCATCAGCGTGGGCTTTGACTGCTTTGCCTGCTCGGCCCGGATGCGTGCCGCCGCACAGGCTTCGTCCACAAGGTCGATGGCCTTATCCGGCAGAAAGCGCCCCGGCAGATATCGCACCGAAAGCTCCACCGCAGCCTGCAGCGCTTCCGGCGGAAGGCAGACATTGTGGTAGCACTCATAGCGCGGCGCAAGCCCATTGAGGATATCCAGCGCTGCGCAGGCGTAGGCTCCTCTACCTGCACCTTGCCGAAACGGCGTTCCAGTGCGGCATCCTTCTGGATGTGGGTGCGGAACTCTTCGGTAGTGGTAGCGCCGATAATTTGTATCTCGCCCCGGGCCAGCACCGGTTTTAAGATGCTGGCAGCATCGATGGCGCCCTCCGCCGCACCGGCACCCACGATGGTGTGGAACTCGTCTACGAACAGGATGGAGCTGCCGTCCCGCACCAGCTCTTCCAGCAGGTTCTTGAACCGCTCCTCAAAGTCACCGCGGTATTTGGTGCCCGCCACAAGGCTGGCCATATCCAGTGCCAGCAGACGGCGGCCCTTGAGCGCACGGGGCACACGATCCGTGGCAATGCGCTGGGCCAGCCCTTCGGCAAGGGCGGTCTTGCCCACGCCCGGCTCCCCCACAAGACAGGGGTTGTTCTTCTGACGGCGGCATAAGATCTCCACCATGCGGTCCAGCTCTGCTTCCCGGCAGAACACCGGGTCCAGTTCCCGTTCCGCAGCACGGCGGGTCAGATCCCGGCAGTACTTATCACTGGCGCGGCTGCCGCGCGGCGCACTGACCGTGGTCCGCATCTGATACGGCAGTACGAACTGCCCGGACAGCTGGCGGCATTCCCGCACGGCATCTGTGAGCTGCACGCCCATGGATGCCAGCAGGATGCCTGCTGTGCAGCCGTCATCCTCCAGCATGGCGCAGAGCAGATGTTCCGGCTCGGCCCGGTTCAGGTGCGCGTTCTGTGCCCCGATGATGGCGTAATCCATGGTGCGCTTGAGGTCCGGCGCAAGAGCGTAGCGATCCAGATGCAAAGCCGGTGCGCGGCGGCTCTCGGCCAGCTGACGGCGCACCTCCGGTTCCCGGATCTGCTTGCCCTCCAGAAACCGTGCTGCCGCCCCGTGATCCTGCTGCAGGATCGCCAGCAGCAGGTGGCCGGTATCGGCTTTTTCGCAGCCAAGGTTCCCGCAAGCTCCACCGCACTGCGCAGCAGCTGATCCGATTCGTGCGAAAAGCCCTTGTACCCGCCAAAGCCAAGTTTTTCCCAAATACTCATTTGCCCGCTCCTTGCTGATGAAATTCGTTTTCACAAGAAGTATAGCCCCGAAGCACAGAAAAAAAACATCTCTTTCTGTCGGGATGGGAAAACAAAAAGGAGATACCCGCAGGCATCTCCCCCTTCGCTGTTTGATTTTTTCAGTCCATTTCGGCCAGAGCCTTTTTCAGGTTCTTGGCGATCTGATCCGGGCAGCTGGTATTGCGGAAACCGCAGAGCGTGCCCTCCATGCGGTCGATCACATCTTCGGCCTTCATGCCCTTGACCAGACGGCAGATGCCTTCAGGTTGCCGTTGCAGCCGCCAATGACCTCCATGGACGCAATGGTGTGGTCATCGTTCAGCACAAAGTTGGTCTGCTTGGAACAGGTGCCGCTGTTCGGGAAGCTGAATTCCTTGCTCATAGTTCAAAATCCTCTCTTTTTGACAGAAATCCCGACGAAGATCGTCTGCTTCTATTATAGAGCAGCGTGCCGGAATGTCAATGTGACCGGGTCACACATCAATACCGCGGCGCTTGTGGGCCAGCTCCAGAATGCGGGCCACCTGATCGTCTGCCGTGGTACAGGTACCCACCGGGTGCGGCACCTTATGGTTTGCACCGTGGAAGTCCGTACCGCCGGTATGGATCAGCCCATACTGCTCACACAGAGCAGCACACTCGGCCCTGTCCTCCGGGCTGTTGCGGGGGTGCTCCACCTCAATGCCGTCGATGATGCCCTCTTTGGCAAGCTGACGCACCAGCGGCATGCTCTTGTAAACGGTCGGGTGTGCAAACACCAGCACCGCACCGGCAGCTTTCGCCGTGGCGATCACTTCCTGCACCGAGGGATATTTTACCTGATGCAGCACCACACCGCGCGCTCCCAGCCAAAGAGATAACTGTACAGCTTGCCGTACACAGCATCGCACAGCCCCAGCTGGTGCAGCGCTTCCATAATGCCGCTTTTGAACAGCACACCGCTGTCCTTTGCGTATTCCAGCGCCTGTTCCGTGCGGAACTGTGGGTACAGCGCTTCGATCTCCTTTGCGCTTTGCAGGCCGCACTCGTTGCGGCGCTGTCGCAGGATGTCGCAGTGCTCCTTCAGTTCCCGGCTTTCCGGGTCCGGGAAGTAGCACAGCAGGTGCACGCGATGCTTATGCTCATGGTCATAGCCGGTCAGCTCGGTGGCCGGGAGCAGGCGCACGCCGTCCTGCACAGGGTGCTCATAGCAGTAGTTTACGCTGAGCAGGGTGTCGTGGTCGGAAATGGCCATGGTGTCCAGCCCCGCCCGCGCCGCCATGAGCGGCAGGCGGTGGATGGGCACAGAGCCATCGGAACAGGTGGAATGGTTGTGAAGATCGCCGGGCATGGAAAATGAACCTCCCAAGAAAGCCAGAGAAAGGCTTCCCCCAAAGAGGAAGCCTTCTATCATATCAGTGCTTATAGAAATTGATCAGGCAGCCGTCGGCCAGGATCTTGCGCTCGTCGGCGGTCAGCGGAGCCATGTACAGGCTGAACTCCTTTGCGGTGTCGCCCAGCACATAGGCCTTGATGTTCTGCAGGTCGCCCTTGAGGGCCTCGCGGACATTCGGGATAAAGACATAGTCGCCCAGACCGAACGGCGTTGCGCCCACCAGCTGCAACGGCAGCATACCCCAGTTGATGAGGTTGGAGCGGTAGCGCTTGGTGGCGTACTCGGTAACGATGTTGGCACCGGCCCCCAGCACACGCTGGCAGCTGGCCGCCTGCTCACGGGCAGAACCATCGCCGGGCTTGACGGCAAAGATGGTGGATGCGATCTGCACATCGTTCCAAGTCAGGTTTTCGCAGCCGGGCACCTTGTGCAGCTGGGCCAGCACCTCGGCGCTGCCCTCGCCTGCACGGCGGGCCTTTTCTTCGGCCTGCACGGCCTTGGCACGGCCCACATACTCCGGGTCCTTGCGGCTGAGGGTGAACTCGGCCAGACCCAGAGGATTGGAACGGTAAGACGAAGTCTCACCGGAGGGGATCAGCTCGTCGGTGGTGGTGACAGGTCGGTGATGTAAGATGCCACCTTCAGCAGCAGGTTATCGCCCAGCGGTGCAATTTCGGGCCAGTCCTTGATGTTGGGGCCAAGCTTGAGCAGGGCATCGTAATCACCCTTGCCAAAGCCCTGATACACGCGGGTATCGTAGCTGGAAGGATCGTACTGATACTCCGGCACGGTGGGATCATAGTCGATATCGGTAGCCGGGGTCAGAATGCCGCCGTTGGCCGTGGTGGCCGCAATGCTGCGGGCATCCATCAGTGCCACACCGGAAAGCTGGCCGTTGCCGGGCTTGGAGCCTTCGCGGCTGGGGAAGTTGCGGGTGGTATGGCGGATAGACAGCGCGCCGTTGGCAGGCACGTCGCCTGCGCCGAAGCAGGGGCCGCAGAAAGCCGTGCGGACGGTGGCACCGCTGGCCATCAGGTCGTGGATGACTCCGGTGCGCACCAGTTCCATCATGATGGGCTGGCTGCCGGGATACACGCTCAGGGCGTAGTCACCGCAGCCACCGGTGTGGCCCTTGAGGATGGAGGCAGCTTCATAAATGCTGTCGTACAGACCGCCTGCGCAGCCTGCGATCACGCCCTGATCCACACGCAGTTTACCGTTCTCGATCTTGCTGCACAGGTCAAGGCTGACATCCTTACGGCCGATCAGCTTCTGCACATCCTGCTCGCAGGCATGGAGAATATCCTCAAGGTTTGCGTTCAGCTCTTCAATGGTAAATGCATTGGAGGGATGCATGGGCAGTGCGATCATGGGGCGGATGGCAGAAAGGTCTACCTCTACCACACCGTCGTAATAAGCAAGGTCGGCCGGAGCCAGCTTCTTATAGTCGGCGGCACGGCCATGCACCGCAAGGAATTTCTGCGTCGTTTCGTCGGTTTCCCAGATGGAGGACAGGCAAGTGGTCTCGGTGGTCATGGCATCGATGGCGTTGCGGGTATCCTGACGCAGAGACGCAACGCCGGGGCCAACAAACTCCATCACCTTGTTTTTGACATAGCCGCTCTTGAACAGCTTGCCCACCAGCGCAATGGCCACATCGTGCGGGCCGCAGCCTGCAGGCAGAGAGCCGGTGAGATAAATTGCAACAACACCCGGACGGGCCACATCGTAGGTGCGGCCCAGCAGCTGCTTTGCCAGCTCGCCGCCGCCCTCACCAATGGCCATGGTGCCCAGAGCACCGTAGCGGGTGTGGGAGTCCGAGCCCAGGATCATCTTGCCGCAGCCCGCAAACTTTTCGCGCATGTACTGGTGGATGACCGCCAGATGCGGGGGCACAAAAATGCCGCCGTATTTTTTGGCGGCGGACAGGCCGAAGCGGTGGTCGTCCTCATTGATGGTGCCGCCCACGGCGCAAAGGCTGTTGTGGCAGTTGGTGAGCACATACGGAATGGGGAATTTCTCCAGACCGGACGCACGGGCCGTCTGGATGATGCCCACAAAGGTGATGTCATGGCTGGCCATGGCATCGAACTTGATCTTCAGGTTTTCGGCATCGCCGCTGGTGTTGTGGGCCTGCAGAATGCTGTAGGCCATGGTGCCGGTCTTTGCGTTCTCGATGGCTGCGGCATCAAAGCCCTTTGCTGCCAGTGCGGCGCTTGCTTCGCCGTCTGCAGGCACCCATTCACCGCGGGCATAGTATGCGCCGCCGGTGCTGCACTTGATCATATCCAACATCTCGATTCGCCTCTCTTTTTGTATTTCCCGCCCGCCCTATCTTGCGGGCACTGCCCCAGCAGAGCGGTACGCTGCCCGCTCTGCCCTCTTCTGCCGCGCTGCCAAAGCATGCGGCTACGGCCCGGAAAACCGTATCTGAAGGTTATTATACCATGAAACCACGGAAAGAAAAAGCACTTTTTACAAATGAATCGTGAATGGAGGATGAAGAGGCGGGCTCCGTGCTTTTTCTTGACAAAGAAGCCATTCTATTGTATTATTATTAGCGTTGTATGCCGCTGTGGTGAAATTGGCAGACACGAGGGACTTAAAATCCCTTTCTGGAGACAGAGTACGGGTTCGACCCCCGTCGGCGGCATAAAAAGACCCCCCAAGCTTACGCTTGAGGGGCTTTTTATTTTGCTTATTTTACACCTTGCCGCCGTGCAGCTCTGCATACATCTTGGAACGGCACTCGGCCACAGCCGGGGTCATGTTCACATAGTGCTTATGCGGGCACTCCAGACGCAGTTCGCTCTCCCAGGTCTCCTCGGTGAGCTGCTTTGCAATGTAGGCTTCTTCTCTGCGATCGAAGGCAGCTCAATGGCCAGCTGACCATTCAGCACATGCGGCACCAGCAGCTTTTTGACCTTGGTGGGGGTAATGG
>ENA-OPZM01000261-OPZM01000261.1-human-gut-metagenome-genome-assembly--contig:-NODE-261-length-23299-cov-1.652684_pt1 | contig 23299 bp, 30 predicted proteins | sample MGYA00242478_ERZ504493 | MGnify/ENA primary metagenome ERZ504493 (study PRJEB26092, sample SAMD00036227) | human gut metagenome | host: Homo sapiens | study: EMG produced TPA metagenomics assembly of... | reverse complement strand
TAAAGTTGTTTGTGAAAGCATAAAAATAAAAGTTGTCAAATATTTTGTTAGCAGCTATAATAAAGTGGCAACAAAATTGGCAACAGAAAATCAGTGAGCCAAAATAATATATGCAACAGAAATAAAATAACGGCAAAAAAGACATAAAACTTAAACAAATATATTTAAGAGCATCTCTGAACTTGCCGAGTTTGAATAAAAGCTGTTTCAGGTCATTTGCAGATAGCATGAAAAAAACTCCTTTCAAAATAAAAAAGGTGAGGCTGCGTACAGAGCGTGTCTGAGAAAGGCTTTTCGCAAGCTGCGAGTTCCGGTTTGCGGAAATGATTTTTCAGACACGCGCTAGACGACAGCCTCATCCCAAAAGCTTTAACGTCTGGAAACACTCTGGCGCTTCACCAGTTTGGTTGCCATGCACATTTTCAGACATTCGCGTTTCGGATCGGCCACGCGGTCAAGCAGGCGCTGGACGCAGTGGCGCCAAGCTCGCGTTTTCTGACCTTCATGGTGGAAAGCGGCGGAACCATCATATCGCACATCGGAACGTCATCAAAGCCGATGATGGAGACATCCTCCGGAATGCGGTAGCCGTTCTCGCGCAGCGCACGCATGGCGGCCGCCGCGATGATGTCATTATCGGCAAAGTAGGCATCCGCGATCGGAGCTTTCGATTCGAGAAGGCGCAGCATGTCGCGGTAGCCTTCGTCTGAGGTCGGGGAAACCGGGTGGACATATGGATGTGAGGTGCTGATACCGTTTGCACGGAGCGCTTTGTAGTAGCCGTCGGCGCGTTCAGAGAAGTTGCTGATGTCGAGGCTCGAGTGAAAGTAGCCACGTTTTTGTGTCCGCACTGAATCAGATAATTCGTGGCGTTGAACGCCCCCTGGATGTTGTTGATCAGAACGCAGTCGTAATCGAGCTCATCGTAATAGCAGTCCACGACAACGATCGGAACAGAAAAATCGCGGAACTTGCGGAAATCGGACGGAGCCATTTCGGTTGCAAGAAGAAGAATGCCCTCACAGTCCACAGCGCGGAGTACATCGAGCTGGCTGTCAATATCCATGGTCTCATAAAAATAGGAGATATGAAGCGCACAGCCCTGGCGGGTGCATTCGGTGGAGATTCCTTCGGTCAGCTGGGAGAAGAACGGCGTGTCGGCAGCGACCTTTCCGTGCTTCTTATAATTGACCAGCTGAATAATGCGGGAGGAAGCGCCGGAGGTTCATTTTTTTTCGGCGCATAGCCATACTCGGCTGCAGTTTTTAAAACCAGCTCTCTTGTGGCATCACTGATGCCGGGTTTGTTATTGAAAACCATAGAAACCGTGGCAGGCGATACGTTGATCAGCTTTGCCAGTTCTTTCGCAGAAATATTCATAAGAGTTCAGCTCCTGTTCGATAAAATCAGCCCGCACGGTGCTTTCGTTTGTTTTGTGCATGCGGGATGTTGAAATTTATTTCAGTATTTATCTGAAAAATATTAAACTTATGCATTGATTTTAATATGAATTAAAAAAGAAGTCAACTTCTGAACTGTAAAAAAATGAAATATGAAGAAATGCATAAAGACAGCCATTCTTTTTTGTGTAAATTACTAAAAAAGATTTAATAAAGCTGAATAGATGTTGACAAGTTCAAAAGAATTTAGTAATATAAGAGCCATAGAAAGCAGGACAATTTAGAATAAAGTTTAACGAAAATTTAAAAACAATTAAGTGGAGGAAATGAATATGAAATCAGTTAAGATCGGATTTGCACCTACGAGAAGAAGTATTTTCAGCGCTCCGGATGCTGTAAAATACGCCAACCTGACGAGAGAGCGTTTAAAAGAGCTCGGCGTTGAATTTGTTGATATCACAGACATCAACGAGGAGGGGCTGTTTTACGATGAGGCGGACCGTGAGAAAATCCAGGAGAAATTCCGCCGTGAGAACGTAAAGGGAATCTTCTTCCCGCACGGCAACTTCGGAACGGAATATGTCTGTGCAAGACTGGCAAAGGAAATGGGGCTTCCGGTACTCCTCTGGGGACCGCGCGATGAGAGACCGGATGAGAACGGTGTGCGTCTCCGCGACAGCCAGTGCGGCCTGTTTGCAACCGGAAAAGTGCTGCGCCGTTTTGGTGTTCCGTTCACCTATATGACGAACTGCCGTCTGACCGATCCGGAATTTGAGCGCGGCATTCAGGATTTCCTTGCTGTATGTAATGTGGTAGATACCTTCCGCCACACCAGAATCCTTCAGATCGGACCGCGTCCGTTCGACTTCTGGTCTACCATGTGCAACGAGGGCGAGCTGCTGGAAAAATTCAACATTCAGCTTTCCCCGATTCCGCTTCCGGAACTGACTGCGGAGATGAAAAAAGTAAAAGCAGAGGGCAGCGAGGTGGAAAAAGTCGTTGCTTACTGCAACACCAATATGTGTGTAAAGATCAAACCGGAAGAACTGGAAAATGTAGCAGCTCTGAAGGTTGCAATGAAGAACCTGTCTGCAAAATATTCCTGCAATGCCATTGCGATCCAGTGCTGGAACGCACTGCAGGGTGAAATCGGCATCATGCCGTGTGCGGCAAACTCTCTGCTGAACGAAGAGGGAATTCCGGTCGTCTGTGAGACCGATATCCACGGCGCCATCACAGCTCTGTTGGTAGAGGCTGCCGGCAGAAACGATAAGAGAAGCTTCTTTGCTGACTGGACCGTACGCCACCCGGACAACGAGAACGGCGAGCTGCTGCAGCACTGCGGACCGTGGCCGATTTCTGTTGCACAGGAAAAACCGACGATCGGTTATCCTCTGGCATTCAGCCATCCGGGGGCTGTAGAGGCACAGGCAAAATTAGGCGAAATGACACTGGCGCGTTTTGACGGAGACAACGGAGAGTACTCCCTGCTGCTTGGAAATGCAAAAGGTGTTGAGGGACCTTATACGAAGGGAACCTACGTATGGGTTGAGGTACAGAACCTGAAACGCCTGGAGACAAAAATCGTGGAAGGACCGTACATCCACCACTGCGTCGGTATCCACGAGAACGTTGTGCCGGTTCTGTATGAAGCATGCAAATACATCGGCATTGCCCCGGATTTATATGATCCGATCGAGGAAGATGTCAAAGCATATTTAAGAGGAGAATGAAAATCATGAGTGAATACAAGGAATTGAGTTGTCTGGCGTATGATCTGCGGAAGAAAGTAGTGGAAATGGTAGTTTCCGGCAAGGGCGGCCACATCGGCGGTGACATGAGTGTCATTGATGTGCTTGTAGCGCTGTATTTTAAAGAGATGAACATCAGCCTAAGAACATGGACGACCCGGACCGCGACCGTTTTGTAATGAGTAAAGGTCATTCCGTTGAGGCATATTATGCAGTACTTGCAGCAAAGGGATTCTTCCCGATGGAAGAGGTCATCGAAAAATTCTCCAAATTCGGCAGCCCGTACATCGGCCATCCGAACAATAAACTGCCGGGCATCGAGATGAATTCCGGTTCTCTCGGCCACGGACTTCCGGTCTGCGTGGGAATGGCGCTGGCAGGAAAAATGGATAAAAAAGATTACCGTGTCTACACCGTTATGGGTGACGGCGAGCTGGCAGAAGGCTCTGTCTGGAGGGCGCAATGTCCGCAGGAAACTACAAGCTGGACAACCTCTGTGCGATCGTAGACCGCAACCGTCTGCAGATCTCCGGAAATACCGAGGATGTCATGAAACAGGACAGCCAGGAGGAGAGATGGGCAGCGTTCGGATGGAATGTTCTTTCCGTACCGGGCAACGATATGGACGCGCTCGTTCATGCGTTTGAGCTGGCGAAACACTGCAAGGGAAAACCGACGGTTATTATTGCAAACACAACGAAGGGCTGTGGTTCTTTCGTGATGGAAATAAGGCGGAGTGGCATCATAAAGTGCCGACACCGGAGGAAGTAGAACAGATTATGAAGGATCTGGATGAGAGAAAGGAGCACTGTCATGAATAAGATTCCAAACAGACAGGCCATTTGCGAGGTTTTAATGAAACATGCCGAAACGGATAAAGATATCGTAGTGCTCTGCAGCGATTCCAGGGGAAGTGCTTCCCTGACACCGTTTGCAAATGCATATCCAGAGCAGTTTGTGGAGATGGGTATCGCGGAGCAGGATCTGGTCAGCGTTTCTGCCGGTCTTGCAAAATGCGGCAAGAAAGCATTTGCGGCATCTCCGGCGTGCTTCCTTTCTACAAGAAGCTATGAGCAGGCAAAGATTGACTGTGCATACTCCAACACCAATGTAAAGCTGATCGGTATCAGCGGCGGTGTGAGCTACGGCGCACTCGGCATGAGCATCATTCTGCACAGGACATCGCAGCAATGGCAGCTATTCCGAACATGCGCGTTTATCTGCCGAGCGACCGCTTCCAGACAGCAAAACTGGTTGAGGCGCTTCTTACCGATGAAAAACCAGCTTATATCCGAGTGGGAAGAAATGCCGTTGCGGATATTTACAGCGAAGAAAATACCCCGTTTGAGATGGATAAGGCGACGGTTCTTTCGGAGGGCACCGATGTTTTACTGGTAGCCTGCGGTGAGATGGTCCGCCCGGCGCTCGATGCAGCTGCTATGCTGAAAGAAGAGGGAATCAGCGCAGGACTGCTCGATATGTACTGTGTGAAACCGCTGGACAAAGAGGGTCTGGTAGAGGCTGCAAAGAAGGCAAAAGTTGTCATTTCGATCGAAGAGCACGCTCCATTCGGCGGTCTTGGATCGATGGTGAGCCTGGTGGTCGGTGCGGAATGCCCGCGCAAAGTCGTTCATATGTCTCTGCCGGATGCGCCGGTCATTACAGGAACATCCAAAGAAGTGTTTGATTACTATGGACTGAATGCGGAAGGCATTGCAGCGAAAGCGAAAGAATTACTGAAATAATGATGTTTATGACGTTCCTGCGTGCCCGGACTGTGGAAGGCCCGGGGGTGCAGGGACGTTTCTTTATCTATAATAGTAATGGAGTTGGAAATATGGAGAAAAGGTATATTATCGGAATTGATCAGAGCACGCAGGGAACGAAAGCGCTGCTCTTTGATGGGGAGGGACATTTACTCCGCCGTACCGACCTGCCGCACCGGCAGATCGTCAATGAAAAGGGATGGGTGTCCCATGATCTGAATGAGATTTACCGAAATACAGTACAGACGGTAAAAACGCTGGTGGCAGAGTCCGGTGTTGCACCGGAAACAATCGCCGGAATCGGCATCAGCAATCAGCGTGAGACGACGGCGATCTGGGACAAGGCGACCGGGAAACCGCTGGAAGAGGCAATTGTATGGCAGTGCGGCCGCGCAAGCGGCATTGCGCAGGAGATTGCGGAGCAGGGGCACGCAGAGGAGATCCGCGAGGCGACGGGTCTGCAGCTTTCGGCTTATTTTCCTGCTGCAAAGATGGAGTGGCTGCTTCGAAACGGCGGAGAAGAAAGACAGAAACGTGCTGCAGACGGGAAACTCTGCCTGGGTACGATTGACAGCTGGCTGGTTTATAAGCTGACGGGGGATCATGCATTTAAGACGGATTTTTCAAATGCGTCGAGAACGCAGTTGTTTAATCTGAAAACACTGGCATGGGATGAGAAGATCTGTGAGATGTTCGGGATTCCGGTCTGTGCGCTGGCCAGGGTGTGCGATTCCGATGCGGTGTATGGGACCACGACGATGGAAGGATTGTTTTCCGAGCCGGTTCCGATCTGTGGTGTATTAGGCGACTCTCATGCGGCTCTGTTCGGACAGGGCTGTTTAAAACCGGGCATGATCAAGGCGACATACGGAACGGGTTCTTCGCTGATGATGAACATTGGAGACAAGCCGATTCAGAGCAGCCACGGCGTTGTGACTTCGCTTGCGTGGGGAAGAGGCGGCAAGGTGGACTATGTGCTGGAAGGCAACCTGAACTACACCGGAGCTGTGATTACCTGGCTGAAGGATGACCTGAAGCTGATTTCTTCGGCAAAAGAGACGGAAGGACTGGCGAGGGAGGCAAATTCGGCAGACCGCACGTATCTGGTTCCGGCATTTACCGGGCTTGGTGCGCCGTATTGGGATGAGAAAGCAACGGCATCGATCAGCGGAATTACCCGCACCACAGGAAAAGCCGAGGTGGTAAAAGCGGCTCTCGACTGCATTGCCTACCAGATCACCGACCTTGTCCGTGCGATGGAGCAGGATACCGGCATGCGGATCGAGGAACTCCGTGTAGACGGCGGCCCGACACGAAACGGATATCTGATGCAGTTCCAGAGCGATATTACGAATAAACGCGTAAATATTCCGGACGCGGAGGAGCTTTCCGGTATCGGGGCGGCTTATATGGCCGGTATTTCAGCCGGGGTCTACGATCTGGAAAAAACTCGCGGGAAATATGAAACGAAGTGTGTATGAACCGAAGATGGACGATGAATCCGGGAGAAGAAGTATGCCGGATGGAAAAGGCTGTCGACGGGGTGTTAAGTAAATAGTGGACTTGTGCTCTGTGCGGCGGGAGATTTTTTGCGCCTGACGGTGGGATGACGAAGGGGGGACGCGGGCATTACTGTACACTCGGCAAATACGCGTTTATGATAAGAAAACGAAGACGCATACGTGCGTGATTGAGAAATTTGAAAATAAAATAATCTACAAACAAAAAGGAACGATTTGGATAGAACGTTCCTTTTTGCATATAGAGAATAAATTGTACAGAAATAAAAGGCGCTGTATAAACAGCGCGTAATGCTGATAGAATGCGAGAAAACAGCAAGAAAAAGAGGATTAAACTTGTAGTTCAATGAAGAAAAGAATAGATGTGGTATAGTATCAAGAAAAGGGGATTTCGCATGAATGAAATCTCAATAGAAGATGTATTCGAGCGTGTCTGAAAAATCATTTCCGCAAACTGGGACTCGCAGCTTGCGAAAAAGCCTTTTTCAGACACGCTCTAGAGAGTACATTATGTAAAAAGAGGAGGGACAAGAGTTTGTCCGGTAAAAAACAGGAATTATGGTAAGATAAGCTGGTAATGGAGAACGTATGCAGATTCGTATGGATGAAAAATGGAGGGTTCTGTTTATGGCTACTTATGTTATTTCGGATATTCACGGTGAGTATGAGAGATTTATGGAGCTGCTGGAAGAAATTGAGTTGAAAGATACAGATACGCTCTATGTTCTGGGTGATGTTTTAGACCGGGGTGAGCATCCGATTAAGGTGATATTGAAACTGATGGAAATGCCGAATGCGTTCTGTATCGTGGGGAACCATGAGGTGATGGCGCTGGAATGTCTGCGGTTTCTCTGTCAGGAAATCACAGATCTTGCCATCGAGGAAGTGGATGCTGAACTGCTGGACAATCTTGTTCTCTGGAAGTATAACGGCGGTGATGCTACGATCCGGGAATTTCGGGCGCTGGATCCCGAGATGCGGGAGGAAGTACTGAATTTTCTGGAGGATTTCAGTCTGTATGAGGAGCTTACAGTGGGAGAAAAACAGTATCTGCTGGTGCATGGAGGCTGGGGGGATTCACACCGGAAAAGAGGATCGAGGAATATTCCCTGCACGATCTTGTATGGGCCAGACCAGATTATCAGAAGGAATACTTTGCGGATACAAATCTGGTAACAGGACATACACCGACGCAGACGATTCCGGAAAATGATAATCCCGGGTATATTTATAAAAAATATCACCACATTGCGATCGACTGCGGCGCATGCTTCCCGGGAGGGAGGCTGGCGGCAATCTGTCTGGAAACGGGGGAAGAGTTTTACAGTTCGGACAACAACAGGTGAACGATTTTAGACGTTCCATGATGCCAGAATCAGAAGACCGGGATTCGGAACCAGCAGAACAAGCGGGAAGATTTTTGAAACAGGACATGCCAAAACACAAGCAGGAAAGCCGTTTTGGGAAAAATGAGCGGATAACAAAAGCTTTGAAGATTGCAGGAGCTGACACGAAAGCTGCGAAAGAAAAGGAGATTTTGGATGCACTATATTATTACCGATATACATAACGACAGCTGGCGGTTCATGAAATTGCTGGAAAAAATGGATCTCAAAGAGGATGATCACCTGTATTTGCTTGGTGATTTGTTTGACCGCTGCATGGATCATCCAGACCCGGCGGGCGTGTATTTTCAGATATTGAAGCTGGGGAAAAAATGTACTGTGATCCGCGGCAACCACGATCATTGGCTTGCCAATTACATTTTCCGCTATTACGGAATGGATGAGAGAGACCGCGCCCTCCTGCAGCCGTATCCGTACAATTCCTTCCATCTTTTACAGGAACGCCTGACGGAAGTTGATTTAAAGCAGCTCGCAGAGCGCATCCTTTCCTGGCCGGTACAGGTGGAAATCGAGGTAGACAGTCAGCCGTATCTGCTTGCCCATGCCTGTACGGCAGAACCGGGAAAATGGAAACTGGACAACTATTATCTGATGGGGGATTTGTGGTACAAGGTTTTTCTTCATGAGGGAGTGCATGGATATATTTCCGTTTGCGGCCATCAGAACATGGGAAATGGATCCATCTGGAAGAATAAAAAAGGAAACGTTTATCTGTGTGACTGCGGCTGCGGCTTCGAGAATGGAAGACTGGGATGCCTTTGCCTGGAAACGAAGGAAACTTTCTACGTATAAACAAACAGAGGAAAAGCAATGAAGCGATATATGATGTCGGATATTCACGGATTTCTGGAGGCATTCGAGGCAGCTCTGAAAAAACAGACCTTTCGGGGAAAATCAGCTGATTCTGTTGGGCGATTACATAGATTATGGCCAGATGGCCGGGCGATGCTGGAAAAAGTCAGGGCATTGCAGGAAAATATGGTTCGGAAAAAGTCATTGCCCTGATGGGAAATCATGAAAAGCATTGCTGGACTGGCTGGAAGAATATGCAGATGTCAACCGGCATATCGGCAGTGTGGAGCGATATCGCAGCCGGGAATGGCTGGCATCGGATGCAGATGGAGACTATGAAACGCTGCACAGCTTTCTGAAAGAAGAACATTTTCAAGAGTTTCTGGAAAAAGAAGCACACCTCTCAGAGGATTCCAGAAATGCAGAAGCAGTACGGCTGATGCTCGAAGATGCGGGGGATCTGATCACCTGGATGCGCCATTTTCCTTACTTTTATGAAACAGAGCGCCAGATTCTGGTACACGCCGGAATTGCCGAATGGGGCGGTAAAGACTGGCTGTGCGTGACCAGCAGGGAGCTGATGGTGGGGAAAAGAACGGTAAGCCGCGGAGCATTCTATAAGGATGTGATTGCAGGTCACATCTCCACGGCAAAAATCAGTGGAAACAGAATATATGACGGTATCTGGCATGACGGTCAGAGTCATTATTATCTCGATGGAACCACCTGGCGGAGTGGAAAAATTCCGGTGCTGGAATATGACAGTGAAACTGGAAAATACAGAGAAATATGGTGAGACACGTTGTAATGCAGTACAGTAAGATCACGGCAGGGCAGAAAAAGTGATTTAGTCAAATCAAGCAAGTGGTAAAGTGGATTGCGAATATCCGCTTTGAAAAGACACAGGATCGAAACAGAAAGGAGTACATCAGATGCATTTACCAATCAGTGTGACACAGGATGAATTATTAGAAGTATTGCTTCAGGTTGCGCCGGTGCGGCCGGTTTTTATCTGGGGTGCGCCCGGCATCGGAAAATCCGCGTTAGTGGAAAAATTCGCAGACGAAGTCGGTCTGCCGTGTGTGTCGCTCCTTGGAAGCCAGCTCGCGCCGGAGGATATCATCGGCATTCCGCAGATCCGGGGCGAGACATCGGAATTCCTTCCGCCGAAGATGATCGCCAGAAAAGAGCCGTATGTCCTGTTTCTGGACGAACTCAACGCCTGTACGCAGGAAGTGCAGAAAGCCTTCTATTCCCTGATCCATGAGCGGCGGATCGGAGAATACCATCTTCCGGAGGGAAGCATTGTGATCGGAGCAGGAAACCGTGCCGAGGACAGCGCGATCGTAAAAACGATGTCGTCCGCCCTTTTAAACCGTATGTTCCATGTGCAGCTGAAAGCGGATGTGGGACAGTGGATCAAGTGGGCGCAGGCAGAAGGACTCCATCCGTGGGTCATTGACTATATCATTCAGCGGCCGGATCACCTCTTTTCCGAACCGCCGAAAACCGAAGAACCGTTTTCCACCCCGCGTTCCTGGCATATGCTGAGCGATGCGTTGAAGGAATACCGGGCCGGGGAGCAGGATATTCCGCAGGAAACATTAAAAATGATGCGTACGCCTGCCTCTTGGAACAGCATGCGGGGATGTTTCTTGCTTACACAAAAACACTGCGCAACACACATCTCCTGGATGACATTATCGCGCAGAAAGCAAAATGGCCGGACAAGCCGGAAAACCGGGATGTGCTGTATTTTCTCGCACAGTCCTTCCGCGCCAGACTGCTTGCAGAACTGCCGAAAAGCAAACAGGGAATTTCCGGCGGCATGCTTTCCTTTGCGTACCGCGCCAAGGGCATGATCAAAGAACTCGCAGTCATCAATTTCGAAATCGCCCAGATGACCGTCGCAGCTGATGGGGCGGAGGCACTGCCGGACTGGTTTATGATGGAAATCATCCGTGATCTGCCGCGGCTCGTCGGATGAAAAAAGGAAGGAGAAAAGGATGCCATACGTTCGAAGCAGGTATTACCGCGAAGAAGAAAAGCCGGCCGGGTACCGCAGAGTGGAGGCCGGCTTTGGTTTGCTGGAAAAAAATACACTGTTCCATCAACTGGATGGGTACATCACTGCAAAGCCTCCCATCTGAATGCAAAAGGAAGTCTGGCCTGTGTTACGAAAGATGGAGATATCTAACGTCAACATGCGGGCGAATCTGTCGCCGGAACAATGGTGCTATGTGATGGCACACAACCTTCTGCACCTGGCGTTCGGCCACTTTTGACAAAGCGAGCATCCCTTCCGACTGCGAATTTGTCCCGGCACTCTGGAACAAAGCCTGTGATATCTACATTACCAGATTCCTTTATGACATCCGCCTCGGCGAGCGATCTGCGCAGATCCGGCGGAAGCATATCCGATCAAACTGAACAGCGAGCAGAAAATTTATGAATATCTGTTGAAACACCAGGATAATGGTGCGCAGATCTGCGGGACAAACTCTGAAAAAATTAAAGGATATGATCGGGGTAGAACGGCCGATCGTTTATAAAAAGGGAGAAAGAAATGCATATGCTGAAAAAATTTTCCTATGCAGTCACTCATTCCATCAAATCTGCACTCTGCGATGCGGGAGGATACGATCTTAAAACGAAAAAGAATACCGTCATTTCCAGAGCAGCAGAATGGTTCCTGTCCCATTATCCGCTGCTCGGAGGTCTTGCAGCTACATTTAAAATTGTGGAGGACATTGAAATGTGCCATCGGTATGAAATCCATATTGCAGCGGTTGACGCAGAGCAGGGAATCATTTATGCCAATCCGTCGTGCGGATTTTCGGAGGAAGAGTGGATTTTTGTTCTCGCGCATGAATATCTCCATGCCGGACTGCAGCACCAGAACGGTGCAATGGGCGTGACTTCTTTTTGTGGAACATCGCCTGCGACTACGTCATCAACGACTGGCTGCACGAAATGGAGATCGGCAGAATGCCGCCGGATGGGCTGTTGTATGATGAAACACTTCACAACAAATCGGCAGAAAGTATCTATGATCTGATCGTGAAAGAGATCCGAAAGTACAAAAAACTAAACACCTTCCGGGGCTTTGGCAGAGGTGATATGTTTAACGGAAACAGACCGCATTTTACTGGAAAAGAAAACGGGGTCAGCCTGGATGAACTGCTGAAAAATGCACTGCGGGAGGGATTGGATTACCATCAGGAGCACAATCGTGGTTTCCTGCCGGCCGGCTGGTGCAGGAAATCAGGGCGCTTGCGATGCCGGTCATTCCCTGGGATGCCGCGCTGGCGAAGTGGTTTGACGTACAGTTTCCACCGCTGGAAAAAACACCGTACCTATGCGCGGCCGAGCAGACGGCAGGGTGCCACGCCGGACATTCCAAGACCAGGATATGCGTATTACGAGCAGGATCTGGAGAGCCGGACCTTCGGTGTGGTCGTGGACACGTCCGGTTCCATGAGTGCAAAACAGATCGGTATGGCACTTGGCTCCATCGCCAGCTATGCCGCGGCGAAAGATGTTCCGTTCGTGAGAATCATTTTCTGTGATGCCAAAGCGACGGATGCGGGATATCTGCACCGGAAGATATTGCCGGACGGGTAAAAGTCACGGGACGAGGAGGAACCATACTGCAGCCGGGCGTGGATTGTCTGGAACAGGCGAACGATTTTCCAAAGGACGGGCCGATTCTGATTATTACGGACGGGGAGATTGAGAATGACCTGAAGGTAAGACGAGAGCATGCATTTCTGCTTCCGAGAGGAAACCGGCTGCCGTTCCGGGCACGGGGAGAAGTGTTTTATTTTCGGGAATAGTGCGGCGTAGTCTGTGTCTCTGCAAGAAGCGATAGCAGCGGCAGAGAAAGCGGACAGAATTTGCGGATGATGTTTTGCGATACTTTAGAGAACAGAAACAGAGAACACGAGAGGAGACGCTGAGAATGAGCATTGTCATTACAGGCGATACCCATGGCACCTTTGATATTGAAAAAGTTGTACGCTATTTTAACGAGCACGAAGACGAGTACACCCGGGATGACTGTCTGATCATCTGCGGAGATGTCGGCATCTGTGGCTTTTCCGCAGCATACGAAGCGAATACGAGAGCCGTTTTCCGAAGTCTGCCGGTGACGACACTGTTTATCGACGGAAATCATGAGAACTTCGAACAGCTGAATTCCTACGCCGTGGAGCAGTGGAACGGCGGAAAGGTGCATATCATTGAGGACAATATGATCCATCTGATGCGCGGCCAGATCTTTACGATTGACGGGCTGAAATTCTTTACCTTCGGAGGTGCTTACAGCATCGACAAAATGTCCCGCGCGGAGGGAATTTCGTGGTTCCCGGAAGAAATTCCGTCACGGGAAGAGTACGAAGAAGGATGGGCAAATCTGGAAAAAGAAGATTTCCGAGGTGGCTACATACTGACCCACACAGCCCAAGAGATGTGGCCGCGGCAATGGGTATGGAGAGCTGTCTGACGATGAGGTGGAACTCCGCCAGTACCTGCAGCGCGTGGCGGATGAGACAGAATTTCAGAAATGGTATTTCGGACACTTTCATGAAGATGCGGAAGTGGAAGAGGTGTTTGTGTGTCTGTATGATGAGGTTGTGGAGTTGAGTTAGGACAGGATCTTGTCCTGAAAAAAATAAGAAGCATGGTAAGATAAAATAGAAGCAGAGAACAGCCAGAAAATGCACATCGAACCATAAAAATCTGCTTTGAAAAAAATAAAAGTTAATTGTGTTCTTCTGACGGGGCGTCCATGTGATCCAGCGCATACTCACACGCCTGAATCACAAAACTGGAAAAGGTAATGTCCTGGTCAGAATCGGAAATTGCCTGTTCGATCTGATCGATCAGGTGAATGGGGAAACGGATGGTTTTGTTTTCCGTTTCCTTGCGGTTGCCTTTTAACTGAAATGCCATATCAAACTCCATTCTGCTGCCGGAGAATATAAGAACGGAGCATGCTTCCGGATCTTATGTGGAAACTACGGGCAGCATAAAACATAACAAAGGTGTTTCAAAAAAAGTTCGACAAAAAATAAATTTTTCGAATCTGCGAAATCGAAAAAATGAAGAAAAAGCTGTTTTGGGGACAGCTTATTTCAGTGCACTTTTTTCTGGCTGTATTCTGATTTTAAAGAGTACTGGAAGCCCAGTCTGTTTTATTGTATTGCATAACTTGCTTGAAATATGCATTGCAAAAAGCAAGACAAAATATATTGCAAATAAAGGGAGGATGTATTACACTAAAAGAAATACAACAGAAGAAGGAGGAAAATGAACTATTCATTGCTCTGCTCAGCTAATGATTGGATGCAGAGCAAGAAAAGCCGCCTTTCCATTGACGGAAGGCGCCAGGGATCCTGAAGACAGCATAAGCGGCAGATATTCAGAGAAAAAGGATCGAAATTTTACATTTACGAGGGAGAAGACGTATGAAAGTGTGGAAGAAATTACAAGTTGTCTTTCTGGCACTGCTTTTATGCACCGGAATGATGACACAGCCTGCTCTTGCAGCATCGCTGCTTCAGGATGGAATCGAAGCAGCCTTGACAACAGACAAAGAAACTTACCAGCAGGGTGAAGAAATCAAAGTTACTTTAAACTGTAACCAATACAAATGATACAGCAGTAACGAATCTGTCACTGGAAAATATTTTGCCGGAAAATTTTGTGCTGGCCGAAAATGCGGAGACAACAAAAAAGATGGAATCTCTGCAGGCTGGAGAAACCGTTACGTTGACAACGGTTTGTACGGTAAAAGCATCAGATGACAAGAAGGATGATGAAAATAAGGAAAATCCTTCTGGAGATGACAAAAAGAATCCGACAGATAATGAAAAGCCAGGAAATGGAAACGTAGCAAATGACACGAAGAATCCTGGTACGACAACGGGCAGCAAGGATTCCGGAACGACATTAACAAAAGATCAGGGAACTGGAAACGCAAAGCAAAGTGGCCAGTCCTTAAAGGCTGAGAAACTGAAATCTGCACCGAAAATGGGTGACAACACCAAAATTATTGTTTGGGTTGTACTGCTGGTGCTGGCAGGAGCAGCCATTGTTGTTGCACTGAAGAAAAAAAACAGAAGAAATAAAATGTTGGCGTGGTTTCTGTGCCTGATTATGACGGGAAGCACCGTTGCAGGCGTATTTCCGGAACGGGCAAGAGCAGAAGCACAAAGTGTAAACATAGGAAAGGTCATGGAGCTTTCCAAGAATATTCTTGTGGATCAGACTACCGTGGAGTTGAAAGCAAAAGTTGAATATACCTACGTGAAGTCAGATGATCCATCGGACGACACCAAAACATATACACGCGGTGAGTGGGTGCAGATGCTCGCTGAAAAGGTTGAAATGAACCTGGATACAGATCCGGATTCCTTAAACCATTATTATGCGGATACGGCAGGAAATGCGTATGAAGCAGCAATCGAAATCGCAGAGAAATATGGAATCCTGCCGCCACCGGATATCGAAGATCTGGAGCAGGATATCCCGTTTTTCTATCCAGATGAACCGGCAACACGCGAATTTGCGGCTTATACGGCAGTACATGCAATGGGATTCAATGGAATACATTCGTATGATACGAACAGTTGGACGGATTGGGATAGTATTACATATCAAAATGAAGTAGCAATTGCAGTAGGGAAAGGATTTCTGGAGTTACAAGGGAGAAAATCAGTTCCAGCCGAAGATACAGCTTTCTGCAGCGGACGTTGAGATGATTTTTAAGAAAATTGATGAAATTCGACGGGAAGATATAGATCCATTGGATGATGCTTACGACAATATACAGTATGTCGATGGTGTGCTGAAAAAAGAATTAGAAAATGTAACAGATTATAATATAGTCGAAAACTCTGACGGGACGTATACCGTTACCCTTCCAAGAACAAATGAAACAGAAAAAATTGTGGAGGGAAGTATCATTGTTCTTACTGCTAATGAAGAGAATCCTTTGGGGTGTGCTTTTAAAGTTATAACAGCAACAGAAGCAGAAAATAAAAGAATTTTTACATGTGTCGATCCGGAATTATGGGAAGTTGTGAAAAAAAATTGATTTCGTTGCTGGTGGAACTGCAACAGTGGGTGAAATTGTAGCGGCGGATGGAGTAGAGATGACATATGATCCGAATGGAACAGTAGGAGGAGAATATGCGATTGCAACACAAGGACAACTGAACTTCGGAGGCTCAGTAAAAGTTCCAGGAAAAATATCCTGTACACTGAAAGATTTTAACAGTGTAGAGGATGGAAATATAAAGATTGAGTTTGAAATCCCAGATATTACTTGTGCGGCCACCATGGATATTAGTCGAGCTGGAATAGAACTGGATAGGTTCAAGTTTTCGCTGAATGAAAAACTAGGTGTAAATTTAGAAGTAAAAGGTGAATATAAGCCTAAAAAAGTAAAACTTGGCGAATTACCGTTGAGGATTCCGAATGTTCCTGGAATAGAGTTAGTTCTTGGATGCTATGCGACACTTGAAATTGATGGAACAGTAAAAGTAACCTATGAGTTGATGCAACAGAAGGATTTGAATATAAAAATGATACCTGGCGAAATTTAAATAATTTATCACACAATTTTGAGCCGGTAAATGTAAGCGCAGGGATAGAAAGCGGACTGATGTTGGAGGCAAAAATTAGACTTTTTAAGAACTGGGAACTTGCAGGATATTATATACAGGGTGGTGTTGGCGCAGAGGTATCTGATACAGTTCATAATTCAGATGGAAAAGTTTTACTTTGCACAGATGCAAGCGTATATCCATTTTTAAAACATGGCGTAGATACAGATACAGAAATTGGAAAAGCGCTAGAAGAACTTCAAAAAGAAATGGAAGATGTGTGTGGCTATAAATGTGAATTGGAATTTGAAGTATATAAAAACGATGAAAATAATCCCAAAAGAGGTTTATTCCATTTGGAAAACGGACAGATCGTAAAAGATTGCACCTATGGCCATGGTGGCATTAGCGGTTATGTTTTTACAGCAGAAGGTGGAACACCGGTGGAAAATGCTAGGGTTAAGCTGTATTATGTCAACGATTTAGAAAGCTGGGACAATTTTGAAGGAGTATCTGGGGAAAAACCGATTATCTCGAATTTTATATACGGATGAAAATGGGCATTATAGTGCAAATAATTTAGCAGAAGGAATTTATAGTATTGTTGCTTCAGCCACGAGTGATCAATCGTTTGGCTTATCAGAAATACGAATTGAAAAAGGAAGTATAACTTATGTGGAAAATATTTATATGATAGATCGTAATGATGGAACAGGTGGAACCGTAGAAGGAGCAGTGACGGATGCAGTAACAGGAGAAAAAATTACAGATGCGTCATATAGTATTCGAAGTGATTGGAATAATAAAGACGGAGAAGAAATCTTTTACGGCAAATTTGACGGAGAGAATTTCTCACTTACGTTACCATCAGGACACTATACCATTGAAACAAGGAAAGCGGGATATATAAACAACTATATTAATATAACAATAAAAAGCCGGGGAGATAGAAAACACCAATATTGTTCTTGTACCGGGAGATGGGGACGGTGAAACCGCAGGAGAACTCCGCATCGTATTAACCTGGGGCGAAGAGCCGTGGGATCTGGATTCTCATCTTGCATGCTACTCATCGGACAAACCGTATCATATCTGGTTCGGACAGACAGATTTCGAAGGAAATTCGGTTGGAAACTTAGACGTAGATGATACAAGCAGTTATGGTCCGGAAACCATTACGGTACGTAACGTAAAAGCAGACGAGAAGTTCAGCTATTTCGTACACGATTATACCAACAGTTACAGTGAAGTGTCCAATGAAATGTCTCTTTCCGGAGCGAAAGTTCAGGTTTATCTCGAGGGCAAAAACATTGCAACTTACACAATTCCGACAAATCAGCCAGGAACCTTATGGCATGTTTTCGATTTCGATGGAGCGACCAAAACGATTAAATCTGTAAATACGTTTGAATATCAGAGCGACCCATACACCATCGGTGGAATTGCTCAGGAGATGGATGATGTGGATGACACAGAAGAGATTGAAATGTACGCTGGAAAGATACGAAACAAAAAACAACCGGAGCAGAATGTGGTTGTTGAGGAAACTCCATTACCGGAAACAACATCAGAGAGCGTGATTGCAGAGTCGGAAGAGATGCCAGAATCAGAAGAACCTGTTGCAGCAGTATCCGAATCAGAATCAGAGCCAGATGATGAAAATGTGGTAGACGATGAAACGGTAACTCCGTAATATCAGGAGGTTTAAAGTGTGGTGGATCAGTAAATCTGGTGCACCACATTTTAAACGAATCAAGCAAGCAGCGAAGCGGATTGAGAATATCCACTTTGACAGGCAGAATAAGGAGCAGATACAGATGAAAAAATGGATCCGCGCAGTATTGGCAGGCATAATCATTCTGGCGTTGATTTTGTTTGGGATTTTTGCTGTTCGAAATACACAGAAGAGTACAAAACCGGAACAGAATCCAGAAGAACAGAATACGAGCGTATCGGAAAACAGCACATCGGATGAGAGTACAGCAGAAAACAGTACGGATGATCCTGACATCATTGTAAAAGACAATGTGAAGGTGATTATCAATGAGATGAAATCAGAAGATCAGCCAACGGAAGTTTCTGACAACAGACTCACTTTCGAAAAAAGATCCTGGATACCAGAGCGGAGATGTTCTTGTTGCGGGAGAAATCAGTGCAGCGCCATCTGGATTTATTCGAAAAGTAGTAAAGACAGAAAAAACAAATCAAGGTTACCAGGTGGAAACAGAGCAGGCGACCCTGCTGGATGTATTCGAAAAGGCACATATTATCAAACAGTTCCGGCTGACGGAGGATGGTGCGAGTGAAACAGGAAACAACAGTGTTTATACCATCAAAAGGCTGTCTGAAGATGGATCGGAAGAAGAAACAGAGGAAGAAAACAGTGATTACGACTACAGTGTCTCGATCCAGGTGGAAGAAGAACCCGTTCAGCTTTCTGGAGAAGCAGGATGGGGATGCTGGTTGGAACTTCAGATTGATATTGAAGATGGTGAAATCCAATGCGGAATTGCGGTAAAGAGTAAAGCCGGTCTTTCCATGGAATGCGGTGCAAACAGCGAGAAAGAATTTGAAAAGGAAAAAACCGTTTACGAACGAAAACTGCCGAATATCGAGTTCAATGCCGGTATTGTACCAATTGTCATTACTAATCATCTGGAAGCCATTGTCGGGGCATCGGGAAGTCTGGAGGCGCATTCACAGCTCTTACAGCGCGACAGCCGACAGCACCCTGGGATTCCAGTATGACAGCAGAACCGGCAAAGTAGAAGAAGTCAAAGAAGGAAATCTGAATTCAGACGGACTGGAGTGGAGCACGGTTGAAGTGAACGGAAGTCTGGAAGCATACATCGACATCCGGCTGAGTGCAAAATTATATGACAGCGCTGGCCTGAACCTTTCCGGTGGAGCAGTTGGAAAAGCAGAAGGCCAGGCAAAGGTATCCATGAAGGACGACCTGGGCGGATATGCTGGCTCACTGGATCTTTCCATCAGTCCGAGAATTAAAGGAAAAGCAGTGTTGATCTTCCGGTCATTGATAAAAAAATGCAGGAAACAGATCTTTTTGACCGGACTTTTGATCCGATCTGGTCAAACACTGGGAATCAAGTGCAGACTGGCAGAGGGATATGGAATGGACAGAAAACGAGGAGCAGGGAGATATTTATGCTACACGGTATGGAGAAGTAAATCAGTGTGACAGCACGGCATTCCAGTTTGAAATCCCAAAAGGCTGGGAGATTCAGACGGAGGAAGTTGGCGGTCCCATGGATGCAGTCAGAGAAAACGTTGTTCTGGCAAACGACAGAGGCGTTACCGTTTCGTTCTGGTACTGTCAGGGTGCGCTTGGCGGCTATTCGCGTGATATGCTGAAGGCACAGGTTTCACAGGCAGACACTTCTAATTTTGTGCCTGGATACCCATGGGGAACCGATCGTGACTGTTCGGATCTTGGTGAATTTATGGTAGCACGAGTACATATCACAGGCGAGATGATGGCTGGCATTGATGATGATTATGTTCCAGTGGACAGCACGCTGTTTGCAGTGATACCGACATCCCGTCTTGGCGAGATTGAATTTGCAGGCCAGGCGGGGGACGTAGATGCATTTTCCTTTGATTATCCAACACCAGTTGCATTTATCGCAGAAGCGCCAGATGGAACATTTACGGAAAAAGAAGAAGAACAGGTGATTCACATTTTGAAGAGTTTTAACGTGGCTGAATTAGATTAAGAGGTACCCCGGAGCAGAAAGACATGGACTGCGTTCCGGGGTATTTCAGCATCACGTAAGATAAGATGCAAAGAAAGTACTATTTCAAAATCTTGTGAGATCAAAGCGTGAGGATTTTTTTGAAAATTACATAAAAAGAAATAGTAAAGAGAAACGAGCTGCGATATAATGAATGTGATGAAAAATGCGTAACGAAAAATCAATAAAAATATGGAAAAGAGCATAGAAAACATGGATTTTTCGGGATGCAGAAAGAAAAAGGGAGGAGCGTTTCGAGATGGAAACAAAGAACAAAAAATAAAAAGACAAGTCATCATGCTTGCTGTAATTGGTATTGCGATTGTCTGCATTTGTGTTATCGGAGTTTTGACGAAGAAAGCGTATGACCGTCACCAGGAAGAACTTCGCTTACAGGCGATTGAGACAAAAAACAGTGAGATTGATGCGGAATATCAAAAGTTTGAAAACGAAGAAGACCGGGATAAAAAACTGGAAGTGCTGAAACAAGAAGCGGAGAGTGCAGAAAAGTATAAAAAGACAGAAGGCGCTTATGAGGAATGCTCTTCACATTATGAAAAAATAGTTGCACAGATGAAGAACTCCTTTGTCTCCGAGTATGACGATACGATCAAACAATCGTGGATAAATCGGCGATGATGTTGAAAAAGTGGATGATAAGGAAACACTCAAAAATGCTGTCAGCGAATTTACGGCATTCAAAGACACGTTAAAAGATGAATTCGAAAAGTATAATACCGTCGAACAGGACAGCTTTGACGAATATAACAGTACGATTGATGAATACGTGAAGAAATACAATGACAGAGTAACCGCGATCGAAAAAGCGGAAGAAGAGGCCCGGAAGAAAGCAGAGGAAGAAGCAAAGAAAAAAGCTGAGGAAGAGGCGAAAAAGAAAGCAGAAGAGGAAGCAGCGGCGAAAGCGGCACAGGAAGAAGCAGAGAGAAAAGCGGCAGAAGAAGCTGCAGCAGCCGAGGCAGGCCAGAACTCAGAAAGTGCATATAGCGGTGGCTCAAGGGACAGAAGAAAGAGACTATTATTAACGATAACAGCAGCAATGGCAGTAGCAGTGGTTCTGATTCCGGCAGTAATTCTAATGGGGACGACTGGAGTGCAGGAATGTATCATAGCTGGTATGTAGATGAAAATGGAAATAAAATTGAGGGAAGCGGTGATTACTTTGACCGAAGCACAGGCGAACTGTATGATGAAGATGGAAATGATTTAGGAAATCTGGGCGAATGGCTTTGGGATTAAGTAAGATATCGGGACAAGTTTCTGTCAACATTTTCCATTTAACATGAGATAAAATGGCAGAAAAGACAGCAAATACAGCAAAGGATATTCATGCTACATTCACCGGATTCCACTACATAAAGGATGGCGATTATCCAAATGATTTCGAGGTATGCTTACTGATTCTGAAAGACAACAGTTTATCAGCTGGCTGCTGGGATACCGGATTATACGCCACGGAAGGCGGCAAGCAGCCAGGTGCATTCCGGCAGGCAAGGGGCTGCTATATCGATGCGGACTATGTAAAAGCCTGGACGAAGCTGGAGGATAAGGTGTATAATTTTCAGCAGAACAGTATTGTATGATTGGAGTACGAGAGGAGAATTGCAATGGACAGAAGAAGTAATATATCGCGATATTTCAAGATTCTATGGATTTGATAAAAGCAAGCCAGAAGCTCCAGCAGGCAGTTCAGTTTTCGATTCAGAACCAAAAGCTGTATGTTCCATCGCAGGCAATTGCGCCTCCAGAACCTGGAAAATCACCTTGCAAAACGATTGTTTCATCTAAAAGAAGCTTCGAATCCGCCTCTGCATACGCAAAAGCCGGAAAACGAGTCTGTGTCCTGAATTTCGCCTCTGCAACCAACCCCGGCGGCGGTGTGACACGGGGAAGTACGGCGCAGGAAGAATGCCTTTGCCGATGCAGCACACTTTATCCATGCCTGGGCACAGAAACGATGTGGCATCAGTTCTATCAACCGCATCGGAAAGCAGGTGATCCACTTTATAATGATGATCTGCTGTATACACCGGGAGTCGTCGTATTTAAGACCGACACCTCTGCGCCGGAACGAATGGAAGAAAAAGACTGGTATCAGGTAGACATCATTACCTGCGCAGCCCCGAATCTCCGAAAGAAACCAAGCAATGCCATGAACCCGTCCGCAGGAAATGCGCCGGTTAAGATTAGTGAGAAAGCACTGTACGAACTTCAGATGCAAAGGCTGGAACGTGTTTTTCAGGCGGCAGCATCGAACGGAGCGGAAGTTCTGATTTTAGGCGCGTTTGGCTGTGGCGCTTTCTGTAACCCGCCGAGAATTGTAGCACGTGCATTTCGGAGTGCACAGGAAAAATACGCATCCTATTTTGAAATGATAGAATATGCGGTGTTCTGCGGCAGAAATGATACGTTGAATTATGATACATTCAATCAGGTGCTTGGAGGTAGAAAATAGAATCTAAACGTGTTCTGAAAGAACACAAAAGCGAACAGAAGATACGAGCGTATGAAAAGCACAAACAACAAAAATGAGAGGGACGGCTGTAGAATATGAAAGTTCTGAACTTCGAGGACAGTGTTTATAAGGCAAATGCAATTCGAAAAATATTAGGTAACCGCTGTGGTGTGGCATCGGTTGAGCAGGTGTCTAATGTGGAAGATGGTCTGAAGATGTTGAAAGATGCAGAAAACGCATATTTTACCCATAAATCCGGGAAAAAACCACTTTGTATCGGCGATGAACTTGTCGTACAGATCAGCCGGGAAGCGGTAAAAACGAAAGCGCCTACTGTAACTTCTCATTTAAGCTTCACGGGAAGATATGCCGTCTTAACTCATGGAAACACCCGGATCGGCGTATCTTCAAAAATTCCACGGGCGCTTCGGGATGAATTCAAAGACCGCCTGTCACGTATGAAAAATGAACAGTTCGGCATCATTATACGGACAAATGCAAAAGGCGTACCGTTTCAGGAGGTCGAAGACGAAATTGAACGTCTGAAAGAAGAATATAAAAAGTTGTTAAATACAGCATTGTCAAGAGTTGCTTTTTCACGTTTGAAATCGGCTCCTCCGACGTATATATCAGACTTAAAAAAACGTATACATGGAAGGAATGGAAGAAATCGTCATAGAAGGAAAAGACTTGTATACGGAAATACAAGAATACTTCTTACAGAATTTCCTGAAAAAGTAAAACTTCTCAGACTTTATGAGAATCCTGATTTTTCCACTTTGCAAATTTGTATTCTACAGAAAACCGCATTGGAAAAGGCGTTGAAAGA
>ENA-OPZM01000260-OPZM01000260.1-human-gut-metagenome-genome-assembly--contig:-NODE-260-length-23340-cov-3.000258_pt1 | contig 23340 bp, 23 predicted proteins | sample MGYA00242478_ERZ504493 | MGnify/ENA primary metagenome ERZ504493 (study PRJEB26092, sample SAMD00036227) | human gut metagenome | host: Homo sapiens | study: EMG produced TPA metagenomics assembly of... | reverse complement strand
CTGCTGGCCGGGTTTGACACCTACCGTTCTGCTACGCTGGATGCTATTTTTGGTTGTTTTGCCCCCACCGGCAAGCTGCCCCTCACCCTGCCCCGCGGGGATGCCGTGCTGGCCGTGAACGCCGACGGCGTTTGCATCAGCCAACGATGTGCCCGGTTACGACAAAGATCGCTATATGCCCGATTCCCTCAAAGACGAGAACGGCAAAGCCTATGCTTACCGCGATGCTGCGGGAAATTATTATGAGTATGGATTTGGGTTGGAAGGATAAGCCTGTTGGTGCGGCAAGGCAAAACGACGTAAAACGATTAGTAATTAGCAATGAGTAAATGAAATAAAGCAGGGCTCGGTGCCATTTCCGCACCGGGCCCTGCTTTTTGCTGATTGGCTTAAAAAATAAATAACAATGAATAAAGAATAATGGTGGCGGACTGCGGTGCGCTGCTCAGAAATATTAGGTGGGTTATGCGTTAAAAATATACGCCAGAATAAGCGTTCATCATGGTCGGATAAGCATGCCCTACAAGCGATTGCGTTACAAATGCTATGATTTGCAATGCCACAAAGCCCGCAGGACGATGACAAGCATCGTCCCCTACAAATCGTTTGTAGGTTTGCGGCAAAGCATTTACGTTTCTCCCCGGCGCGATGGGGCAGCGGGGAACTGCAAATCCGCAGCATCCCCTGCTCCACCTCAAATTCCTAATTGCTCATTTCTAATCTCTAATTGCAGATACACCCTAACAGCTTTCTAACCATTTTTCGCTTTCCATCGCTCCAGCTGGTATTGCTTATCCGCAATCACCTTATCAATACCGGCAGCGTGGAGTTCGGAACGGAAGAGGGGCAGCGCTTCTTCGGGGTCCAGGTAGCCGCTGAGCAGCGCATTGTTATACTTGCGCACAATTTCCAGGCAGCTGTTCACCGTGGGGCGCAGCTCGATTTTTGGAGTATAGGTAAAGCCATATGCTTCGGAGGTTATCACGTCCGTCGGGCCGGTGTATCCCACCTCGGTTCCGTCTGCATTCACCCAGGTGCTGGCGGCCTGGCAGTTGGGCTGACCCCAATGGACGGTGCTCCACTCGTTGGCGGGCAGCTCGTCAATATTGGTCACATGGTCAACATCCAGGCGGCGGTAGTCCACGCCCTCCACGCCGTACAGCAAAAGGTCTGCGGCCTCGCGGTCGGTGTACAGGTATTGCAGCAGCTGCATCCCTTCGCGTTTGTGTTCACTGCGGGAGGAAATGCACCACCCAATGTTCAAAACGCTGGTGTTCTGCAGCTTGCTGCCCAGCGTAATGCTGGTCAGCCGCTGTTTGGTGCTGCGTGTTACGCTGACAACGTTCTGCTCCGCAACGCGGTGGGAGAATGCAAACCCGTCATACATTTGCATCAGGCGGGTGTTGGGCGCATTGGTCAGGGGTACGTCCTTCAAAATCAGACCCTCGGTATACCACTGGTGCATCTGATTGCACAGTTCCTCATACTCCGGGGTATCGTACAGGTTTACCACCTCGGTGCCGGTGTTGTGAAGCAGCACGCCAAGGCCGTTGTTCAGCGGGTCGCAATCCAGCATCATCAGGGTCTGGCCAAAGTGTGGTACCAGCGGTACGCTGCTGGGGTTTTGCTGTTTGGCAGCCAGCAGCAGGGCGTGCATATCGTCCATAGTGTGGATGCTTGCCGCATCGATGCCCAACTCGTCCAGAACATCAGCACGTACCTCAAAGCCGATGGCCACCGCAGATGGGTTATTGCTCGGTACGGCAATCAGCTTGCCATCGTACCGCATACAGTTCCAGCGGTCCTGGCTCACAGCTTCTTTCAGTGTGGGGAACTCTTCCAGCCAATCATCCAGCGGTTCGGCAGTGCCGTCCGCGGCCAGGCTGAACATATTTTCGGCGTCCGTATAGCAAAAAACGTCGGGTTCTTTGCCGAGCAGCAGTTCGCGTTCCAGTTCTGCATTATAGTTGGTGGTGGACTGTTGGGAGATCTCTACCGTAAATCCAAACTTTTCCGCGGTCAGTTCGCTCAATACTTCGCCAATGCGCTGGCACGCGGCTTCGGAAGAGGACCCTACCGTGCGCAGCTTGATAATGGGCAGCTGGTCCGCCTGCTTGGGACTGCCACAGGCGGTCAGCAGCATAACGCTAAGTGCCATTGCGGCAGCTGCCGCCGCATGATACAGTTTCAGCTTCATTTTTCCTCCGTGTGGCGTTCCTCCTGCGGGGTAACGTCCATGATCTTTTTATAGGTATAGGAAAAATGCGAAAAATTATTGTACCCCAGCTTGGCTGCAATAAAGCCGACCGGCAGCGTTGTGGTACGCAGCAGGGTGCGGGCGGTTTCCATTTTGCGGCGGGTCACATATTCTTTCAGGCTGTAGCCCGTCTGCTTTTTCATCAGGCGGGTCAGATAGTCAGGGTTCAGATGAACATATTCGGCCAGTTCATCGCGGCGCAGCTCACTTTCCAGGTGCTCATCAATATATTGCTTCAGCTTGTCCAGTAGCTCTTTGGATTCATCCACACTCTTGTGCTCTGTCCAGGAGGATGTCACATACCGGATCAGGGCTTTCATCTCGTCCACTGATTTCATGCCGTTGCGGTATAATTCCAATGCTTCGGCTGGTAGAACAGCTCGTGAATCTTTCCTCGCTGCCGCCCACGGTAAGTAGATCATCTGCATGAAGTCTGATAAAAGCTGCGCAGTGAATCAGCGTTCATCTCGCCGCGGGCAGACATTTCATCCAGCAGGGTCATGGCCTCCTGCTTTACGGCTTCGGGGTAGCCATCTTTAAGCAGGATGTTCCAGGTGCGGATCTGCGGCACGCGGAAGATATGCGGCTGGCGCGGGGCTTCTTTCAGGCGGAACACCCCGCTGCGCAGTGTTACATTTTCGCCCTGCATGTGCAGCAGCTTTTCCCACAAATCAGGCATCTTGGGCACAGGCAGTTTATCATCCAGATAGAACGCCATGCTGCACCGCAGGTACTGCTGCGCCACATTGCTGATATACATCAGCTGGCGCATGATCCCTTCAAGATCCATCTCCTCGCCCGCAGTATTTTGCAGCAGCATAGCGTAAGAGTGTTCATCCACCGAGGCAATGGGCGAAAGTTCGGAATGTACCGCAAAAGTTTCAGCGGCAATGTTGTTCAGCGCCACAGCAAGCAGCTGCTTTTCCCAGTGGTCTGCAGTCGGCTCCCACCGCAGGATGTGGATCAACACCAGGTAACCGTCCCGGTCACTGCGGGGGAAAATCCCCAGCCCCTGCAAGGTTTTGACATCCCGTTCGTTGTGCTGGCGGCTCAAAAACGCGCGGATCGCCTGGGCTGTGATGGCCTGCGCCTGCTCGTTGAACGCGCGGCCCATCTGGGTCAGCTCTTTCTGATCGCGGCTGGCCTGCACATCTTTCACTGCGCGGGCTGTCACCTGGCTGATTTCGGAATAGGGTGCGGGCTGGATGATATAATCGAACGCGCCCAGGTGCATGGCTTCCTGCGCATAGCTGAACTTGGCGTGGGCTGTTAAAAAGATGCACCGGGTGGCAAAGCCTGCTTCTTGACCCACTTGAACAGCTCCAGGCCGGTTTCTTCCGGCATTTCGATATCGCACAGCATCACATCGGGCACCGTGTTCAGCATGGCGGCGCGGGCTTCCCTTACACTGTTGACAGCCTGTACCTGCTGAACCCCAGCTGGCCCAGTTTACGCCGTGGCAAAGCCTTCGGTTACGCCGGCTGATCATCCACGATCAACAGTTTCATGCTTTTCCTCCTCTTTTGCTTCCTCGGCGGCATCCGGCAGCGGGATATACATTTCCACAACCGCGCCGCCCGCTGCAGCGTTGGTAAAGGTCATGGCAAAATCCGGGCCAAACAACAGGGCACAGCGCCGCTGCACGTTGATCAGGCCATAGTGGCCGGTGGCCACCTGTTTGCCAGAGTTCAGTTCTTTCATCACTTCTTCGGGAAATCCATCGCCGTTATCCCGCACGGTAATGTTCACCAGCTTTTCCCCTTCCATCGGCAGGCTTTTTGCGGTAATCTGCACCGTCAGCGGGCGGTCCGGGCGGGTGGCGTGCTTCACACTGTTTTCCGCCAAGGTCAGCAGCGTCATGGCGGGCAGCTGCATTTCCTGCAGATCCAGGCTGACGGTAACACGGCAGAATGGCGGGAATTTTTGCCCAATGCCTGTCATCTCCATATAGTTCTGGCAGAAGTTTGTTTCGTCCCGCAGCGAGGTCGTTTCCCGCTTGTAATCCATCACATAGCGCAGATGTTTGGACAGCAGTAAAATCATCCGCTGGATCTGCTGGGTCTGGCCGGTTTCTGCCAACGCATAGATCAGCTTTAAGTTGTTCAGGAAAAAGTGTGGGCGGATCTGCATTTTCAGGGCGGCCATTTCCTGGCGCTCGGCATCCAGCTTCTGCTCGTACTGCTCAATTTTCAGGGTTTCAATCTCGTTCAGCATCACGTTGAACGCTTCTTTCACCTGCTGCAACTCCAGGTTGACCGGGTTCCAGTCAGCACGCACCGAAAGGTCGCCCGCCGAAATGCGGCGCATGGCGTCGACCAAAGCATCCAGCGGGTGCACCACATTGCTGCGCAGGTACCAGATGACAAAGCAAATCGCCGCCAGCACTGCCGTAATGCCCACAGCAAGGGCAAGGTTCATGGCATTATCCAGGTCCATATCAGTGCTGGGCACATAATATTCCAGTACCAAGCCTTCCGTTTCAGCTGTCAGGCTGATGTAATGAGACAGCTCGCCCTCTTCGGGCCGGGTACCGGCCAGCAGCACGCCGTCCGGCTGGGCAAACGCCAGCATACCGTCCGTTGCCTGGCTGCACTGCCGGTCCAGGTTGACCACCGAAATCAGCCATGCACCATAATAGTGCACAGCCCGCACCCAGTATTGCTGGCCGGACACCACATACGGTGTCCAGCGCTCATCATTCAACGTTTTGGCGTCCACCATGCTGCGCAGGGTCTCTTCCAGGTTGGTTTTCTGGATCTGGGTCTCGGTGGGGCGGCCAGCCTGGGCGGTGGCGTACTCGCTCATCAAAATGGAGTTCGGCTCACTGTACAGGTAAAGGGCGGTGACATCATTGCCCGCAGCCATAGCGGACGAAAACCCGGTCTGCAGCTTATAGCTGTCCAGGTATGCCTGGGTGTGGCCCTCGCCAAAGCCAAGGCGGTGCAGCTCCTCACTGTTCAGCACCTGGCTGGTGATATAGGATTCCTGGATGACAAGCTGGTTTTCCAGCGTGCGGGTCAGCAGGCTTAAATAAGAATCCGCCGCGCTGGTCAGCCGGATGCGGCTTTGTTCCCGCACCACCGCCACGCACACGCCGATGAGCAGCACGATCAGCACCGTGAGCAGGGTCAGCACCAGCGTGATATGCCGGCGGATCGAAAAACGTTTTTTTATCCAATTCCACAGCAATTCCTCCGCAAGGGTAATTGTTGGTTGGGGTATAGATTGTATAATGGGTGCATTATAACACAAATGTATGAAAGATGTGTTTATAATGGGAACGATAACAGTTAGGAGTAAAACGAGAAACGCTGGATCATTAGCAATTAGAAATGAGGAATTAGGAATGGAATGAATAATTAAAAAAGAATGATGTTGGTGGATCGCGGCACAAAAGCGCCGCTCAGGAAATATTAGGCTGGTTGGTATTTGAAAAAAACGATGAACCATAGAAATAGCTGTAGGGGGCAAAACCGTTCCCTACAGATGATTTTTAGGTTCCCTGCCACAGACTTAATGGTATATAATACGTTCCTTCACGCGGGATGAGGCATCCCGCCCTACAGCACAAACTTCAACTGACCTCAAATTCCTAATTGCTAATTTCTCATTCCTACTTTCAAAAATTCTTAACTGCACAACAAGCGCTCCCGCAAAACCCGCCTGGAAACAGCGGTACGGCAGCGCTTGGAGAGAAGATATTTACTTTAACGAATGGCAGTAGCCCATCAAAACCGGGAATGGCGTGCCATCGGCAATCATCTTGCGCACTTCGGCCTCCTTTTCTGGGGGCACAAGGCCGCGTACCCGCGCCCACAGCATTTCAGGGGTAAAGCGCTCATCCAGCTCAAAGGGCACGATATCATCGGTGGCTTCCAGCCATTTCAGCATCTTGCGCTGCATATCCACCACCACGGGGGCAAGGCTTTCATCATCAATGCGGTTGGTGGTCTCCTGCGGGTCGGCCTGCAGATCATATAACTCATCTTTGCCTACCGTACGGCTGATGTACTTGTACCGCTCATCGCGCATCATAATGCCCTTGGCGTGGGCATCGCCCTCGCTTTGAGCTTCATCTTGGGCCAGTAGACCGTTGTGGTCGGGGCGCCTTTGCCGTTCTTGCTGTTGCGGTGGTATTCATCGCAGTGGGTTTCGCCCGGCTGGCGGCCGCCTTCGCAGAAAACGTAATCCCGCACCTTGGCGCTGCGGTCCGCCAACACGGGGCGCAGGCTGTGGCCAAAGTGGGTGTGGGTGGGCTGCACGCCCGCCAGATCCATCGCCGTGGCGTAAAAATCCACCAACTCCACCATGCTGTTGCTGATGCCGGGGTCCAGCGGAATATTCTTCGGCGGCTTGATCAGCAGCGGCACGCGGGTCAGGCAATCCTCAAAGCAGTTCTGCGCCTTTTCCGGCAGGTCAAAATCGCCGGTAAAATCGCCGTGGTCGCTCAGGAAGAAGATTGCACAGTCATCGTAAATGCCCTCTTCTTTCAAAGCTTCAACCAACTTGCCGAACTGGACATCGATCTTCATGCACATGCCAAGATATACAGCGCGCAATTCGTCCCAGTCGGCATCAGTAAAGTCCTGCATTCCGGCATACTTGCGGATCTCCGATTCCATCAGGGGCTTGCCGGTGCAGTCATCTGCATGGACCCGCTTGGGCAGCTTGGCACGGTCAATGGCGGAAAAATACGGTTCCTCCACCCGGTACGCGTGTGGGGATAAATCAAGCCCAGAAACATACAGAGCGGTTGGTCGGCCGGGCGGTTATGGATGCGCTCGATAGCGGCATCCACTACTTCGTCATCGCCGTTATAGTTCTTGCCCTCGGCGTTGCATTTCAGCTGGCCCTCATAATGGGAGTAATAATATTTATTGCCGGGCTCCCCGCGCTGGTCGGGGTTCACATTACCGGGGCCCTGCTTTTTCTGGCCGCTGTAATAAATTTCGGTCGCATGGCTTTCCGTCCAGCCGGGGATCTGGCCTGCGGTCAGGTCGTTGCGGTCGTTCATCCAAACGTAATAACCGGCCTCTTTCAGCTCTTTCAGCATGCTGGTCTCACCGGGGCGCAGCAGGTGGCTCATGGTGCGGTGGCCGCGCACATGGGGATATAGGCCGGTAAAAAAGCTGCACCGGCTGGGCACGCAGACAGGGTTCTGGCAGTATGCCTGCCCAAAGGACACCGCCTCATGGGCCGCAAAGGCATCCAGATTAGGGGTGATGGATGCCGGGTTGCCCAGGTGGGCCAGCGCATCGCCGCGCATTTCATCCGGGTTAAAAATAATGATGTGTGGTTGCTTTGCCATACAAACCTCCTTGTTTCAGGCCCAAGCCTGCAGGGTGGGATTTACTTGTTCAGTTCGCCCTTGTGGCGGCGGCGCAGCTCTTCGGCACAATCGCCGCGGCCGGTATCTTCCAGGCGCTTGCAGTAATCTTTCAGGTAGCCGCGGCAGTGGAAGGGGCCGCCCTCGGCAATGACGTTCCACAGCGGGTCCTCGTGATAGTTATAAATGTTGCTCAGCATGTTGTCGGCTACCCAGTGTTCCAGGTACCACGCAGCGCGCCAACACAACTCCGGCTTTTCTTCGGCCAGGTCGTGGATTTCATGCGGGTCCTCCTTCACGTTGAACAGCTCCTCGCCCGGGGTCAGGTGGTAGCCGTCGTGATAGGTGCGGATGTACATATAATCGCCAAAGCGCACACTGCGCTGGCAGACATGAGCGCACTGGCTGACGACCAGATGATCGCGGCCGCCGTCCTGGCCGGTGCGCACACAGTCAGCGTAGCTTTCACCATCATACACCACCGGGTTGGGATTGCCAACCACCGGGTTGCAGGTAAAGGGCGGAACGCCGCCCAGCAGTTCTACCAGGGTGGGCAGCAAGTCCAGATTGTAATGGAAGCCATGGGATACGGTGTTCTTGGCGCAGCCGGGCCACTTGATGATAAGGGGAATGTGGGTGGTGATGTAGTCGGCCTCGCCGTGTTCGCAATAGCTGCCCATCTCGCCAGATCCTCGCCGTGGTCAGAGCTGATAATGATGGCCATATCGTCATAAATTCCCTGCTCGCGCAGCTTGTCAAACAGCAGGCCCAGCTGCTTGTCCGCGTACCAGATGCCGGTATCATATTCATCGATCATATGGCGGAAATCATCGGTGTTCTTGATCTCCACCGGCTGGCGCGGGGTAGCGGGGTTGGGCTTGTTGTCATAGCCGGTCACTTCGCAGGCAGAATGTCCGCCCGGCTTGGTGGCACGATGCTTATCCAGAATCTCCTGGGTCATCCAGGGGTCAGGCAGCGGGGCATCTTTGAACGGCTCGCCATACTCGGTCGGGGTACGGTACGGGATGTGCGGGTCCCACACATGCACATGCAGGAACCAGTCTTTGGTATCGCGCTTGCGGTCCAGCCAGTCCAGCGCTACAGGGATCACCTCGTGGGCAGGTTCCAGGCCGCGCTTGCCGATGTTGTAGGTTTCGTCAAAGCCGCCGTTGAACCACCACGCTGCGTGGCGGTCCGAGAAGCTGCTGATGCTGGCGGTTTTCATGCCCGCGCGGCGCAGTACGGCGGGCAGGTTGTAGCGGCCATTGAAATCGGCCATGCCGCGGTTGCGGCCCTCCCAACGCATTTCAGCGTTCACTCCGCCGTGGCCTACGCAGCCGGTGTGGATACCAAACCGGCCGGTCATCAAAGCGGCGCGGCTAGGCAGGCAGGGAGCATCGGAACAATATACATCGGTAAAGCGCACAGAATCTTCGGCCACTTTATCAATATTGGTGCTGGTGGCACGCGGATAACCATAGCAGCCAGGTGGTCTGGGCGCAGGGTGTCGATATCTACATACAAAATCCTCATGGCAATATCCCTTTCTACTCTTATTACCTATTATAAAGTATAGCGGCGGGAAAGCTTTCCCGCCGCCAGAAAGTCGGTTGTGATTATCGAAAATCCGACTTTATGTTTTCAGCAAAAACGGGGTTGGCTGCGGCTCATCAGCCCATCATGGATTTCAGGGTCTCAAAGTCCAGTGTGCCAAGATAGGTGTTGATCTCTTCTGCGGTCAGATCGGGGTTCACGATTCAAGGCAAGTGACCTTATGTTTCTGGATGAAAGCAGATGCAATACGGATATGACAAGGCGGTATGCTGAACGGCATATGCTTTTTGTGTTTTTAACAGATTGGGCCGCCGAAACGGTTGGTGATGTCATAGACATCAGCATAAAAATCAGCAACAGGCAGAGCTTGTTTATGACGCAAAAAATTGCGCCCCTGCACGGCGGCAGCAGAACGTACCCCCCGGCCATGACAGCTGTTTTACTGTCTGCCTGACATAAAAAGCAAAGAACCCGATATTGAAAATAACGAACGCAGGGCCCAGCACAACCACGCACCGGGCCCTGCCGCATCTCAAATTCCTAATTACTCATTCCTAATTTCTAATTGAGATAACTCCTCTTTCCTGTCTTCCAACAAACCTCAAACGCCCATATAATGCACTGCATTGTAAATGCTGATCAAAATAATAATGCCCATCAATACCAGGAACAGCTTGTCCACGGCACGGCTGCTCATCCGCTTGTTCAGCGTGCGGCCGGCAATGCCGCCGCCGATGCCGCCGGCAATCATCAAAACCAGGGCGGGCAGGGTGAACTCCGGCACGCTGTGGTGATAAGGGTGGTCAGCAGGCTGGTGATCTGGCTGAACAGAATGATGTACAGACTGTTCTGCGCTGCGGTCTTGGTTTCCATGCTGAAAAAGTAGAACAGCACAACCAGATTGATGGGGCCGCCGCCAATGCCCAAAAAGCTGGACATCAGCCCCAGCACCAGGCCAATGATAACGCAGAATGCCGGGTTGGTAATATGCTTGCCCTGGATGCGCGCCTTGAACAAGGTGTACACAAAAGTGCCAATGGTGATAATGGCCAGGCAGATCGACTGTACCACGCCAACCGTGTTGGGGTTGGGGAACATGCCCGCAATGGTGCTGAACAGCTGTTTGCCCACAACGCCGCCCACTGCGGCACCAATGGCCAGCGGGGTGCCGGTGCGGAAATCCACCCGGTTATCGCCAGCGGCAATGTTTTTGCCCACGGTGTAGCAGCTCATGGAAAGCACGGTGCACCCCGAAAGAAAACTGATGGTTGCCACGCTGGCAAGGCCCAGCATATCCAGCACCGGCTTGATGATAACACCGCCGCCAATGCCGCAGATCGCCCCCGCAATGGACGCAAAAAAACTGACACAGAAAAACAAGATTGAACTCATGCGTCTTTTCCTCCTCCGGTACGTTGATTTTGATAAGTTCATCATACCGTTTTGGAAGAACGCCAAACTACCATAAATAAGAGCATTAGTGTCGAAAAATCGACAAGCATGCTCTGCAGCCTTGAGGAAAAACAGTATTTTGTGGTATAGTTTATCTGTAAAAATCCACCGGGGGTACACAATGCAAAACCTGAACTTTTTGATCAAGCCTGCATCCAGCCAGTGCAACATGCGCTGCCGCTACTGCTTTTATGCTGATGAAGCCGCCGTGCGCTGCGGCCAGAGCGCCGCAGGCATGACCCGCCCCGAAGCCGAAACATTGATTCGCTCTGCCTTTGCCGCCGCGGAACCCGGCGCACAGGTCAGTTTTTCGTTCCAGGGCGGTGAGCCAACGTTGGCCGGACTGGACTTTTTCCGCTTTTTTATGGCCAAAGCCGCCGAGCTGCGCCCGGCCAGGGTGCACATCAATTATGCGCTGCAAACCAACGGCCTTGTGCTGAATGATGAATGGCTGAGTTTCTGGCTGCCAACCAGGTTCTGGTGGGCATCTCACTGGATGGAACCAAGGAGCTGCACGATAATACCCGCCTGGACGCCAAGGGGAAGGCACCTGGAACCGTGTAACCGCGGCATTGCATGTTTTGCAAAAGCATGACGTAGAAGTAAACCTGCTGTGCGTGGTCAACCGCGCGGTGGCCCGCAGCCCGCAAAAAGTCTATGCTTCGCTGAAAAAACTTGGCGTCCGGCATTTGCAGTTCATTGCCTGCCTGGATCCCCTTGAGGCGAGCGTGGTGCGCAGCCCTGGGCACTGACGCCGGAAGCATACGGTAAGTTCCTGTGCGGCCTGTTTGACGTTTACTACCGTGACTGGGTCAACGGCGACTACACCAGTGTGCGTCTGTTTGACGATTACATCCACATGGCGATGGGCATGCCTGCAGGCACCTGTGCCACCTCTGGCAGCTGCGGCGCTTATTTTGTGGTGGAGGGCGACGGCACGGTGTACCCCTGTGACTTTTACTGCCTGGACGAATGAAGATGGGCCGCATTGGAGAGCAGAGCATCCCGGAGCTGGCCAACAGCGAAAAAGCCCGCCTGTTTTGCAGCAGGGCGAGCGCAAACCCGATGCCTGCGCCGACTGTCGCTGGTACAGCCTGTGCCACGGCGGCTGCAAGCGCGACTGGGTGGAGAACGATGGCAAGCTGGAAAACTACTCCTGCCTTGCGTTCAAGGAATTTTTTGCCTATGCCGAAAGCCGGATTTTGGAGATCGCACGGGCGGAAGCGGAATACTATCGGAGGTAGGAAGTAGGAGCTTTGGTGGCGAGTGAAAGCACGGCGAGAAAAAATTAAGAATGAGTAATTAGAAATTTGAAATAGAGCAGGGCCTGATGCGTAATGGCATCGGCCCTGTTTTTATTATAGATAAACATAGATAAACAACAATCGCCTTTCCTTATGCTTTACCTAAAGCACAGGAAAGGCGGTCGTTGTTAAATAAGCGTATCCTATTGAAAAGCTCTGGTCGAAGGTGAAGTCTTTCCTTCGTAAATTCAAGGCACGGACCCTGGATGCTCTTCCGAACGCGATACGATGTGCTTTTCAGACAGTTTCGCCTTCTGACTGCTCAGGCTGGTTCCATTCCTGCGGCTATTCGCCTTATTTTTGAAAATTGCTATAAGCTGAACAACATCCTGTACATACACACCCTCGATAGTTGCTCTGTACCAAGGATGCTCCCACTCGGATACAATTCCAATCATATCAGTTTCCTGCAGGCGCGCCACAAGACTGTCAGAGTCAATAAGTCTTACGGGAAGTCCTGCACGGCGCAAACCAAGGAAAAACTCAATGGTTTCGGGACTACCGCCATCAGGACTCTCGGTAGCAGTATCAATATCAGCTAAAGTCAGGCGGCATGTCATCTGTACCGTCTGACGATCGAAATCCTCCCTACTTGAATATTTAAAGTGTTGACTGCTCTTGTGCCGGATTGGCTTTTATTGTATAATAATGTGACTAATTTCAAGCATTGGTTTGCTGTCGTATGCGGCATAGCATTTGAAATTGAAAATTACGGAAAAGAGCTTCCTGCCATGGCGATAAAACGCGTTTTCAAAAAGAGCCTGTTCTAAGCATTGCTGCCTGTCTGGCTTTGGTTTCATCCTGCTTCGTTCTTCCGGATGCAGAATATCTTGGTTATATTGATTTTCGCACGCTTGCGATCCTGTTCTCACTCATGACCGTCATGGCCGGGCTGCGGGGGCAGGGCGTTTTCGATCGGCTTGGGCGCGCGCTGCTGTCCCATACCCGCACAACGCTTCAGCTGACCGCTGTTCTGGTGGGGCTGTGCTTTTTCTCAAGCATGGTGATCACTAATGATGTATCGCTGCTTACCTTTGTTCCGTTCACATTTGTTGTTGTAAACAGCTTGGATGCTGCCGCTCGGGATAAGCTGCTGCTTCCCATCGTCTGCATGCAGACGATAGCCGCAAACCTCGGCAGTATGCTAACACCTCTTGGTAATCCGCAAAACCTGTACCTGTATGGAAAAAGCGGAATTGATATGGGTTCTTTTGTTTTGCTGATGCTCCCCTACTCCATCCTGTCGCTGGCACTTCTTGCGCTATGGGCGGTGGGGCTGTGCCGCCGTGGCGCAAAGATCTCCATGGCTCATTCTGCGGCTGCTGCAAGCCCGAACAAGGCACTATTATCGCTGTACAGTATTTTATTCGTGCTCTGTCTGTTGGTGGTACTGCGTGTTCTGCCCTATGGTATTGCGTTTGCTGCGGTTCTGGCCTGTGTGCTTTTGGCAGACCGGAACACATTATGCCGTGTGGACTATTCGCTGATCCTTACCTTTGTTACGCTCTTTATCTTTATTGGCAATCTGGGGCGTTTTGCCGCCTTTTCCGGATGGCTGCAGCATATTCTTACCGGCCACGAGGTATGGGTTTCTGTGCTTGCCTCACAGGTAACCAGCAATGTGCCTGCGGCGATCCTGCTTTCGGGATTTACAGAGAATATCCGCTCCCTGATCATCGGCACAAATCTTGGCGGCTTGGCACGCTGATTGCCTCAATGGCCAGCCTGATCTCGTATCGCGAAATTGCAAGGGAGTTGCCGTTACAAAAAGGCCGGTATTTTGCGTTGTTCACAGTTTCTAACATCCTGTTTGTGACGGTTCTTATGGGCGCGTGGGCGTTAGCTGGATAAAAACATCACCGCACAATTCTAAACACAGCCGCAGCGGCTCTTAGAATTGTGTGGTGATTCTTTTATAAGCAATTTAGATTACGGAATAGCTGTTTGGGCTAACTAATCAGTGCACAAAACTTCGCAAATTTTCTACGATGTCTCTTGCGATACATATGTTATGTAGTATGCCGCGCCCACAAAACTTTATATCCCATTATGCTGCATCTTTCATGGGTCATATTCTCTGCTCAATAGCCACTGAAGTCCTGCCGCTGTTCGCTGTACCACATCTTTAAAGTGATTGCCGGGATTTAATTGGAAGGTCGTATCTATTCCCTGCTCGTGGTAATATCTTTCGATGGATTCGGTATTCTGCTGAACACATCTTAGAAGCGAATTCTGGGTGCGGCACTCCCGGTCGCCCAGCGAAAAGAAGATATCGGCAGGTTTTTCACGAGTGTACGGGAAACGACATACTCTTTAATTCCCGGAAACCACAGCGAGCCGGAGACACTCGCAACTCGCGAAAAGGCGTCCGTCTGATAAATAGAATACAGTGCAAACAGTCCGGCCAGTGAATATCCCGCAATTCCCCGCCAGGCGGGGGTCCCCTGCAACAGACTTTCTGCTTTCGGTATAATTTGGTTTATCAGAAGGCGCAGGTACTCATCGGCTCCGCTGGTATATGATGCACCATTTTTGAATATGGGCGGAATATTCCATGGCACCATATCATGATTCCATTCCAGCTTACTGACTGCAACCAGCGAAAAATCCTGACAGCCGATGTCTGTCAAATACTGAAAGATCTGCGCTCCCTCGCGCCCATAGGTATTCAGATAAATCACCGGCTTGTTTGGCGCGGCACTTTCGAATACATCTACTCTTTTTTGCTCTACCGAAAAAAGAATTCATTCTGCCGCCTCCCCACCATTGGCGAATGCTCCGCAAGCTGCGCGGGTCAGAATCTCCTGCACCTGTGCCGAGCTACTTATATTCACCACTGGTACCACCATACTTTGCTTTATCAATTTGACGCAAGCAGCCTCCCTGCATTTTCTCCGATTCTCCGTCTTTTTATCTGGGATATTTGGGCGGATAGTGCTATAATGGTAAAAAGTGTGCGTCTGTGCAGGACAGAGCCAGGCATTTTCAAGGAGGACATCATCATGTCAAAGATCGTCAACGAGGCAAAGATTGGCCACCTTCGTTCTGGGCTTCTTCCACTGCTTCCAGATATACACTGCTTACACAGGAGAAGATTTTCCGCTTGGCCGTCTCGCTTGTCATGTTCAGAAGATGCAGCTGGATGATCCGCCTGTGACTGGCACAGCAGCACGCCGAGTGCCTTCCTCACACAAGCAGTATTGCACAGTCTCAGCCGCTTGCTTTTGGCGGTCTTGCAAAAAACAACAACACGCCCGGACAGCTGCACAAGTGCAAACTGTCCGGGCGTGTTTTACGCTTTCTGAGCGGGCAAACGCATCATCACTGCGCTCAGGTGATTCCTGTAGAAGATAAAAGACGTCGTCTTAATCGCTGGTTGGGAAAATAACCTTGTTGACGAAAAAGAAGATTACCATGGAAACACCGCCGTTCAATACCGTTGTACCAATATTGTAAATAAAATCCGGCACATATCGCGCAGCAGTAGCGACCCAAATGCAGTTTATAGAATTTACAATACAGGTTATTACGCAAAATGCAACCGCATACCAAACGATCTGCCAGGTAAGATTCCCCTTGCTGCGGAAAACGACATTTCTTTGTATTGGGAAATTGATTACCTCACCCAGTATCATAGCTATCATATAAGCGCAAAAATAAGGCAAACCACCATGTTCTGCGTCATAGCCCAAAATGTTCCATTTAAAGGTTGCTCCCAGCATGGTCACTTCGATTCCCGGCCAGCCAAAATCCACCTTGGGCATATTTGCAAAAGCAGCAGGCAGGAACTGCAGCAATATGTACTTAAACACTGTAATGAGGTTGCATACAATTACGAACAAGCCACCCTCACGGATCCACCGCATTATATCCTGATTGGCTGTTTTTGCTGTATCCCTTTTATCTTTCATAAGACATCTTATTGTTCAGTGCCCTCATCCTCTTTTTTTGCCTTGCGGTATTTGCAGATTGCGCAGACCTCCCAAGCGACAAGGACGATTGCAACAACTGCATCCACTGCGTAGGTCGTCTTTACCCACTTCGGCACAGATACCGCACGCGTCACAGCAAAGGAGTTTGCCAATGCATACAGCGTGCCGTGCGCCGCATTGCGCATAGCCGTTACCGTACCGACAGAGTTCAAATCACGGTAGAACTCATTCGTAATGTTAAACGCCAGCATCTTCGTGCCGCCGGTACGAATTGCCAGATACCGTCCATATACCATGGGCTGACGACTGCGTCTGTAATGACAGCGCCATGGAAGCCCCATTCATCACGCAGAATGTTCGTCAAAAGAGCCTTACAGCCACCGGCCCAGACAGGACCGACCGCATTCATAGAGGTCATAACGCCCATGCCGCCTGCCTTGATCGGCTGTTCAAACGCCTTGAGGTAAATTTCGCGGGCAGCCTGTTCATTCAGCCATGTGCAGATGTTATTCTGACGATAGTTGTCCTGATCGTTGAAGGCAAAATGCTTCACATAGCAAATCAGACCATTTTCGGTTGCGCCGGACACCTCTGCAGCTGCGGTCAGCCCGGAGAGAACGCCGCACTCGGAATAGTATTCAAAGTTACGCCCGCCGAATGCGCTGCGGTGGATATTCATTGCAGGTGCATACCAGCCTGCGCAGTTGATTTCAGCACATTCCTTTGCAATCTGTTCACCGCGCGCCTTGGCCAGCGGCTGGTTCCAGGTGCAAGCCAGCATCACAGAACCGGGATAGCTCGGACCTGCGGCAGGATTGTAGTTGCTGTGTACACCGGTCGGACCATCACAGTCCTCCGTTGCGGACAGGCCGATGGATTCAACACCAACGGTATGGTAACCACCATCTGCCGTAAGGCTGAACAAGTCATTGACCGTGAGTTCATCGAGAAGCTGCTCCCACTTGGGGTCATCGTAAGCAACGCCGGTCAGATCAGCAAGTTTCAACCCGTTATTCGCCCCGGTGGTCGGCATCACAGCATTGGGGTCATCGTATTTTGCCGCATCAAAGGTTGCTGCACTTGCATAGTCTGCCAGTGCCTGTGCACTCAGGCTATGGTTTGCAGGCGCAGCGGTAGCCTCTGCATAGTTGGCAAAGCCATCGGCACGGCTGAGATAGGTCACATCTCCCTGCGCAAAGGTGAGCTGGTTTGTAGCAGCCACCTGATCTGTGGAGCGAGCGCCATCATGTGCATCGTCATAGATGATGTCCTTGTCCACCTTGGCAACATAGGTATCCAGGATCGTATGAGAATCCGAGCAGAGATTGATCTTATAGTCGCCTGCCTCGAGTACATACGCACCATTCGCACTCTTGATGCCGTTCGAATCATAGGAGGCCATATCCTCATAACGGAAGGTGATCTTCAGGGTCTGTGCTTCGCCGGGCTGCAGGATTTCCGTCTTGGCGTACTGCACAAGATTTGCTGTTGCCTTTTCGATGCCACCGTTATAATACGGCGGCTCATAGAAAATTTCTGCAACATATTTTCCTGCTGTATCGCCGGTATTTTTAACTGCTACATCCAGCGTGATTTTCTCGCCATCATCCTCGACAGCTGCAATTGACGAATCAAAGGTAGTGTAGCTCAAGCCATAGCCGAACGGATACTGAACCACCTTATCATAATCAATAAGGCCCTCTGCAGCAGCCGTTTCATAGAATTTGTAGCCAACATAGATGCCCTCGCAGTAGTTGACAAACATGGCACGGTTGTCCTGGCTCCCCGTAACCTCTGCATAGTTATCATACGCAAAGCCGCCGAAGTTGTTGACCGTGGGGGTTGCGAGCAGATCGTAAACATAGGTATCCGCCAGATGTCCGGACGGATTCACTTCACCGCTCAGGATCTTTCCGAGGGAATCAAAGCCAAGCTCGCCGGGCGCACCGCACAGAACGGCTGCCTTAATGCTGTCATACTGATCCAGCCAGCCAAGTTCCATAGCATTGGAGGAGTTGACCACAACGATAACATTTTTGAACTCTTTACAAACACGGTCTACCATTGCAATCTCGCGGTTGCTTAATTCCAGGTAACTCTTGCTGGCATTGAGGTCTTCTGCCTGCGTTGTAAAATCATAGAACTGTGCGAGCCCGCCGTACTGTGCATTGTATTCATCCGGGCCGGTGATGCTTTGCGGGATATCAAAGCCCTCGCCGCCGGTACGGCTGACAACAACCACCGCTGTATCCGAGTAAGCGACCGCATCCTCAAAAATGTTAGCGTTCTCGTACTCTGCAATGGTAGGCTCCGGAACGGTGAAATCGCCGCGCTTGCTGCCGATCTCACGCAGACGGATCGTACCGACAGGACGCTCTGTACGGAAATTCTCGTAGAATTTCACAAGCTCCTCATTGACTTCAAAGCCCGCATGCTTGAGGCCGTCAATCAGGGAAACCGCATTGCTTGTATCACTGTCACCGGAGCCGGTGCCGCCATACAACGGGCGAACGCTCGACCAGCCAAACAAGTTGAGCTTTGTACCGGCGCTCAACGGCAGCGCCTTGTCATCATTCTTCAGCAGAACGATGCCCTCGGATGCAATCTGGTCTGCAATCGCACGGCCGGATGCCATTGTTTCGTCCGAGACCTTGACATTCTCAGCAAAAACACTGTTCACCACCGAGTATTCTACGCCGAGAATAACCCAGTTGACGGAAAGCGTGATAGCCAGCAAAATTGCAATCGGAGCCTGTGCACGCACCAGCGCGCGCTTCGGCTGTTTAAGCTTTCCGGCTGCGACCACTACGATGAGCGCCGCGATCAGTACAACAACAATAAAGATAATAGCCGGGCTACAAGCAATAATGCCGTTCTTCAAATCCTCGGTCGTAACTGCCAGGGAGCCGCCAAACATCAAATCGTACAGCTTTTTCCCTATTACTGCCAATGCTGCAATGATAACTGCAGCAATCAGCCACGGCACAAGCCTCTTCTTATTTTTCATTTCTTTTCTCCTTCAAAAGTAAATGGGTATGCGGTTCAATGCGTATTTATTGCAATTCAAACCAGTGGAAATTCATTTTCCCACTACCCGTAAAACGGAAATACAGCGGATAGGTTCCGTCAGGGATCGTAAGGGACACCTTTTCCCCCACCTGGCTGCCGTTTTTTATGAAAATATCGGCACACAGCGTGGAAAAATCCGGTGCGGTTGACACCTGAAGGCGTCCATTTGCAGAGCCGGTACAATGTACCTTTATCTCAGCAGCATCTTTAAAGGCAAAGTACTTGAATCCTGCCACTGCACCATCGCGCATATTGGCAATGTACTGATTGCCGCTGTCCTCTCTGTCCGGCCCGTCCTGCGTGAAATAGGGGTGATTGCGCAGCCGCCATTTCGGGAAAGGTCCGTCATAGCGTCCGGTACCATTCTTCCCCCAGAGGTTGCAGGCAATACGCGCCTCATAACGGCCTTTTCCCTTTAAGGGTCCATCGTTTAGGCCGCAGCTTGTGACCTCTGCCTGCAGAAACGCTCCGTTTTCGTTACGCCGAAGCTTCTCGCACAAGCCTGCCGGGAATACGAATGACGGTTGGTTTGCCTATGATAGAAAACATACCATTTGTCCTCTAGCTTGAGCAGCCCGCCATGTGTATTGCCCAAATAGTTAGCTGCGTGCTTTTCGGACAGGTTGCTGTCCAGGAAGATATCACCCTGACTAACCAGAGTGCCGCCGTAAGAGAAATCTCTGTCAGGGCTTTGGCTGGTAGCATAGCACAATTCATGGTTATGACGAGAGGAGTATACGAAGATATAGGTTTTTCCTTCCTTGCGTATCGAGCTTGCTTCAAAAAACTCATGTCCTTGAAAAGCTCCCGGCCCTTTTTTAGGGAAAATCACGCGCGGCTCCGTTTTTATCGTCACCATATCTTTTTCAAGTTCCAGAACTGTACCGCCGTCACATCTAAGCTTGTGTCCACCTGTCAGAATAGCAGGCACTGCATTATAAAAGCCGGAATACAGCCACACGCGCCCGTCATCATCTACCAAAACGCCGGGATCAAACGGAAGCTGATCTCCCCTTCTTCGTCCCCAGAGTGTGCCGTCCGCATAGTGAATATGACCCAAAAATTTATATTCTCCCACAGGTGTATCGCAGACCGCCACGCTCATAATGCCTAAAAAGTCAAACGCATAGTAGAGGTAGTACCGGCCGTCCGGGCTTGGCAGACATCTGGTGCAAAAAGCAGATGGTATCCCAATGGATTTTTGGGGTCCTGTTTTTTGCGGTAGATAACTCCCTCGTACCGCCATTCGGAAAGATCTTCCACCGGCGCCGACCAGCAAACGTAGTCATTCACACAGAAGATCGGTGCGTTGAAGCGGTCATGTGAGCCATAGACATACACTCTACCATTGAACACATGCGGTTCCCCATCCGGAATATATTCCCACGATGGCAAATATGGGTTCACTGCTTGTCTGTTCACAGTTTTCACCTCCTTCCTTTCTGCTGTTACGTTTTAAGTGTAGCACAACTCCTTCTTTTTTCGGGGGATTTTGGCATAACCCGTCTCCACAGTGGCACAACTTGCATTCTTGAACACTTTTTTCGGACATATATGTTTCCTTTTGTGCATTCCACAAAAAAGCGGTGCAGATCAACTCTGCACCGCTCCCACATGCTTAAAACTGTTTTTGTCTGCGCGCTGGCCAGCTGTATTTCTAAGGCAACACCGCATAATTCCTGCCGCGCGGCAGAAATTTTATACCATGTAACCGCACAGCCGTTCTGTATAGGATCAGGCTTTTTCCGGCAATGGAAGGAGAACGCTCAGATGGAACCAGTTATCTGAACAATCTGCAGAAACCGATCCGCCATACTTCTCTGCTGTATATCGGATGCTTTTTATCCCGTAGCCATGCATATCCTTATCATGCTTCGTTGTGCGATACTCTCCGTCCACAACAGAAAGTTGCGCTGTACAGTAGTTTTCCACCCGGATGATCAAAAACACATTCTGCGTATAGACAGCCACCCGGATAAGGCGCTGCTGCGGGTCAGCCAGCTTTTCCACACCCTCTATTGCATTGTCAAGCGCATTGCCGAATATGCTGCAGATGTCCATCGTTTCAATAAAATCCAAACTTGCACCGTCCGCAACGATCGTCAGCGTGATCTGATGCTGACTGCAATACAGCTGCTTATCTGACAGGATCGTATCCAGCACATCATTTCCGGTATGCTGATTCACACCCAGGCTCTGCATTCCTTTTTCCAGTTGCGAAAGGTATTCCTCTCTTCTGGCCGCATCTGACTCCATCCGAATGACCTGTATCTGATGCTTTAAGTCGTGGTATTTGCGGTTGATTGCTTCACTGTTATCACGACTGATGCGGTATTGCTCATACTGCCGCTTTAAAAGTGTCTGGATTGCCGTTAATTCGTGTTGGGTCTGCATGTCCTGCCACCTATCCTGCATGGAAAGCAGCACAGCCACGCCCGCGAAATCCACCAGCGTTCGTATCCAGAATATTTCCGTGGTCATACGCCCGCTGAACGGCGTATTGGTCGTCACATAGCTGATATTGCTGATTAAAAATGTGCAGATCGCTATAACGGCCGCCGATATGCTTTCACGCCTTGTCATATGCAGTGGCGCTTTATCTCTCAGCCTTTTCTGCTCAAGTCGCAGAAAAACGCCAAAGCCGCCGCCATAAAAAGCCAGCAAGAACAGTCCCTGTATCCACCAACTGCTCGGTATCTTTGATGCGCCGAATGAATAGAGCTGCCACTCCAGCGATGCAACAAACTCTGCCAGCGTGAACGCCAGCGCCCACCAAAAACCCGTATCACAAAAGTTCAAGCGGCAGCACAACCAGATTGTAGCGTACATCAAAACCAAAGCCACGACCATGCCGGGAATCCAAAGGCTTAGCGGAACAATGCCGATCAACCACTGCACCAAGCCGAATAAGGGCAACGCTGCTGCCAGGATCCCGGCCGTTTTTGCTGCATTATAACGCTGGGGCAGCAGCCTTACAAACAACACACATGCCAACCACTCCGCCAGCGCAGTATACAATTTCGGAATATCCTGTATCACGTCTGTTATTCGCCTCCCATATATGCAGCAAGGGCTTCCATAAAGCTTTTCTTCCGTGCACGCTAATTTGCAGAGCCTGCCCTTTTACAGTTACGACCAGCTGATTCACACGCTCCACATGCGCCAGATTTACCAAATAGCAGTTGTTGCACTTATAGTAATGCCTCTGCGCGAGTTTTTCCTCGGCGCTTTTCAGTGATCCTCTCTCTGCATACTCACCGATCTCGGTATGGTAGATAATTGTATGCCCGCGGCTTTCAATATACAGTATCTGGTCTGCATCCAGCCGGATCATCTTGCTCTCCTGTATCAGATGTATATAGAACTTGGATTTTCCATGTACTTTTTTAACCGCATTATGCAGCACCTGGGAGAAGGCAAAGTATTGAATGGGCTTCAATACATAGTCTAATGCCTCGACCTTATATCCCTGCACAGCAAATTGCGCAGAATTTGTAATAAATATAATGATGACATTTTTATCCATATCCCGTATGCGCATGGCCGCCTGCATACCGTCCATATGCTTCATTTGGATATCCATCAGGATTATGTCATACTCGGATTTATATTTTTCGACAATTTCCAATCCGTCTGAAAATTCAGATACACTGACCGTTTCCGAAAAATCGCTTTGATACTGATCAATGTACTTTCCGAGTTGACTGCGATACCCTGTATCATCCTCTACGATTGCTATGCGTATCATGGTAAATCCCCGTTTCGTGATCCGATGCAGCTTACCCGCCAAATATGGCAATCGCCTTGCATCAACTGATATTGTGCGTTTCTGTCTTGCCTTACCGTATATTTCCTATGCCGATTGTTCAGATTATACTCTTTTTCCCTTCCTTTTGTAAAGCTACAGAACGGTGCAGACATATTGCTCTTTTTTCCTGCGGGCAGGTTTATTTGCCTTATTGCAGCCCACCCCGCCAATACCTTTTCTGAATTAACGCTCAGGTTGTTTGGGGTCGTTCCACCACAAAACGGAGGCCTTCCTCCCCTGTTTTCCCGTTTGGCACAAAGCCGCATTTTTCCAATATGCGCTGGGATGCGCGGTTGTCCGGGTCGGTTTCCGCCTCCACAAAATCCACATCTTGCTGCGCAAATGCCCACCGGATCATGCCTTGAACCGCCTCGGTCATATAGCCGTTTCCTTCGTAGGAAGGCAAAATGCCGTAGCCTATCTCAACAGTGCGGTCTTTAGCAGGCCCGCTGCTATTCAGCAGCATCTGGTACAGGCGCAGCGCTACATTGCCCGCGAAGTGAACATCCTTAGGCAACACCGCACAATTCCCGCCTTGCGGCTTAAGCACCGCTCCGGCAGCTGCGGCACGGCATCTGCGTTGCCAAAATGCTCGATAATGTCGAGTTGCGGTACCCGCATCGTGCTTCGGGGGCAAA
>ENA-OPZM01000259-OPZM01000259.1-human-gut-metagenome-genome-assembly--contig:-NODE-259-length-23378-cov-2.044299_pt1 | contig 23378 bp, 27 predicted proteins | sample MGYA00242478_ERZ504493 | MGnify/ENA primary metagenome ERZ504493 (study PRJEB26092, sample SAMD00036227) | human gut metagenome | host: Homo sapiens | study: EMG produced TPA metagenomics assembly of... | reverse complement strand
AGCTCGATTGCCATTTCTTTCGGCAGACCGCACTGGTAAATCTTCAGTTCCGGTCCTACGACGATAACAGAACGTCCGGAGTAGTCAACTCGTTTACCAAGAAGGTTCTGACGGAAACGTCCGGATTTACCTTTCAGCATGTCGGACAGAGATTTCAGAGGACGGTTTCCAGGACCGGTTACCGGACGGCCGCGGCGGCCGTTGTCGATCAGGGCATCAACTGCTCCTGGAGCATACGTTTCTCGTTGCGCACGATGATATCCGGTGCACCGAGCTCCAGCAGTCTCTTCAGACGGTTGTTACGGTTGATGATACGGCGGTACAGGTCATTCAGGTCAGATGTTGCAAAACGTCCTCCGTCAAGCTGTACCATAGGACGCAGATCCGGCGGAATAACCGGAACCGCATCAAGAATCATCCACTCCGGACGGTTTCCGGACTCACGGAATGCCTCAACAACCTCAAGTCTCTTGATGATGCGGGCTCTCTTCTGTCCGGTAGAATCTTTAAGACCTGCCTTTAATTCAGCAGACTCTTTTTCCAGATCGATTGCCATCAGAAGCTCTTTGATGGATTCCGCACCCATACCTGCACGGAAGCTGTTTCCGAACTCCTCTCTGGCATCCTGGTATTCTTTCTCGGTCAGAACCTGTTTGTACTGTAATTTGGTATCGCCTGCATCAAGAACGATGTAGTTTGCGAAATACAGAACCTTTTCCAGAGTTCTCGGAGACAGATCCAGGATCAGTCCCATACGGGACGGAATTCCTTTGAAATACCAGATGTGGGATACCGGAGCTGCCAGCTCAATGTGTCCCATACGCTCACGGCGCACACTGGATTTTGTTACTTCTACGCCGCATCGGTCGCAGATTACGCCTTTGTAGCGAATTTTCTTATATTTACCGCAATGGCACTCCCAGTCTTTGCTTGGTCCGAAGATTCTTTCGCAGAACAGACCGTCTTTTTCCGGTTTCAGCGTTCTGTAGTTGATGGTCTCCGGTTTTTTTACCTCGCCATGGGACCACTCCCGGATTTTCTCCGGGGAGGCAAGTCCTATTTTGATGGCATCAAAGCTCATCTGGTAATTTTCTTTTTTTGCTGTTTCTGGCATTTGATTACCCCTTTCCTCGCAAAGCAAGATCTACAAGTTACATGTCATCATCTGAACTTTCATCCAGATCAAGATAAGAGTCTTCTTCTTCATCCTCTTCCACATCTACCATTTCTTCTCCGTCAAATTCTTTCTTGGAGAATCCATAGTCACCAAATCTCTCGTCCTCTCTGTCAGAGTAACGGTCTCCCTCGATGATGTGGTTCAGGTTGGTATCACCGTAATCAACTGATTCCATAATTTTAACTTCGGTATTGTCATCACGCAGTACGCGGACATCGAGTGCCAGGGACTGCAGCTCTTTCAACAATACTTTGAAGGATTCCGGAATACCAGGCTCCGGAATATTGTCGCCCTTGATGATGGCTTCGTATGTCTTCACACGGCCAACCACATCGTCAGACTTCACAGTCAGGATCTCCTGCAGCGTGTAGGATGCACCGTACGCCTCAAGAGCCAAACCTCCATCTCTCCGAAACGCTGTCCACCGAACTGAGCTTTACCACCCAGAGGCTGCTGTGTAACGAGGGAGTATGGGCCGGTAGAACGGGCATGAATCTTATCGTCTACCAGGTGATGCAGTTTCAGGTAATGCATGTGTCCGATTGTCGTTCTTCCATCGAACGGCTCACCGGTACGTCCGTCGCGAAGCTGTACCTTACCGTCTCTTGCGATATCAACACCCTTCCACAGTTCTCTGTGATCCAGATGCTCTTCCAGATACTGATATACTTCCGGAAGCAGAATATCTTTATATTTCTCGGAGAATGCATCCCATTCCATGTTTACATAATCGTTTGCCAGTTCCAGGGTATCCTGAATATCTTTCTCGTTTGCGCCGTCGAAAATCGGGGTGGATACGTTAAATCCAGCGCTGCTGCTGCAAGGCTCAAGTGGATCTCCAGCACCTGTCCGATGTTCATACGGGACGGCACACCCAGAGGATTCAGCACGATGTCCAGCGGACGTCCGTTCGGCAGGAACGGCATATCCTCTACCGGAAGTACACGGGAAACGACACCCTTGTTACCATGACGACCAGCCATCTTATCGCCGACAGAGATTTTTCTCTTCTGTGCGATGTAGATGCGGACTGCCTGGTTTACTCCAGGAGAAAGTTCGTCGCCGTTTTCACGGGTAAATACTTTGGCGTCCACGATGATACCATACTCACCGTGCGGTACTTTCAGGGAAGTATCACGTACTTCTCTTGCTTTCTCGCCAAAGATGGCACGGAGCAGACGCTCCTCTGCGGTCAGCTCGGTTTCTCCCTTCGGAGTTACTTTTCCGACCAGAATATCACCGGCACGTACCTCTGCACCGATGCGGATGATTCCACGCTCGTCCAGGTCTTTTAAGCTTCATCGCCGACGCCCGGAACGTCTTTTGTGATCTCTTCCGGTCCAAGCTTGGTGTCACGGGCCTCTGCCTCGTACTCCTCGATGTGGATGGAAGTGTAAACATCATCCTGTACCAGACGCTCGCTTAAGAGTACGGCGTCCTCGTAGTTATATCCTTCCCAGGTCATAAATCCGATCAGCGGGTTTTTACCAAGAGCAAGCTCGCCCTGGTAGGTAGACGGACCGTCTGCGATTACTTCGCCGGCCTCTACATGGTCACCTTTAAATACGATCGGTTTCTGGTTGTAGCAGTTGCTCTGGTTGCTTCGCATGAATTTGGTCAGATGGTAAACATCTTTTGTTCCGTCATCATTGTTCATGCGGATCTCGTTGGAGCAAGAGTAGGAAATGGTTCCTGCTTTCTTTGCAACGACGCAGACACCGGAGTCTACGGCTGCTTTTGCTTCGATACCGGTTCCTACTACAGGAGCATCGGTGATCATCAGCGGTACGGCCTGACGCTGCATGTTGGATCCCATCAGCGCACGGTTCGCATCGTCGTTCTGAAGGAACGGGATCAGCGCCGTAGCAACGGAGAATACCATCTTCGGAGACACGTCCATGTAATCAAACATGTGCGGCTCGTAGGACTGGGTCTCATCCAGATAACGTCCGGAAACGTTCTTGTTGAGGAAGTGTCCTTCTGCATCCAGCGGCTCATTTGCCTGTGCTACATGGTAATTATCCTCTTCATCTGCGGTCATGTAGACTACTTCGTCTGTAACACGCGGATTTTTCGGATCTGATTTGTCAATTCTTCTGTATGGAGCCTCAACGAAGCCATACTCGTTGATGCGCGCATACGATGCCAGAGAGTTGATCAGACCGATGTTCGGTCCCTCAGGAGTCTCGATCGGGCACATTCTTCCGTAATGGGAGTAGTGTACGTCTCGAACCTCGAATCCGGCACGGTCACGGGACAGACCGCCAGGTCCAAGGGCGGAAAGACGTCTCTTGTGCGTCAGCTCTCCAAGTGGGTTATTCTGATCCATGAACTGGGACAGCTGGGAAGATCCGAAGAACCTTTGATTGCAGCTGTAACCGGTTTGATATTGATCAGGGACTGCGGAGAAATTCCGTCGATGTCCTGTGTTGTCATACGCTCACGTACCACACGCTCCATACGGGACAGACCGATGCGGTACTGGTTCTGAAGCAGCTCACCTACGGCACGGATTCTACGGTTGCCAGGTGGTCGATATCATCGGCATTTCCTGCGCCGTATTCCAGATGCATGTTGTAGTTGATGGAAGCGAAAATATCTTCCTTTGTGATATGTTTCGGAATCAGGTCGTGAATGTCACGTTTGATCGCCTGTTTGATCTCTTCGATATCGGTATTTTCCTTCCAGGATCTTTTCCAGAACCGGATAGTATACTTTCTCGTTGATGCCAAGTTCTTCCTCGTCAACATCTACCCATGCTTTCAGATCTACCATTAAGTTGGAAAGAACTTTTACGTTTCTCTCCTCTGTCTGAATCCATACATACGGTACTGCTGCGTTCTGAATCTTGTCTGCGAGTTCCAGAGTAACGGTGGTGCCTTTTTCTGCAAGGATTTCACCGGTTGACGGATCTACAACATCCTCAGCGAGGATCTGGTTGCGGATACGGCTGCGCAGTGCAAGTTTCTTGTTGAATTTATAACGGCCTACCTTTGCCAGGTCATAGCGACGCGGGTCAAAGAACATGCTCATGATGAGGCTCTCTGCATTTTCTACTGCGAGAGGCTCGCCCGGACGAATTTTCTTGTACAGCTCGAGAAGACCTTCCTGATAGTTGGTGGAAGTATCTTTGGTGAAGCTTGCAAGAATCTTCGGCTCTTCACCGAACAGCTCTACGATCTCTGCATTGGAGCTTACTCCAAGTGCACGGATGAGGACTGTGATCGGAACTTTTCTGGTACGGTCTACGCGGACATAGAAGACGTCGTTGGAATCGGTCTCGTACTCCAGCCATGCTCCACGGTTCGGGATTACGGTACAGGAGAACAGTCTCTTTCCGAGCTTATCATGTGCGATGCCGTAATAAATACCAGGGGAACGTACCAGCTGGCTGACGATTACTCGCTCTGCACCATTGATAACGAATGTTCCTGTTGCTGTCATCAACGGCAGATCACCCATGAAAATTTCGTGCTCTGTGATCTCGTCTTTTTCCTTATTATATAATCTTACTTTTACCTTTAACGGTGCCGCATAAGTAGCGTCACGCTGTTTACACTCTTCGATTGAGTATTTTACGTCATCTTCACACAGTGTAAAGTCTACGAATTCAAGGCTCAGCCGTCCGCCGTAGTCGGAGATTGGTGAAATGTCATCAAAGACTTCCTTGAGTCCGCTTCTCAGGAACCAGTCATAGGAATCCTTCTGGACTTCAATCAAGTTGGGCATTTCCAATACTTCTTTTTGTCTCTGGTAACTCATTCGCATACTTTTTCCGGTAGGTATCGGACGTATTCTGTTTTTCTCCATTGACGTTGTCACCCCTTGTGTTATAATATATTTATTACCGCTCATGCCTGAACAAAAGGTTTTAGGCATATCTTGCCATAATAGTGCATTTTCTAGATTATCATGTTTTTTCAAGTGTGTCAACAAAACAGATTGTATTTTTTTCAGTACAATCTGTTTTTTACTGGTTTTTCCGCCAGGACCCTGTTAGAATAGTACTTTAGATGTGATTGAAAACACTGAATTTTCAGAAAAAAGCCGCCTGTTTGATTTTATTTGTCAAATCAAACAGGCGGCTTTTTTATTTTATTTGTCAAAGCGGATATTCGCAATCCGATCCAGATTCCGCTTATGCCGCATTGAACCGTTCCTTTTAATGCTGAATATTGTCGGTCATCATGTCCATAAAGCTCCACGGCTTCAGAACTTTGTTGATCTCTGCAAAGACTTTATCGTCGTAGTTGTGTTTTACTTCGGTCTTTTTATCAAATACCATGGTATCCGCATCCTCTGCTTCTGTTTCCGGCCAGTGCGGGAGTCCCTCGTGATCCGGGGTTCCGTTCTTTGCAAAGGCGAGCAGGGCGCCAAAGATTTCGCTTTCCAGTTTATCACTGACATCCGGGATTCCGCAGATTTCTACGAGATCGCTATTGCCGAAGAAATACGGGATGTCGGAGCAGTGCCATGCCGGTTTGCCGTTCTGGAACGGGAATTCCAGGGCGAAGTTGTAGAGATATGCTTTGCCGCCGCCTTTTGCGAACAGTTTGGCAAGTTTTACGGTCGGCTCACGCATTGCGCGGTCGATCGCAAGAACATCTACGCCGTTCTTCTCCGGATATGCTTCTTTGAAAGCGTCCAGAACCTTTTCGGCATTGTCTCCATAAACCTTTTTGAGGATTTCCAGAATCTCTTCCGCTGTCAGTTTGTTCTTATCATAAGCTGCCGGTGCAAACGTTGCGAACTCGCCGTATACGGTTCCGATCATCATCGGAATCTGATGTGCATGCTCACGGAAGCCTGCGTCGAATGGATTTCCGCAGAAGTAATCGCCCTTTTTCGGGCCGCCGCCGATGTAGCCGCCATTCTGTGCGATAGCCGGGGATACCTTTGCATATGCTGCGGCAAGCTGCGGATACGGTACGGTTTCCAGCTGCGCCACATCATCAAAGCCAAGCTCTTTCATCATTGCCGTGACAATCTCTGTTCCGTCTTTTTCTCCTGCGCCGAGCGGATCCCCTTCCATCACACCGCTCATGACAAGGCCTTTCTGGAACAGGCCGTCTGCTGATGGAATCTGCATCAGGTCAATCACCTTCATTCCGCCGCCGGACTGGCCGAAAATGGTTACATTCTCCGGATCGCCGCCGAACAGGGCGATATTGTCATGTACCCACTGCAGGGCTGCCACCATATCGGCGTGGCCTGCGTTTGCGGAGTTTTTGTATTTTTCCCCAAACGGAGACAGATCCAGATATCCTAAAATATTCAGTCTGTGGTTGACAGAAACAAGAATCGAATCACCTTTCTTTGCGATGCTGACGCCGTCATACGCAACCTGCTCGATGGAAGATCCCGCTGCGTATCCACCGCCGTGGAACCATACGAGAACCGGTTTTTTGGCTTCCGGATCAAGTTTGTTTGTCCAGATATTTAAGGACTGGCAGTGCTCATCCTGCGGCCAGTAGCGGTGCGGAACCATAAGCTCGCCGTTCGGTGTATCTTGGTTCTGGAGCGGGCATACAAAACCATAGTTTGTTGCATCCTTCACGCCATCCCATTTGGACGGAACCGGCATCTGGAAACGGTCTGCGTATGCATACGGAATTCCTTTGTAAATGTAAACACCGTCATAAAAATAACCTTTTAAATCGCCGGATGTGGTATGCAGCACCGGCACGCCATCGTAATCAAATATTTTCCCCATTTTGAAATACCTCTTTTCTGTAGAATTTAGCATTTATGTTGTTTTTAGTATAAACAATATTTTCGTCCTTTTCTACTCGAATTGCCGCAAGATCTTCTTATATTGTTGCTTTTTTTCCACTCTTTCTCTGTATTCTCCCACCGCGAGTGCAATTTTTTGAAGATTTTACAGAATCTGCTCCACCTCAATCAGCGCCGTCTCGTGCGGCTCCAGGCGTTCCTGCACCGTGAGGCTGCCTTCCGGGTCAGTTTCCTGCTCCCAGACACGGTATTCCGGGTCCGCACTGTGGCACAGCATCGCGCGCTCCATCCGGTTCATCCGCTCCGGAGCTCCCATCCGCACCCACGCATCGTAGCTGCTGCCGTGCTCTTTCGTCACTTTATACAGCCGCAGGCAATATTTTCCCGATTCCAGTCCGGTCAGCTTCACTGAAAAGGTCCGGATTTCCCCCATATTGAATACGCGGTAACGATCCGTGCGGGAAATATTCACGGCATGGCGGTAGCGGTACAGCATATCGTAGTGAACATAGTTGTACAGGTAAATCTGGCTTTGGTTTTTCTCCGGCTCCGTGCTGATAAAATAGCCGTCCCCACGCTTCACCAGACGAGATCCCATTCTGCCGAGCAGCCGCAGCGCAGTGCAGACCGCCTTTGGAATGCCGTTCATCGTGAACAGCCCAAAACCTCCATGATACGTTTCCCGCGCCGGAAATACTTCATCCAAACGGTCATTGACCGAGAAATACGCAATTCCCTGCAGCGCCTCTTCATTTTCCAGAAGATTTTTAAACAGCCATGCCGCTTTATAACAGGTATCGTTGCACAGATCCCTCTGCCAGATGTTGCTGCTGCACTCATCCACCAGAACCGGCAGTGCACCAAGCCCAGCCTTCTGCAGCAGACCTTTTACCTTCTCCCCGCGGTTCCGCAGAAAATCCGGGTCGCGGCTCACAATCATATTGACGCTCTCGTTGTTCTGGATCAGATTCATTTTCTCCTCTTCCTCTCCATAGATCACCGTGCCAAACGAGCGGAATGCAAAAATTTCCGGCACACATTCCTTTTCCTTCATAGTTTCGATAAAGGCTTTGAGATGTTCCTCCGGTCCAAGACCAAAGGAAAGACATGTTACAAGATCCGGGCTCACACGTTTCATCTCCTCGTACGATGCTTTCCACGTCTCAAAGAACTCATCTCCTCCATCAATCGTGATCACGTCTCCGCTGATCCACGGGTTGAAAATCCAGCGCCGCATCTGGTTGATTCCATACCGTTCCCTTAGATGTTCCATCAGGTTTTTGATCAGCATGCGCCACTCAGCCAGATCTCGCGGAGAGCTGCTTAGCGCCGGACGCATCGTTCTTCCCGGGTCTGTTTTTGCCAGCAGCAACGGCATATGGCCGAATTCCAGCAACGGCTTCGCTCCCGTGGAAAGGATGAAATCGATCACCTCATCAATATAGTTCCAGCAGAACTGAATCTCGCCCCACATATTCCGCCGAAGTACGCACATATCATCATCAAGAATTCCTTTTACGCGGATCAGCTCATAGCCGAGCTCCTGCACCAGCTGTTCCAGCTCATCCTGCACCTCGCGGTTCAGCACACTTGCCGCATAGCCAGCATTGATCACGCGCTTCCAGTGGCCTGCCACTCTTGGTTTCCGTCCGTTTACTGCCGCTGTCACGGAAACGGCACTCTCATTTATCGTCTCAATCTCCTGCTCCGTGACCGCTGCATACTGCAGGAGACTCTGGAAAATATCATGGTCTCCCGCCGCCTCTTCCCGCTCTTTTCCTTTCTTTTCACGCTGTTTTACTGTATATTCCATCTGCTTCCGGTATTCGCTCGGTGTCATACCGCGGTATTTGCGGAATGCGCGGATCATCGCCGTCTCATTGACAAATCCATTGTGATAGGCAATCTCCGTCAGCGTTGCGCCGCTGTGCATTTCCTGTACGGCATGCGCCAGGCGCACCTGCGTCACGTACTCCCGAAATGATACACCGAAATACTGCGGAAAGCTCCGTGAAATATAGCACGGCTCAGATAAAGATGATCCGCCAGATCCTCCAGCGTAATCTCTTCCCGGCAATGCTGCAGAATATAGTCTGATGCCCGCTGAATGCGTTCCCTTCCGCCCCGGCCCTGTTCCACCTTTTCCCCGGATGTAAAGTAAAAAAGCAGATCCTCCAGAAGCGCCGTCACACGGCTTTTCATATAGATCGGTTGTTCCTCATTATTCTTGTACATCTCAAGAAAGATCCGTGCCATATCCCGCCGGATCAAATCAAATTTTTCCTGCTGATCTTCCATATAAAAAACGACTGACATTTGACTTCACATTTCAGCAGCTTAATGTGAAATGAATCAATCGTCTCCGCTGAAACGCAGAGCGACAGAGCAAGTCCGTCTTCGTCCAGATCCAGGTCACAGATCTGAAACCGGTTGATCGCAAAGATAGATCCCATCGGGAGATTGTGAACTTCCCCGTCCTCGTAGCTGACTCTTCCACTCCCACGAAGCAGAAATAAAAGTTCAAAATCCGGATTCCACAGTTCCCGTTTCTTCTCCGGCCGGAGTAGCCGAAAACGGAATCCCGGCATTTCCTGTTTTGTTCCTTTCAGCATCATGTCTTCGTCTCTGTTGTCTCTTTCCATTTCACACCTCATGATAGATTTTTTTGTTGTATGTACCACAAAAAGGTCCCGCAAAAAGATCTTCTCCTTTTGTGGGACCAATTTTTCGGTTTTTGTTTTAGTTTTTGCAATTATTCCTTCACCTTCAGCACCAGACACTGATACGGTTGCAGACGGATCGTTTCCTCGCCTGCCTCGCAGGTGTCATAGTTATTCAGAAGTACTTCTTCGATTGTGTCTGTAAATGGCAATGTAATGCCATCCGCAAGAGAAGTAGTAAGGATCAGAATATTATTCTTCTCATCCTTCCTGCGGTACGCCAGAACGCCGCTTACCGTCTCGTATTCCGGAATCAGCGTTCCGTAGAGGAAGGTTTCTTCCAGATCTTCACGTCGTCTTACTGCCACCATTTTGCGGTAAAACCACAGCAGGGAATCAGGATCTTTTTCCTCGGCCTCATAGTTCAGTTCCGTATAGTTTTTATTCACCGGGAACCACGGCGTACCTGTTGTGAATCCCGCCTCGGCAGATGCATCCCACTGCATCGGAGTTCTGCTGTGCTCGCGGCTCTCGCGGTTGATCTGCTCGAGCGCTTCCGCATCCGTTTTTCCTTCTGCAATCAGACGGTCGTAAATAGCAAAGGTCGGTTTGTCGACGAATCCTGAATAGACTGTTTCGGGTTGTCGCGCATGCCAATCTCCTGTCCCTGATACAGAAATACAATACCCGGCAGGAAGAAATTGGTGACCGGAAGCATCTTTTCGCTGTAGCGGTTCTGGTCCTCCGGCATCAGGAACCGGTCGATGATGCGCGTTTTGTCATGGTTTTCGAGAAAGTTGCAGAGCATGCCGCGGCCATCCACGATTTTCTGCGCCGCAAAAAGCTGATCGCGATAATCGTCAAACAGCGCCACGGTATTGCCCCATTTCGGGTTACGCACATTGTCGAGGGTGTGACAAAAATCGAAAACGGACGAGAAACTGCCGTTTTCCCCAATCACATCCTCCACATCCTCCGGTCCCATGTGATCGTACTCTCCGATCGTCAGCGCATCGTCGGTGCAAAGGTGCGCTCCTTCATTTCACACAAGATATCGGCAAGACCGTCTACATTGTTGAAATACTCGAACGCCATATTGTACTCGTCCGGTCCATCCGGCGGAAGGTTGGTGTACTGATAATTCTTTTTCAGATGGCTGATCGCATCAAGACGGAATCCGCCAAGTCCCAGATCCATCCATTTTAAAATCATCTCATAAATTTCTTCCCGCAATTTGGGATTCTCCCAATTGAGATCCGGCTGCTCTTTTGTGAAGATGTGGAGGTAATACAGGTTATCATATCCCGGTACTTTCTCCCATGCGCTGCCGCCAAAAATCGACCGCCAGTTGTTCGGCTCTTTGCCGTCTTTTCCTTCCCGGAACACATAATACTTTCCGTACTTTCCAAACGGATCTTTGAGTGCCGCCTGAAACCACGCATGCCGGTCAGAGGAATGATTCACGACAAGATCCATCAGGATGCGGATGCCGCGCTTTTTTGCCTCCGCGATCAGCTCCTTCATGTCCTCCATCGTTCCAAACGACGGGTCGATATCCATGTAATCGGAAATATCGTATCCATTATCCACCATCGGGGATGCAAACACCGGGCAGAGCCAGATGACATTGGCTCCCAGCTTTTCTATTTTGTCAAGATGACGGATCACGCCTTTCAGATCTCCGATTCCATCTCCGTTGGTATCCTGAAAACTCTTCGGATAAATCTGGTATCCAACCGTTTTGTGCCACCACTTTTTCTCCATTGCTTTTCTCCTGTTCATTTTGTTTTTATGATGCGGGCCGTTCTTTAGGTTTACCGCAAAACCTATAGTGTTTTCACTATATCACAAAAGAATGGATTGTGCTACTTTTTTCTTTTTGATTTTTCCTATGTTCGCCTTACCGTTACGGTTCACTGTTTTTTCATCAGCGGCAAAATCACGCAGGAAGCAGCTTTTCCGCCCATATGAATAGTCTGATGTGCAATTTTATTCTCCGTTTTTTCCGACCACAGCCCTTTCTGATTGCTGTGAACATGATACTGCGGGAAGTCGGAGGAGGAAACATCTACACGAATGCGGGAACCCTTTGGAATCGTGTATACAATATTCCACATAGTAATCTGCACCTCTGCCACGCTGCCCGGTTCATAGGCCCCAGCCTCTGTTTTTCCCTGCTCCAGCGTTGCAATCGAGGAACGAATGTTGTAAGCTTTTCCCTCCGGCGTCACTTCCATGATTTTCGCTGTGAATGCCGTATCCTCGCAATCACTTTCCACGAACAGACGGACGGAAGCTTTTCCGTTCAGCGTGAAAGTTTCTTCCAGCGGTTCTGATACAAAACTCAGGACATCCTCACGATAGTCCGGTTCCGGCTGAAGATGGCTGCCGATCTGCGGCATCGTATGCAGAAGAGCTTCTCCGCCGATACTCTCAACCGGAGTGGCCGGGTCAAACGTGTAGTTTCTCGTTTTTTCCCGTTCCGGCGCGTCTTCCCGCAGTGTTTTCTCATCCAGATACAGCGTCATGCTTCCCGCAGTTCCTTCTTCTCCCAGTTGGTCGGATACGATGTCAATCCACCGGTCCGCTCCGATTTCATAGGCACGGATCCGCTGTGTCGGGATTTCTTTTTGTTTCAGCGTCAGCTCAAACCATTCCAGCATCTTTGGAATTTCTTCATTCTGCGGGTGCAGCACCTCTTTATCTTCAAGACAAATCTGGAAAAAGTGGTTCCATGCACCGATTTCCAGCCAGCTGTGCTGTTTCGTCTCCTCATTCAGTCGCTCCCACGTTTTCATACTGCTGCCGTGGTGATGATCGTACCAGCCGCTTAAAAGATAAATCGGAACCTTCGTTTTTGATGGAATTTCCCGCAACTGTTTCCACCAGCCCGTCTGCCAGAGTGCCGCATCCGGCTCGGGCTTGTGATGTATTCGCGGTAGGACGGAACACGCTGTCCCCACAGCGCCTTGTCCACTTCAATCTGCGGCAGATAACGGCAGCTTTCGCGATAGTCAGCATTCACTGGTTTTTCCGCATTTTCCATCGACCATGCGGTCAGGATATCGTGGCGGAAGCAGCCCTTCTCGTAGGCTGATACAAAACGATCCGTTCCATAGTCCTCCAGAAACATTGCGGCAACTTTCCCCTCCGCGGCATCAGCGAACGCCCAGCCGGTCATGCTTGTGTAGGAATGGCCCCAGTAGCCTAAGATTTCGCACCACGCTGCTCCACAAGGTAATCCATGGTGTCAATGCCATCGTTCCGCTCATTGATGTTTGGCTCCCATTTTCCTTCCGACTGCTCTCTGCCGCGGCAATACTGGTAGACATACACATAACCTCTGCGCGCCAGCCCCTCGCCGTAGGCACGATGAATGCGGTCGTTGCCCGGATAGCAGGTGCGGGTCAGAATGACGGGATATGTTTTTTCTTCCGCAGTTCCATCTTCCTTCGGGAAATAATAGATCGTGTGAAGCTTCACGCCGTCACGCATCTCGATCTGGTTTTCTTTTCTTTCAAATACTGCACAGCTTTCGGAAACGCCGCTTTTCGCAAACTGTTCCTCCACGCGTTTTACCACTGCCGCCATAAAATCTTCTGCCATTGCCCTAAACCTCCATTTCCAGCAGTGCCATACCGAGTGTCTTTCCATGTTTGTCCAGCGCCAGCGATCTTGTGACACCGCCGCCGAGTGTCTTGTCGAGGACAAAGTTCAGCGCATGGATTCCGTCCAGTTCGTAGCGGGTTACTTTTCCGTGACAGATTTCGCGGAAGTATTCTGCTACGCGTGCTTCTGTTACTTTTTCTTTCAGCATTTCATAATTGTTCTCATCATATGGGATCACCGAAATATTGGAGATCTCGCCTTTATCTCCTGTTCTTGCATGTGCAATCTCTTTTAATTTCATCGCCTTATACCTCCCGGAATGTAACTTTTGCTTCTACTGCATCGCGCGGCACAAAAATTGAGCAGACCGAGACAATCTCGGACACCCGTTTCACTGCTCCGCCGCCTCCTGCGGGACCGTTGGTATAGAGAGCCTCCACCTCGTTTGCCAGCAGAACGGCATTTTTCCGGTCTTTCGTTCTGCCTGCGGCGCGGAGGCGCACTTCACACGGAGTTCCACTTCCGATCTCCTTGGAAATTGCATCACGATACAGGGAATTGCATCCGATAAAATCAGTACGGTACTCTTCCAGTTCGATGCCTGTCAGTGCAATCCGCTTCTCCAGAATCTCCGCCGCCAGCTCCGCCCGTGCATACAGTTGCTTCCGCCGTAGGAAATTTCACCCTCACCGATGAAGCAGTCCTTGTAGCCGACACTCACTTTCAAAGTTTCCGGTCTTCCATGCGTTGTCGCATGCTCGGCGCGAACCTGGTTTTCCCCGATCTGCCGGAACGTCACCTTTGAAAAGTCCGCTGTTGCATCCGGGGTCAGGTAAGCCTTTGGGTTGTGGATTTCGTAGATCATCTGCTCTTTACAGGTATCCACACTCACCAGTCCGCCACTTCCCTCGACCTTTGTCACGGTAAATGCGCCTGTCTCGTCGATCTCAATGAGCGGGAATCCAAGTTTCCACAGATCCGGCACATCCTTGTAGCCCGGATCCGCAAAATAGCCGCCTGTCACCTGTCCGGCACACTCCAGCAGATGGCCTGCCAGAACCGCCTGTCCCCATCTGATCCGGGTTGTCGTCAATGTTCCATCCGAACTCATATACCAGCGGTCCGATCGTCAGTGCAGGATCGGAAACGCGACCGGTAATGACAAGATTGGCACCCTCTTCCAACGCTTTTGTGATGCCCTCCGCACCCATATAGACGTTCGCAGAAATCAGAACATCTTTTTTCTTTTTTAACAGCGTGCCATCCTCCAGCACTTTTTCATTTTCATACTTATCCAGTTCGTCTGTAATATCATCGCCGGTCACACAGGCAATTTTCAATCCTCCGACACCCAGTTTTCTGGCAATTTCACACGTCCGTTCGGCAGCAGATACCGGGTTGGCAGCTCCCATATTGGTAATGACTTTTACTTTGTTTTTCTCCATCAGCGGGAGAATTTTTCCATTCGGTAGTCGAGCAGCTGGTTATATCCCTTCGACGGATCTTTCTCTTTGTCCTGCTGTCCGATCGCAACGGTGCGCTCCGCCAGACACTCGAAAATAATGTAGTCCAGATTTCCTTTTTCCATCAGTTCCACGGCCGGCTCGATGCGGTCTCCCGCGTAGCCTGCCCCGCTTCCGATTCTGATTTTTTTCATATCCAATGGCCTCTCTTTCTTTGATCTGATGTCATTGTAACGCAGATCCATGGCAGGTACCACAAAAGGGAACCGAATTTCTAAAATTTTAGAAATCTGGTTCCCTTTTTACATGAACTGCTTTTCAGCCGGGTCGGAAAATACGGTAAAAACATCCAATGCAATAGAAATTCCGGCATTCCGTTATTATTTCTTATTCTTTCATTTTATTGTATAACGTCGCCAGCGAAATTCCGAGTTCCTTTGCCGCTTTTCGCTTCCCCTCATATCCCGTCCGTACAGCAGCAGCGTATTTTGGATCTCCTGCCGTTCGAAGCGGCGCACCCGCTCTTCCAGCGTCATGTGAGCCTCTGATTCCCGTTTTTCAAACTGTACGAGACTCGTCACAATTGAGATGCTTCCGCGGATCTGATGCTCTTCCCAGATCGGATAAACACTTGCAAAGTATTCCTGCATTCCCTCTCTCCGCACCATTCCCTCGACCGGGATGCCGCTCCAAATAACTTCCGGAGCAATGGCAGATTTGCGGTAATCCGTGATTTTATGACCTTTCGCGATTTCAAGCGGAACGCCGATGAAATCGCTGTAGACTTGATTGAAGAACACAATCCTGCTGTGCTGATCGCAGATCAGGATTCCCTGCTGTAAAGATTCCAGAATGGAATGTACCTGCATTTCTTCTCCCTCCCACTTTCATCCATTTTGTACTCAAAAAAACACTCTCTGTGGGCTTCTTTCGTTATCACTGCAGACACCACGGGCAGCGTCGGCAAGGACTTTATCTCGTTGCCTCCGCCACAGTGCGCTCCTGCCCGGATGGCTTTTTACTTTACAGAAAAATTCAACGAAGTATCCTGTGAAGAAAAAAACGCACGGCAGGAAATCCCGCCGTGCGTCCATAGATTCTGATTTACGCTTAAATTATTTAAGAGTAACTTTAGCGCCTTCAGCCTCAAGTTTTAGTTTTGAGCTCCTCAGCTTCTGCTTTGGAAGCACCCTCTTTGAGAACTTTCGGAGCACCGTCAACTACTTCTTTAGCTTCTTTCAGGCCAAGTCCTGTAGCTTCACGTACAACTTTGATAACTTTAACTTTGTTCGGGCCAACCTCTGTCAGCTCTACGTCGAACTCGTCTTTCTCCTCAGCTGCTGCTGCATCGCCTGCTGCTGCTGCAACTACAACGCCTGCTGCTGCGGATACGCCGAACGCTTCCTCACATGCTTTTACAAGATCGTTTAACTCTAATACAGATAACTCTTTGATAGCGTCAATAAATTCTGCGGTTGTTAACTTTGCCATTTTATTTTCCTCCTTGGATATTTTCTGAATAATGTTCTCAGGCTGCGTATTTCACGCTGCCGCTTGAGGCTTAGGCTCTGCCGCGCCGCCTTTGGACTCTGCGATCTGGTTGAGGACGCGAGCCAGGTTTGCGATCGGGGACTGGATGCTTCCAAGCAGTTTGCCAAGAAGTTCTTCTCTTGACGGAACGTTTGCCAGTGCTTCCATTCCAGCTTTGTCGTAGTAGTTTCCTTCTACAACACCAGAAACCATCTCCAGCTTCGGAGCGGTTTTTGCAAATTTAGCGATGATTCTTGCCGGAGCTGTTGCATCGTCTTTGCTGATTGCGATAGCGTTTGTGCATCCAGGTCTTTGGTAAGAGACTCGAAAGCAGTACCAGCGAATGCACGTTTCATCATTGTATTTTTGTATACTTTGTAATGAACGCCTGCTTCTCTTAACTCTTTACGCAGCTGAGTATCCTGAGCAACGGTTAATCCGCTGTAGTTTACCAGCAGCACGCACTGTGCGCCTTCTACCTGTGCGCTGATCTCTTCCAGGACCGGCTTCTTCAGATCGATTTTTGCATTGATTGCCATGATTGCACCTCCTTGTAGTATTTCGTACCTACGCTTTGGAAGTATAAAAAAAGCTCTTCGCGAAGATTGGCGAAGAGATCTCAAAATTCCATAACATGAACCTTGTGTAACTTCTCCTCGGCAGGCGTTTGAAACTTACGCCTTGCGGCACCTGCTGTCTTCGGCGTGATACAGGTGGTATGATATCATATGTGAGGAGGGTTGTCAAGATCAAAATAGACTTTTTTTCATATTTGTGCAACTTCATCAAAATATGCGTTCTATTTTTTCAAACCGTTTCTTCCTATACCATGTTATACTTACGTTGTTGTCGCCTCCCAAACTGGCAACAGGAAGGGGGTGAGCGCATGTCTATACTTATTTCTCTTATCGTTTCCGTTGTAGCAGGTGTAATCAGCTACTATATCTGCAAGTGGCTAGACGGAAAACATGGTGACAATTAGCCCAGGCGGATGCCCTTCCGTAAAATAGGGAAGAACCCCCAGCAGTTGCCGCTGCTGGGGGTTCGCTTTGTGAACACATGTCACTTATTTCTCTTATCAGCTACATATACTATATCATATGCAGAACCGAATTTCAAGATTCCTCTCCCACATTTTTATTTCACTTTCACCAGTCGCACAGCCATATATGGTCTTGACGGCATGTCGATCGTGAATTCTCCGCTGTGGCGGCCTGCCGGGGTGATGGTCATGTTCCAGGTGTCGATGACTTCCACATCAAACTCCTGGCCTTCCGGCATGTGGAACGGGCGACGGCATGGGCGGTTGGCTCCGAAATAGTACATGATACAGTCTTTTCTCGGATGGCTTGCGCCGTTCGTGCAGCAAGTCTCATCAAAGAATGCCGGAAGCGGCTCCATATAGCTCCGTTTTCTTCCATAATGTCCAGCAGGAACTGAATACGCGCCGGGCTGCCGCCCCTCAGCTCTCCGCCGTGTGACCACCAGATCACACCGTTTTCATTTTCATACGTCTCGCCGTGCTGGCATATCCACCTCTGGTATATGCCTCCCAGAACCGGCGTGTCATCTCCTCGCCGCTGATATTTCCCCAGCCGAACGGAAGATTTCCTTCATATGCAATCTCATCGAGTACGCACGGTTTTCCATACTGCGGGCGCCAGATTTCCACATTTTCTGCGGTACGGTACAGATCGATTCTCTGCAGACTGCAGTGCGTGATCCATCCCCTGGAATGATCGTACATGGTCATACAGTTGTGAATGGAGCGCAGATGGCGGTACGGATCCTGACGGCAGACGGTTTCTGCATTGGACTCCCACTCGGATACCGGTTTCCAGCGGAACAGGTCAAATTCATTTGCCATAGCCCACCATACATTGTGGTATGCACTGAAACGGTTGACAACGTATCTTAAATAAAAGTTCTGCTGCTCCAGATTCATGCGGGAATAGCCCCAGCGGTCGTACGGATGGAACAGAATCAGATCGGCCTGGATTCCATGGTGCCAAGCGTGCGATCGTGTTTTCAATGTGTTCAAAATAAGAAGGATTCGGACGGGTATAATCCCATACTTCATCCGGGTTTTCGATCATGGCATCAATGCCGCCGAACATATTGCGCGGCGCTTTTTCCAGCTTCTCTGTCTCAAAGTCAGACGGAGACCACGGAGAATTTTCACGAATTTCAAACGGATACTGTGCCGGCTCTTTTAAATTGTAGACATAGTGCTTCGGGAAAACGCAGAAGCGGATCTTATTAAACGGAGAAGCAGCAAGGCTTTCATACGTTTTCTCCTGAGTCTCCTTACTCTGCAGCTCCCACACATAGCAGGTCGTACCGCACGGGTAGTATTCCTTTCCGTCATCGTAAGCAAAATGGTAGGTGTTTGCTACCCGAACCGGACCGTGGCAGTTTTCATCGGCTGCGCTGACCTCCACCGTCACCTTCGCCTCATCGCCCCAGCTTGTTACTGCGGTAATCTCATACGTTCCTTCGCAGGATGGCATAAAGCGCAGTTTGTATACGCCGTTTCCATCATAAAAGCCCTCGGCACGCTTTTCCTCTGCCTGGCCTGCCATCGTTCCTTTCACCCACTGCTCCGCAAACGGATTTCCCTCGGACGGTCCCCGGAAACCAGTTCTGCAATTCCATATCGTTTTACATATTCGGTATAAGACTGTAACATACGTTCCACCTTTCTAAAATAAGTATTGCTTCGTATCGTGATAATTTAATTTTACTAAATGTATTTTGAATAGTCAATCTTTTTAAATTAAATTCTTAAACAATAATTCAGTTATTTTTTTATCACTTTTGCCGATATCTATTTCTTTTTTCCTTGTATTTATTGACGTTTTTTCACTTTTATTGTAAACTTTCCCATAGAGTCTGCCGGACCTTTTGCTGAACAGTTCCGGCATTTTCTTTTTATCTGGCTCAAAATTCAGCATATATCTAACATGTACAGGAGAGGAGATGGTCCTTTGAAAAAACGCTTTTCCAAAATTTCCATACACTCACTTGGTTTTCGTATTTTTGTTCTGCTTGCAGTCATGATCGTCCTTTTTTGCGCGCTTGTCGCGTACAACAACACAGCCGCTTTCGGTCTGATGCTTGAGCGGATCCATGAGAACTCGGAAAATACACTGGTTCTGTACCAGAAAAGCCTGGATGAAAATCTTTCCCGCACGGAAACCTACCTCTATGTTTTCGCATTAAATGATGCCGATCTTCTTTCCCTCCGCGCAGCAGAACCACAGACAACCAACTGGTATATCACATTAAACCGAATCAAAAAAAGCTTTGAAAACGCAACGCCAAACTATACCGTAGACGGCTTTTTCTGCTATCAGGAAGCCACAGATGCCCTGGTCCTCTATGACCAGACCACCAACCGACACCGTCCTCTGGAACTATATCCGTGAAATCGCCAAAACAGAGGATCCGTCCTCTGTATGGAATCTCAACGAAATCAACGGGAAATATTGCCTTGTCCGTATTCTGAACCTGAACGGATATCTGCTCGGCGCGTACATTTCCACGGATACACTCCTTGGCACTCTGGTCGATACAAAAACGCAGGACAGTCTTCTGTATTTTTCCGATGGTCCCCTTCTTCTGCGCACCCCGTCAAACGATGTCTGCCTGGAGGCTCCCCGCTTGAAATGGCGACGATATCCTTCCTACGACATTGATGGAACCTCCTGGATGGCTGTTTCACATGAACTGAACGAAACACCGCTGTCGCTGACCCTGCTTTTAAAGGCTTCGGAATACACCAAATATCAGAGCAGCTTTTATCTTCTCGCCCTGATCGTTTCGCTCGGTCTGTTCGTAATCTGGCTGCTCCTGTCTGCTTCCCTGCACCGCTGGTTCTTCACCCGGTTCACATGCTGACGCATGCGCTGGAACAGCTCCGCGGCGGTGATCTCAAGGTGCGGATTCCGGATGACGCTATGCTCGACGAATTCCGGAAAATGACGACCGCTTTCAACGATATGGTCGAAGAGATCGATGATCTGAAAATCGCGAATTACGAAAAACAGCTCGCCCGTCAGAAGCTGGAAGCGCTTTACCTGAAGCAGCAGATCACGCCGCATTTTATGATCAACTGCCTGAACACCATTTATCAGCTGACTGAAAATAACCATGCGGACCTGGCACGGCAGATGCTTCAGAACCTGAGTGTACATCTGCGCTATACGCTTTCCTCCGGCCAGACCGTCTCGCTTTTAGAAGAGCTAAACCTTGTAAAAAACTACGTGGAGCTTTCCTCCATCCGCTATCCCGGCGCGCTGCGCCTGCTCCCTTCCTGCGAAGAATCGCTGCAAAATGCAACGGTTGTGCCGCTTATACTCCTGAACTTTGTGGAAAACACGATCAAATATGAGGTCGTTATGGGGAAAGTGCTGGACATGCATATCGATATCACCGCGCAGGAAGAAAATCAGTGTACCCGTCTTCATATCTGTATCTGGGATACCGGATGCGGTTTTTCCGAGGATATACTTGCCGTGCTGCAAAAGCTTGATACCTATGTAAACTCCGAGCAGGAACACATCGGCATCACAAACGTGGTGCTCCGCCTCCGCCAGATTTTTCCCGACGCAGCTTTTGCTTTTGGCAACCGCCCCGGCGCAGGCGCTCAGATTACCATTGATTTTCCTTACGTTCCCTTTTTCCGCATCGACGGATAACCGGAACAGCTAAAAATATGTTTTGGGAGGTTATTATGAACCTGTTAATTGTAGACGATGAATATTATACCGTCGAAAGCATCTCCAACAAAATCCGCACACTACGCCCGGACTTTTTTGAGATTTTCTGTGCCTACAATCTGACGCAGGCATTGGAAGCCTTTTCCGCGCATCCGATTGATCTGATGATCTGTGATATCGAGATGCCCGGCGGTTCCGGCCTCGAACTGCTGGACCAGATCCGCCAGGCACACTACGAAACCGTCTGCATTTTTCTGACCGCCTATGCAAAATTTGAATATATTTCCCGCGCTATGAAGCTTTCCAGCAGTGACTATCTGTTGAAGCCGCTGGACGACCATGCTCTTCTGGAAGCTCTTGACAAAGCCTGTGCGCAATGTGAAAAGCAGCAGAAGGACCACGTCAACACCCTTCATGCCAATTACTGGAAGGAAAGTGAGCTCCCGCTTGCGGAACAGTTTTTCCTCGACCTGTTAAATGGCAGTATTTCCTCTGCTCCTTCCGAAGTGTGGATGAAATCCGCTATCGCCGTCTGAATGTCGAACTGATTCATCAGCCCTTCTGTCCGCTTCTGATCCAGACCGGACAGACGAACTCCTTTTCTCCGACCGACAACCGTACCCTGTATGAATTTGCCTTAAAAATATTGCCCGGGAATATTTTTTTGAACCCGGCGAGCTGCCGCTGACGATCCGTGTGCTTGATGGTTTTTATCTTCTGCTTCTCCCGGCCTCCACACACTCTCGGGACGCCGTGATTGGCCGATGCCGTCAGGCCCTGACCGACTTTGTGACACACTTTCCGTTCTCGATCAACTTTTTCGTTGATCAGAAGGTCTGTCTCCCGGAAGACCTGCGAAAAGCTTTTCTTTCCATGAAAGCCTTCGCCGGAAAGAACGTCACCTACGAAAATCACGTTTTCGATCTTGCCGCTGAAACCGAAGCTCCTGTTCAGACGCCTTTTCAGCCGATTCCATCTGACCGCTGGTCCGATCTTCTCACATCCGGAAGAACGGAACAGCTTCAGATTGAGGTTTTCGCTTTCTTAAATCAGACGAAAAGCTCCGGCACTGCTACACGGGAATTTCTGACCGGCTTTTACTATCAGTTCCTGCAGCTGCTGTTTCGCCAGATGGATCATCCGGCAGCGAAGACGAAGCCTTCCGCCGCCAGATTACCGTTGCTTCCCCGGAGCAGACCTTCTCCTCGTTTGGTGCTTTACGAGAATGGATTTCCAACAGTCTTCTGCTGTTCACACAAAGCCGTCAGGCAGCCGCTTCCCAGGACACGGCTGTTGCCACCGTGAAGGCATATATCGAATCGCACCTCTCCGACGAGCTGGATCGCGATACGCTTGCGGCCATGGTGTATCTGAACGCCGATTATCTGTCCCATCTCTTCAAAAAAGACACGGGAAGTTCTCTCATCAACTACATCATCGACCGCCGGATTGCTCGCTCCAAGGAGCTTCTCGCAAAGGGCGAAATGAGCATCCGCGACATTGCCATCACCTGCGGCTTCCAGAATATTTCGTACTTCTCCCGCCAGTTTAAAAAATCGACGGGCATGACACCACGGCAGTTTAGAAATTAAAAATCCGGCCTTCCTTTTGCATATCGGAAAGCCGGATTTTTTGGATTCACTTACTTTTTTATCAGCTTCACGCCGCCAAGGGTAATACCTTTTACAAAGTTTTTCTTGGATTGAACGGATAAATGATCATGATCGGCAGAATACCAAGTGCTGCCATCGCCATACGAACGTTCCGGATGGATCTGGGAGAGGCCTTCGCCTGCCTGCTGCCATGTTGTTGGCGTTTCTGCGGTCAGCGCCTGATTTTACCAGTTTATCACCGTTGCTCCCCAGGTGAGGCCTGCTCCAAATCCTGCCAACACGATTTTCATTCCTTTCCTCATCATACCATGATTATTGACATTATCAAGCAAAATCGGCACACTCGCCGCAGAAATATTCCCACATTCCTCCAGATTGGTCGGAAATTTTTCCATAGGCTGACCAAGTCTTTTCGAAACTGCTTCAATGATCCTGTAATTTGCCTGATGCAGCAGGAATAAATCAATCTCTTCCAGATGTAAGCCTGCCTGTTCCACTGCGTCTGTGACCGCCTTTGGCACAGTCTTCACTGCAAACCTGTACACCTCCTGCCCATTCATGGAAACATAGGAAAGTGCCGTGTCACTTTTTTATAAGGGTTGTTCACTTTTCTCGCCATGCAGTTTAAGACATCGCCCCTGAACCCATCCGAGCCCTGCACCATGGATAAAATGCCATCTTCTTTACTTGCTGAAAGAACTGCTGCCCCTGCGCCGTCCCCAAAAAGCACGCAGGTGCTCCGGTCCGTCCAGCCCATCATTTTTGACAGCGTTTCCGCTCCAATCACAAGCGCATGCTGATATCCGCCATGTTCTAAATACAGCGCCGCAGTATCTAGTGCAAAAAGAAAACCGGAACACGCTGCATTGATG
>ENA-OPZM01000258-OPZM01000258.1-human-gut-metagenome-genome-assembly--contig:-NODE-258-length-23389-cov-8.383974_pt1 | contig 23389 bp, 30 predicted proteins | sample MGYA00242478_ERZ504493 | MGnify/ENA primary metagenome ERZ504493 (study PRJEB26092, sample SAMD00036227) | human gut metagenome | host: Homo sapiens | study: EMG produced TPA metagenomics assembly of... | reverse complement strand
GGCGTATGAGTCAACTGTTCCGGAGACGATTGAACCTGCGGAGGTTCATGCTCGTCCGCGTGATGACCATCGCACGCTGCGCCGGCGCTGCGCGATCTGCTGCTTGCCGATACGGCTGACGAGTTGGAGGTCATGGAAGAGGACGATGACCCATACGTGGCCCGTGTTGTTGAATTGCGCGAGCAGGCAAAAGTCGACCGTACGGGTGCTTTTGAAGGTTTTTCCCGTCTTGTCGAGGAGTTGGAGGCTAAGTGCGCCGTCGCCGAGCTTTTGGCGACAGGTCCGGTTCAAACGCAGTTTTGTGATAACCAGCTGGTACGCATGGTGCTACCGGTGTTGGAAGAAGACCGCTCTGTGCGAATCCTTCGTGCGCCCGATGCGCTGTACTTTGCCCAGCACGAGATCTGCAGCTTTTACGCCGAGCAAGAGGACTTTGAACGAGCGCTGCCCGAGGTGCGCCATCTTTACGATCTGGCGCGCTCGTCCATGCAATCGCACTTTGCGCTCATCAACGTGCTTGCGCGCCTGGAGCGCTTTGACGAGATTATCGAGGTGGCGCGCCACGGCCTACGTATTGCCAGCGATCGTTCTGCAATCGGCTACCTGTTCTATCGCTTGGCGTTTGCCTATTGGAATTGCGATCAGCTCGAGCTCGCGTTGGCGTGCTACCGCCTCGTGCCGCGCGGCGAGGAGTCAGGTAGCAACGCGCTGGAGGAAATGCAGGGCCTTATGAACGAGATGGGTGTCAATGAGCCGCCGACGTTCGAGGATGCGGTTGAAACCATCCGCAAGGCCGGGCTCGAGCTACCGCCGGTGCCCGCTGTGACCAACCAGCTGGCGGATGCTGCCGTGCAGCTGGTCGACAACGGCTTCTTTTTCCTGGCGCGTGGCTGCATCTTCCAAATGTGGCGCACCATGGCAACGATGAGCTCGGCTCCCTCAATCGCTCGCTGGGGTAGTAGCGAAAACTGCAAGGAGGAAAGGCCACTGGACAATTAGAAAATTCCCTCTTGCCCAACTTCGACTGTTTGGTTACTATAAAACGGCTGTTACGGAGAGCTGACCGAGAGGCCGAAGGTGCTCGCCTGCTAAGCGAGTATGCCCCAAAAGGGCATCTGGTTCAATCCCCAGCTCTCCGCCAGTATGACTTGAAAGAAGGGTCCCATTTGGGGCCCTTTTTTGTGCGGAGAAAGGAGGCTGGGGATTCGAACCCGAGAGGGCACGGGCGTAAGCAAACGCGAAAGCGTTTGTAGCCCGTGGCGAAAAGCCGCCAGGCTTTGAAGCCGGAGGCATGCGCAGCATGCCCGGACATCCCCAGCTCTCCGCCAGTACGAACTTGAAGAAGGGTCCCATTTGGGGCCCTTTTTTATTATCAAGAAAGGCGGCTGGGGATTCGAACCCTCAAAAAATGAGGCGCCCCGTTGGACGCCTCATTTGGTTCGATGTGATATCGCTTTGGCCCTACACCTCAGGAGCCTTGGCTACGGTCTCGCTCTCGGCTGTGAGCGGTCGGTTGTCGATGCGGCGGCCCAGGCGGTCGAGCTTCACGAGCAGCCACTCGATGGGATTGGGCCCCGTTCCTTCCTCGTCGGCAACCAGGTCCATAACGGCGATCTTGGTGCCGTCCTGCTTAAGCGTAACGCTGCCCACCTTGTCGCCAACATGCACCGTGCCCGAAAGGTCATCGTAGCTAACCTTTTCGGTCACTTCGCCGGCGAGTGAGAACACCGTTGCCTGTGCGGCGGGGTCGGCGAGCGTGGCGTCGATCGTCTTGTCCGTCCAATCTGTCTGGCTAATGCGCGCCATGAGCGGGTTGCCGTTGGCGGTCTTCTCCTGCGTGTTGGCGATCGCGACCGTGACCTTGTGGCCGTAGTACCAGTTGGCAAGGGTGGCGGTATCGGTAAAGCGCTGGTCGGTGGTGGTGGAGTTCAAAATAACAGTGTAGATCTCGTCGCCGTCGCGGTTGTAGGCGCTCGTAAAGCAATAGCCCGCGTCGTCGGTGGTGCCGGTCTTGCCACCAATGTTTCCGTCCTGACCGAGCAAAACGTTGTGCGTGTCCATGGAATGCGAATGGTCTGAGCCATCGGCGCCCGTGACCTCAATCCAAGAATCCTCGCTCGCGACGACTTCACGAATCGTATCGTCTTTCATGGCTTCCTGTATCATCAGTGCCACGTCATGTGCGGTTGAGTGCATGTCGCCGGCCCACTCATCAAAGTCCAGACCGTGTGGGTTCTCAAAGACCGTGCCGGTGCAGCCGAGCTTTTTGGCGCGCTCGTTCATGGCCTTCACAAAGGTTGCCTCGGCGTCTTTGGTCTTGGGGTCGATCTTTTTGCCCACGTACTCGGCAAGCACGATGGCGGCGTCGTTGCCCGAGGGGATCATTAGGCCGCGTAGTGCCTGCTCCACGGTGAGCTCGTCGCCTTCGAGTAGGCCGGCAGTCGAGTTGCCTACGGTGGCGGCAGCGTTGCTCACCGTGACCTTCTCGTCCATCTTGCAGTTTTCGACGGTCAGGATTGCGGTCATGACCTTGGTGATCGAGCAATCTTGACCTGCTCATCGGCGCCGCGTCCATAGTAGACGGTGCCGTCCTTGCCCATGACGAGGGCATTGGTTGCCTCGATATCGGGCAGGTTTTCTGTCGTGATGCCGCGGACGTCGGCGGTCTTGCCGCAGACGTCGTCGGTCGTGAGCACTTGGGCACCGGCAACAGCAGGTACGCCGGCAACAAGGGCGATGGCGCAGGCAAAGCCGGCGGCAAGCTGGGCGGGGCGTTTTGCAAAAGAGGTGAGGGACTTCACAGATTTCGCTTTCGACGGGATGGTCTCTTCTGGCACTAGAGTATATCGTTTGCCGGCGACGACGATCGTTGCGTGCGCGCATGGCCCGCATTCGTGCTCGAATGGGCGCAAGGGTGCTTAAGGTCGACTTAATCGCCCACGCTTGTTGTGTGTGGCGGGCGCCGCCTCGGGCATAATGGAGCGCGAGAGGAGCACGCATGAACGAGCGCATACTGGTAGTTGATGACGAGAAGGCCATCGCCGACCTGGTTGGTATCTACCTTACAAAAGAGGGCTTTGACGTCCAGATCGCCTACAGCGGGGCCGATGCGGCCAAGGCGATTCTGGAGCAGGAGTTTGATCTGGCGCTGCTGGATGTCATGCTGCCTGATATCGACGGCTTTGAGCTGTTGCGTACGATCCGTTCCAGCCATACCTATCCCGTAATTATGTTGACGGCACGCGATGCCCAGCAGGATAAGATCGAAGGCCTTTCGCTTGGCGCGGACGATTACGTGGTCAAGCCGTTCCGCCCGCTGGAGCTCATCGCGCGCGTTCATGCTCAGTTGCGTCGCTACACCAGCTACGGTAGCCGCGCGCAGGCGACCGAGTTGCCGACCCTCCAGCTCGACGGCCTCGAGATCAACCGTGACGCTCGCTCCGTGACGGTGGACGGTGCGCCGGTGCGCCTCACGCCCATCGAGTATTCCATCTTGCTGTATCTGGCCGAGCATCGCGGCAGCGTAGTGCCCGTGGAGGACCTGTTCCGCGCGGTGTGGAACGAGGACTTTATGCCCGGCTCCAACAATACGGTTATGGTGCACATTCGCCATCTGCGCGAAAAGATCGGCGACGATGCCCAGAAGCCGCGCTTTATCAAAAACGTCTGGGGCGTCGGCTACATAATCGAATAACGCCTTTGATGGTGGGGGAGTAGATATGACAAAAGACGATAGGCGGGCATTCGAGGTACCCGATCGACTCTTTGAATACGTAAGGGCGGTCGTTGACAACCGTGCGTTAGCGACGGTGCTGCTCTTTTTGCTGAGTCTGCTGCTCATCGGCATTGACAATATCGTTGGCATCTTGGCAGTTCTATTCATTGGCTTTTTGCTGATTGATCGATTCGAAATCGTTCGCCGCTGTGTGGTGATCGGCGGCGCCGCGTGGACAATTACGTTGGCGATCGGGTCCATGGCGCTTGGCGGTATTGGCGAGCCGTATTCTTTGACGCCGGCTTTGTGTTCAACATGCTTGGATTTGTGCTGGCGCTTGCCGTGTGCGTCCTGTTCTTCTGCGGACGCGCCCTGTACTACCAGGGTTACGAGCAGGGCGAGCTGCACGCCGACCGCGTGATTGCCGCCCGCATTCAGGACCGTCTGATCGATAACCCCGACACATGGGACAACATTGACGGCGACTTCCTCGAGGTCGAGGGCGCGCTCAACCGGGCGCGCGATTGCGAGCGTAGGGTTCAACAAGCCCTGCGTGACGAATCCCACCGCAAAGATGACCTGGTGACGTACCTGGCGCACGACCTGCGCACGCCGCTCGCCAGCGTGGTGGGCTACCTTTCGCTCTTGCAGGAGGCCCCCGATTTGCCGCTTGAGCAGCGCACACGTTTTACGGGCGTGGCACTCGACAAGGCCCACCGGCTCGATGCGCTCATCGAGGAGTTCTTCGACATCACGCGCTTTGATTTCCACGATATCGTGCTCACCCGCAGCTACGTCGATTTGGGGCTCTTACTGGCACAGGTGGCCGACGAGTTCTATCCCATTCTCAACGAACAGCATAAAGAAGCCCAGGTTGATATCTGCGAGGATCTGACGGTGCTCGTGGACGGCGACAAGATGGCTCGCGTATTCAACAACATCATGAAAAACGCCGTTGCCTATAGCTATGAAGCTCGATGATCACGATTGAGGCCAGACGTTTGGGTAACGGCGGCGTGCGCGTACGATTTATAAACCAGGGCGATCCGATCCCTGAGCCAAAGCTCAAGGTGATCTTTGAGAAGTTCTATCGCCTGGATGCGGCGCGTGCGACCAATCGCGGTGGTGCCGGTTTGGGCCTTGCTATTGCCAAGGAGATCATCGCGGCACACGGCGGTACCGTTGCATGTGAATCGACGCCCGAACACACGATATTCACCATCGAGCTGCCCGCCGCATAGCTAGCGTGCCCTTACAAACACTTGACAATGTGCTCACGTGCGTATGAGCCGCGATTCCTACTATCGATACTGCTGAATTGATATCGATATGGAGGTGTGCGGTATGACGGCTGCTGCGGCTGTGGAGCCCACGGAGCTTGAAGAACTCATGGAAGCGCAGGCCGAGGCCGCGCATGAGCGCGAGGTTGGGGATGCGACTCGCCCCACGGCAGAGGGTCTTGCCGCCTCGCCGACGCGCATCGACGTCGAGGGCATCGACCTGTTCTATGGCGACCACCATGCGCTCAAGGACGTGAATATCAAGATCCGCGACAAGCAGATCACCTCGTTCATCGGGCCTTCGGGCTGCGGAAAGTCCACGTTGCTGCGCTGCTTTAACCGCATGAACGACGGCATCAAGGATTGCCGCATCGAGGGCAAGATTGCGCTCGATGGTCAAGATATCCTGGGCGATTGCGACATCTGCCGTTTGCGCCAGCGCGTGGGCATGGTGTTCCAACGCCCCAACCCATTTCCCATGAGCATCTACGACAATGTCGCCTACGGTCCTCGCGGTATGGGTGTGCGCGACCGCGCCGTGCTCGATGAGCTGGTCGAGGACTCCCTTCGTCGCGCTGCGCTATGGGATGAGTCAAGGACAAGCTCAAGGAGCCGGGCCTGGGTCTTTCGGGTGGACAGCAGCAGCGCCTGTGCATCGCCCGCGCACTTGCCGTGCAGCCCGACATTCTGCTGATGGACGAGCCGACCTCGGCGCTCGACCCCGTGTCGACGCTCGTGGTGGAGCAGCTTGCCTGCGAGCTCAAGGAAACCTGCACGCTGGTGGTCGTGACGCACAACATGCAGCAGGCCGCGCGTATTTCCGATTCGGTTGCGTTCTTTTTGCTGGGTGAGCTGGTGGAGCACGCGCCTACCGCGCAACTCTTCAAAAATCCGTCCGATCCGCGCACGGCGGATTATTTGACGGGGCGTTTTGGCTGACGCTGTCTTTTACAGGTGCTTTTAGGGTTAAGATGCGGTCATATCGGCCGCAAAGGGGTTCAACATGATCTATTACGTCGAGGACGATGACAACATCAGGGATTTGACGGTCTACGCGCTGCGCAAGCAGGGAATCGAGGCCGAGGGCTTTTCGTGCGATGGCGAGTTTAAAGCTGCCGTGGCGCGACGGGTGCCCGATGCTGTGCTGCTCGATATCATGCTGCCCGACACCGATGGCTTGGCGATTATGCGCCGCCTGCGTGCCGATCGCCTGACGGCGACGGTGCCCATCATGATGCTTACCGCCAAGGACACCGAGCTCGACAAGGTGATGGCGCTCGATGGCGGTGCCGACGATTACCTGACTAAGCCGTTTTCGCTCATGGAGCTTGCGAGCCGCTGCCGCGCACTGCTGCGTCGCGGCGGCATGGTCAAGCAGGCGAGCGATGTGCTCAGCGTGGGCGACATCGTGCTTTCGCCTAGCCATCGCGAGGTGACCGTTGCCGGCGAGCCGCTTAAGCTCACCCTGCGCGAGTTCGACCTGCTCGAGTACCTCATGCGCAAGCCCGGCGTGGTCTTTACCCGCGAGTCGTTGCTGCAGAGCGTGTGGGGCTGGGACTTCGACGGCGGTTCGCGCACCGTTGACGTGCACGTGCAGACGCTTCGCCAAAAACTGGGCGAGCATGCCAGCGCCATCGAGACCGTGCGTGGCGTGGGTTATCGCCTGGCCGAGCCTTCTGCCGGTGATGGTGCCGAAGGCGACGACACCGCGGCCACCGCATCGGAGGAGTAACCCGTGGTCTTCGCCCCCCAGGGAAAACATACGCTGTCGCACCGCGTTTTTGTGACGATCTTTGTCTGCGCCATGGCGGTTATCGTGGCGTTTACGGTGCTGGGTGCGTTCTTTGTGCAAAACACTTTGGCGGATGCACGAGTGCCAATCTGGCGCAGGAAACCGAGCTCATTGCTGCCGCCCTCGACGAGCAGCAGGAGCCCATTCCGTTCTTGCGAAGCCTCGATCGCGAGGATCTTCGTATCACGCTGATCAATAAGGACGGATCTGTTGCCTACGACAACGAGGCGTCGCCTTCCACACTGCCCAACCATGGCGATCGCCCCGAGGTCATCGAGGCCTTTGAGAGTGGTTCGGGTTCCGCGGAGCGCGCAAGCTCTACACTCGACGAGATTATGCTGTATCGCGCCGTCACCCTTGATAACGGCCAGGTTGTCCGCTTGGCGCAGGCCCAGCCTGGTGTTGCGGCGATTTTGCTGTCGATGCTGGCGCCGATGCTGCTTATCGCAGCAGCGGGTGCAGTGCTCTCGTTTTTATGGCGCGCGTGAGTCCCGTGCCATCATCGCGCCGTTGCAAGAGGTGGATTTGGATCACCCGCGTCGTAGCTATGAGCACGCCTATGCGAGATGGTCCCCATGCTTGAGCGTATCGAGTCGCAGCGCCAGGAACTCAAGCGCCAAATGGCGGTGCTAGCGGACAACGACCGTATGCGCCGCGAGTTCACGGCGAATATCACCCATGAACTCAAGACGCCGCTTACGGCGATTTCGGGCTATGCCGAGCTCATCGCAAACGGCATGGTCGAGGGCGAGGACGACCTACGCAACTTTGGCGGTCGCATCTATCGTGAGGCGGGCCGCTTGGCAGCGCTTGTCAACGATATCCTTACGCTGTCTAACTTGGACGAGGCCGAGCGTGCAACTGAGGGCGAGGCGGTGCCCATTGGGTCCACGGAGCCTATTGAACTCTCACGTGCGATCTATGCGGTTGAGCAGCGTCTTGAACAGGTCGCCCGTCAGGCGAATGTGACGATAAGTCATGAGACCAAGCCTGTGGTCATCGAAGGCGTGTCGCGCTTGATCGACGAGCTCATCTATAATCTGGCAAGCAACGCCATCCGCTACAATCGACCCGGCGGTACGGTTACGTTGCAGTGCGGCACCAACGACGAAGGCCATCCGTTCCTCGCTGTTGCCGACACGGGAATCGGTATCGCGCCTGAAGAACAGGGCAAGGTATTTGAGCGGTTCTATCGCGTGGACAAGAGTAGGTCTAAGGCACGCGGCGGAACCGGCCTGGGGCTTGCCATTGTCAAACATGCGGCCCTGTATCATCACGCCGCGCTCGATCTGTCGAGCGAGTTGGGCGTGGGAACCACCATTACGGTGACGTTTCCCATACAGCAGGACGAGCCATTCGCATAGCGATACAACATAGATATTGATATAGACGCCGCATTTGACTTTCGGGTGCGGCGTTGTTGTGCAATTTTACGATTGCTTCCGACATTTTTACAGGAGAGCCTGTTTCTTATGTATAGAGTTTGGTCTCGGTAAAAAGATGCGATAACATACGGACAGTTTTGTCAATCCGAACTGGGGAAATGAAAGGCAAGCTGCATGACCCTTCTCGAACTGTTCCAGCTGCTGAAGAAGCACCTCAAGCTGGTCATCACCCTTCCGGTGGTCTGCGCGATCGCCATGGGCATCGTGTCCTTCGTTGCGATGGACAACACCTACACCGCGACGACGAGCATGTACATTCTCGCCAAGACCGACGATAGCGGTCAGATGAGCTACAACGATCTCTCGGCGAGCCAGATGCTTTCCAACGATATCGCCACGCTGCTGGATAGCGATAGCGTTAAGAGCGGTGCAGCCAATGAACTGGGCCTCACCGATCTGGATGACTACAAGGTGTCTGTTTCCTCCGAGACCACCACGCGTGTCATTACGCTTTCGGTTACCGGCACCGATGCCAAGGAGACGGCTAAGGTCGCAAAGGCCATGGCCAGCTCGGTGAGTACGGTCGCTCAGAACGTCGGCGCTGCCAGAGCATCAACGTTATCGACGAGGCTAAGACCCCCGAAGCCCCCAGCGGCCCCAAGCGCACGCTGTATATTGCCGTCGCGTTCCTCGCCGGTATCTTTATCGCAGTTGCCTATGTCGTTTTGGCAGACATGCTCAATACCCGCATCCGCGGTGCCGAAGAGGCAGAAGAGCTCCTGGGCATTCCCGTTGTTGGCCGAATTCCGGCTATGAAAGGTGGTAAATAGGCATGGCTAAGGCAAAGAACACCGATAAGCTCGTTGTACAGAATGCCGCCAAGACCCTTCTGGCCAACATCCGCTTTGCGAGCGTGGACGACCCCATTCGCACCATTACCGTCACGTCCTCGATTCCCAACGAGGGCAAGTCTACGGTTTCCATTAACCTTGCTCAGGCAATCGCCACGAGCGGCAAGTCCGTGCTCCTGGTCGAGGCCGATATGCGCCGCAGGTCCCTTTCCGATATGCTCGGCGTTCGTTCGCGCGGCGGACTCTATGCGGTCCTTTCCGAGCAGATCTCCATTGACCAGGCAATTGTCGAGACGGGTCAGAAGAACTTCTACTTCCTCGATGCCGAGCCGCACATTCCCAATCCTGCCGACATCATCGTCTCCCATCGCTTTTCCAAGTTGGTCAAGGCACTGTCTGCTAAGTTCCAGTACGTCATCTTCGATGCTCCTCCGGTCGGCACCTTCATCGATGCTGCCGAGATTGCCAGCCTGACCGACGGCACGCTGTTCGTGGTGCGCGAGGACTTTACCAAGCGCGAAGAGGCGCTCAACGCTATCGCCCAGCTTAAGAAGTCCGAGAAGGTCAAGCTCATCGGTACCGTCATGAATTACTGTGAGACCGAGACCAGCGAGTACTACTATTCTTACTACACCAAGGACGGTAAGAAGGTTAAGAAGGGCTCCGACGATCAGGCACTTCCAAAAAGGGCATCTTCACCAACCGAGCAAACGTTTAGTTGATTAAGGCTGACCTATGCGTGACATTCATTGCCATATCTTGCCGGGTGTAGACGACGGCGCCGCCGATCTCGAAGAGAGCTTGGCGATGCTCGAGGCTGCCAAGCGGGCCGGTGTAACCAGAATCGTTTGCACTCCTCACTGCCGTGATCCCTATTTTGATTACGACAAGATGTGGGATGCCTTTGAGCTGCTGCGCGATAACGCTGACGGTTTTCCGCTCCAGATGGGCTTCGAGGTCAACCATCGAAAGCTCGTTGAACTTGGTATCGATGCCGCGGAGCACTTGCATTTCGATGGGACCAACGAGTTCCTGCTCGAGCTTTCGACGCATGCCGATGCGTATGCGTTTAGAGAATACGAGAACACGATTTACGATTTGCAGTGCCGTGGCTACCAGGTGATCATCGCTCATCCTGAGCGCTATCGTGCGGTTCAAAAGGATGTAAGCGTGGCGGAGCGCCTGGTCGATATGGGCTGCAAGCTGCAGGCTTCGGCGGACTTTATTGCCGGCGGTCGCTTTGGTCGCGAGAAAAAGCCGGCACAGCGCCTGTTCGATCAGAACCTGTACAGCTTCATCGCGAGCGATGCCCATAATGTGGGTCATTACGACTGCCTGGCGAAGGCTCGCGCGAAGTTTAGCGTGCGCGGAGCTCATTTTCGCTAAAATCTGTCCCTAACGTTCGCGTTGAATGAAAGGGCAGCCATGGATATCCAACTTAAGACGGGATGCTTTGATGACGCGGCGTTGGTGCGCCGCGTCGTTTTTATGGACGAGCAGGGCTACGAGAATGAGTTCGACGCTATCGACGAGGATCCGAACTGCATCCATGTGACGCTCTATGTAGACGGTGAGCTTGCCGGTTGCTCGCGCGTGTTTCCCGAAGAGCTTGAGCGCGCGGCTGACGCAGAGGCTCCGGTGTCGCCGGCGTGCGATTTGGACGAAGACGTCGCGGCGGGGGAGACCTATATTATGGGGCGCGTGGCTGTACTGCCGAGCATGCGCCGTCGCGGTCTGGCGAGCAAGATTGTCGAGGCCAGCGATACGTGTGCGCGTGATGCCGGCGCCAAGCTCATTAAGCTGCACGCGCAGGAATACGTGCTGCCACTCTATGCCAAGGCAGGTTACACGCAGATTGCCCCGGTGGACTATGAGGATGAAGGCCAGCCCCATGCCTGGATGGCTAAGCGCGTAGATGGCAGATAGGGACGTTCCTTTTCTGCCGGCAGCTGGGGACACTCCTTGGCAATTGGCGCATCGGAGCGTTTGGACATGCAGTTTTTCGATTCCGTATGTATATATGCGCGCTAATGGGTTATAAAATCTAAGTCTGAACATAGCAGGTCTGCGATGCGGCTCGGGCAACCGGGCCGTTTTTGCGGACGGGGGTAGCGCGAAAGGACTGCACATGCGTCAATTTAAGACCGAGAGCAAAAAACTGCTCGACCTCATGATCAACTCCATCTACACCAATAAGGAAATCTTCCTGCGCGAGCTTATCTCCAACGCGAGCGATGCCGTCGACAAGCTCAACTTTAAGAGCCTGCAGGACCCGAGTGTCAAGCTCGATCAGGGCGACCTGGCTATTCGCGTCTCCTTTGATAAAGACGCCCGCACCATTACCATCTCGGATAACGGCATTGGCATGACCGCCGAGGAGCTCGAGCGCAACCTGGGCACCATCGCCCATTCCGGCTCCGAGGAGTTTAAGACCGAGAACGCCGAGCAGCAGGGCTCCGATGTGGACATTATCGGTCAGTTTGGCGTGGGCTTCTACTCGGCCTTTATGGTCGCCAGCCATGTGAAGGTCGTGAGCCGCGCCTATGGCGAGGATACCGCCCACGTTTGGGAGTCCGACGGTCTTGAGGGTTACACCATCGAGGATGGCGAGCGCGCCGAGCACGGTACCGATGTCATTCTGACGCTGCGTGAGAACGAGAAGCTTGACGCCGACGGCGAGGCCGAGACCTACGATCGCTTCCTGACCGAGTGGGGCCTCAAGAGCCTGATTCAGCAGTACAGCAACTATGTGCGCTACCCGATTCAGATGATGGTGAGCAAGAGCCGCCAGAAACCCAAGCCCGAGGACGCCGGCGACGATTACAAGCCCGAGTACGAGACTACCAGGAGCTCGACGACCATCAACTCCATGACGACCAATCTGGAAGAAGCGCAGCTCCGACGTTGAACAGAAGGATTACAACGAGTTCTACAAGTCCACGTTCCACGACTTTGACGATCCGGCGCGCACCATCAGCTTCCATGCTGAGGCACGCTCGAGTATGACGCCCTGCTGTTTGTGCCGGGCCGCGCGCCGTTCGATCTGTACAGTAAGGACTACGAGAAGGGCCTGGCGCTCTACAGCTCCAACGTTCTGATCATGGAGAAGTGCGACGACCTGCTGCCCGACTACTACAACTTTGTCCGCGGTGTCGTGGATTCCGCCGACGTGTCGCTCAACATCTCGCGCGAGACGCTGCAGCAGAACCGTCAGCTCAAGACCATCGCCAAGCGTGTGGAAAAGAAGATCACCGCCGACCTTGAGGATATGCGTGACAACGACCGCGAGGCCTACGAGAAGTTCTTTGAGAACTTTGGCCGCGGTCTTAAGTACGGCATCTACTCGAGCTATGGCATGAAGGCCGATGAGCTCGCCGACCTGCTGCTGTTCTGGTCTGCCAAGGAGCAGAAGATGATTACCCTGGCCGAGTATGCCAAGGGCATGCCCGAGGATCAGAAGGCCATTTACTACGCCGCCGGCGACTCGCGTGAGCGCTTGGCCAAGATGCCCGTGGTAAAGGGCGTGCTCGACCGCGGCTATGACGTGCTGCTGCTGACGCAGGATGTGGATGAGTTCACGTTCCAGGCCATGCGTGAGTACGTTGCCGCCGATATGCCCAAGATCTACGAGGACGATGCTGCCCGCGAGGCTGCCGAGAAGGCCGTTGCCGACGGTGCTGAGCCCGAGGTCGAGGATCGTCACTTGGAGCTCAAGAACGTCGCGACCGGTGATCTTGACCTGGCGACCGAGGACGAGAAGAAGGAGGCCGAGGACGCCACCAAGGAGAACGAGGACCTCTTTAGCGCCATGAAGGAGGCGCTCGGCGACAAGGTCGAGAAGGTCGCCGTCTCTGCGCGCCTGACCGATGCTCCCGCGTGCATCACCACCGAGGGCCCGCTTTCGCTCGAGATGGAGAAGGTGCTCCAGAAGGGTCCCGAGGCGCGCCCGACGGTATGCCCAAGAGCCAGCGCGTGCTCGAGCTCAACGCCAAGCACCCGGTCTTTGCCAAGCTCGTCGCTGCCCAGAAGGCGGGCGACACCGACAAGATCAAGCAGTACTCCGGCCTGCTCTATGACCAGGCCCTGCTGGTCGAGGGCGTTTTGCCCGAGGACCCCGTGGCCTTCGCGGCGGCTGTCTGCAACTTGATGTAGTTCGGGGATACGCACCGTAACTAGATTAGAACGAGAGTGGATAATCTCCCACTTTTGGCTCGAATGCGGGCTTGAAGTGGGAGATTTTCCACTCTCGTTTCCTTTTGAATGATCCCTTGGGGACGGAGGAAAGCGGATCACCGGATCAGGCCGACCCCCTCGGTGATCCGTTTTCCTCCGTCCCCAAGGGATCAATTATTTGTCGGGGTTGTGGTTTTGTGACCTGCTGAAATTTAAGATACTGTACAACTGTACGTTAATTCGTCTTCGTAGTATATTGCTACCCGCAAAACTCAATACCATTGTGCTCTGAGACGCTAAAGCGCCTACGTACAATGGTTGTCGATAGTACGATTTGATTCAACGACAGGATGGATGGCCCAAGCGTGAGTCTCGGCAGCAAACTATCCGATGCAAAGGTCTCCTTTGCGATATTCAAGCGCGACATTAAGCGACTACTTGTGAACCCCGTCGCCTTGGTGGTTACCCTCGGCGTGTGCGTTATTCCCTCGCTGTATGCCTGGTACAACATCGTGGCAAACTGGGATCCGTACGGAAACACTCAGGGTATCAAGATTGCCATCGCCAACAACGATCAGGCACCCAAAACGACCTGGTGGGTGAGCTCAACGCGGGTGATAAGGTCGTCGATCAGCTCAAGGAGAACGATCAGTTGGGCTGGACCTTCGTCGATTCGGCGGCCGACGCCAAGGAGGGCGTCGAGAGCGGTGAGTACTATGCGGCCATCGTAATCCCCAAGAACTTCTCGGATAACCTGGTCTCGATGCTCGACGGCAACTACCATCAGCCAAGCTTACGTACTACGTCAATGAGAAAAAGAGCGCTATTGCACCCAAGGTTACCGACACCGGTGCAAACACCATCGAGCAGCAGATTAACTCGGAGTTCGTCTCCACGGTGGGTGAGACCGTTGCCAGTATTGCCAAGGATGCCGGAGTCGATTTAAAGGACAAGGCAACCCAGGCTCAGGATTCGTTGGCCGGTTCGGTATCAGAGGCTTCTGACACGTTGGGCGAAGTGCGCGATTCGATTGGCGACATGAATGCCGCCATCGATAAGACGAGTGGTTCCATTGCCTCGGCAGATGCAGCACTTGCCGGTCTGCAGGGTCAGGCGCCGTCGCTGACGCAGGCGATCTCCCAGGGCAACGACCTGCTGGGCGAGGCTCGCGCCACGGCGGGTAACTCTGTCGCCTCGCTCTCCAAGGCGCTCTCGGAAGGCAGCCTTGCGCTCACCAAGACGTCAGCCTCCGCGAACGCTGCGATTGGCAAGCTGACGGGCACGATCACATCTACGACCACCCGCATCGACAACTCGCTCGAGTCTCTCCAGGCGACGATCGACCACAATAAGGCCGTTATCGGGCACTTGGAAATTCTCGTCAATGACACGTCAACAGGTTCCAAGGAAATTGACGCGCGCATTGTGTCGACCATCGATTTGCTCCGCGAGCAGAATGAAAAGCTTCAGAGCATCAAGGACGGTCTGTCTGCACAGTCGAGCGCCATGACGAATGACGCCGCGGCTGTCTCGGGTGCCAGCGACGCTATCAATAACGCAATCCAGACCGGTGCGACCAACCTTGGCCAGGCCCAGACGGACCTGGGTCAAAACGCGCTGCCGAAGGCCTCGAGCGCGCTTGATTCATTTGCCGCCGTCTCGGGTGATCTGACGGGAATCGTGTCTGGCCTCACGCCTACTATTGCAAGTGCGCGCGGTACACTTTCGCAACTCAACGCTACGCTCGGTCAGGCCAAGACCACGCTGTCCCAGACCGACGCCTCGCTTGCCAAGGTCCAGGACAAGCTCGCCACCGCCGCCAACGACATCGAGCGCTGCAGACCTCCGAGTCCATGGGCGAGCTGGCCGACCTGATGGGCGTCGACGTCGATGACGTTGCTGACTTCATGGCATCTCCGGTCGAGCTGACCTCCAAGTCGATCTATCCGGTTAAGAGCTTCGGCTCGGGCATTGCTCCTTTCTACACCAATCTGGCGCTTTGGGTGGGCGGCTACGTGCTCATCGCCATTTACAAGCTCGAGGTCGATCGCGAAGGCGTTGGCAGCTTTACCGCGCGTCAGGGCTACTTTGGCCGCTGGTTGCTCCTGGTGATCCTGGGCGCGTTGCAGGCCATTATCGTTACGGTGGGAGATCTGGTCATTGGCGTACAGTGCGTCAGTCCGCTCCTATTTGTGCTGGGCGGCATCGCCATCTCATTTACGTACGTCAACATCATTTACGCGTTGTCCACTACGTTTAAGCATATCGGCAAGGCAATCGGCGTCATTCTTGTCATCGTGCAGATCCCGGGTTCGTCGGGCATGTACCCCATCGAGATGATGCCCGGCTTCTTCCAGTGGCTGCACCCGCTGCTGCCCTTTACCTATGGCATCAATCTGCTGCGTGAGACGGTCGGCGGTATGTATTCGTTCAACTACCTGTTTAACCTGTGCATTCTGGGCGTGTTCTTGATCGTGGCGCTCTTTATCGGCCTGCAGCTGCGTCCGCTGCTGCTCAACCTCAACCTGCTCTTTGATAAACAGCTTTCCACGACCGGTATGATGATTTGCGAGTCTAACGACCTGCCGCGCGAGCGCTACTCCTTGCGAACGGCCATGCGCGTCGTGCTCGATTCCGATTCGTACCGTCGCGAACTGCTCGATCATGCGGTCGCCTTTGAACATCGCTACCCGTACTACATCAAGGGCGGTTTTGCCGCCGTGGTGGGCGTGCAGGTTCTGCTCTTTGTGCTTTCGACGGTGCTCGATATCGACAATAACGGCAAGATCATCCTGCTTGTCATTTGGATCATCTCGGTTATTGCCATCTGCGGCTGGCTTATCAATATCGAATATATCCGCGCGAGCCTCAATACCCAGATGCGCATCTCGGCGCTTTCCGATGAGGACCTGCGTCGCGAGATGCGCGAGCACACGGCCGCCATTCCTGCCGCCCGCCGCATGTTTGGCCTCAACGCCAGCGAGCGTGGTGCCAAGGGTGGCGATCAGTCCACGGGCCGCTTGCCGCATATAGGCTCGCACCATAAATCTCAGGGCAGCGACAGCTCAGCCACAAATGATGGAGATACCACCCCGCTTGGCAAGCACTCCAAAGGAGGTGAGGCATAAATGAAGAACATCCTGCATCTGTTTAAGCGCGATGTCCAAAACGTGTCTCGCTCCGTAATCGGCTTGGTTGTCGTGATGGGCCTCATTATCGTGCCGTGTCTGTACGCGTGGTTTAACATCGCCGGCAGCTGGGATCCGTACGGCAACACCGGCAATCTTAAGATCGCCGTGGTCAACACCGATGAGGGTTACGAGAGCGATCTGATCCCCGTCGAGGTTAACGTGGGCGAAAACGTGACCGCCACCCTACGCGGCAACGAGAGCTTCGATTGGGTTGTGCTTAACGATCGCGAAAAGGCTATCGAGGGCGTTAAGTCGGGCGCGTACTATGCTGCCGTCGTTATCCCCAAAACGTTTAGCGCCGACATGATGACGCTTTTCTCGACCGACGTGAAACACGCCGATATCGGGTTTTACGAGAACCAGAAGGCCAACGCCATCGCGCAGATCGTGACCGAGAAGGGTTCGAGCGCCGTTCAGAACCAGGTTAACGAATCTTTTACCGAGACCATTACGAGCATCGGTCTTAAGACGGTGTCCAGCCTGCTCGATTACATGAGCACCGACCAGGTCAGCAACTTTATCGCCAACCTGTCCTCGACGCTCGGCGATTCGGTCCAGGACCTGAAGGACGTTCAGGCCAGCGCAACGTCGCTTGCGGGCATTTTGAGCTCCACGTCCGATTCGCTGACGTCGGCGAGCGGCATGCTCAAGCAGACCGGTGCCGTCGATGAGTCGACAAAGCAGCTCATGGAACATGCCAAAAGCGGCATCGATGATTCCAAAGAAGCGCTTAAGGCGGCAAGCGATGCCATCGATGCCGCGATCGATGGAAGTGCGGGTTCGTTCGACAATGTGTCTGCCGAGCTCGCGAAGGCGTTCGATGCCGCGAACCAGCATGTCGACCTTACGGTGTCCCAACTCAACGATGCCGCTGCGGCCCTCAATGCGCGCGCCAAGGATATCGATGAGATGGCCGATCAGCTCCGCAGCCTTGCCGACCAGGTGAGCGATGAGAATTTGAAGGACGGTCTCAAGTCTGCCGCGACGTCGCTGGGCAGAATCGCCGTTGAGTACCGCAACAATGCCAAGGATCTGGCGGCCACCGCGAAGTCTCTCTCCGATAGCATGGCAGAGGTTAACAAGTCGCGTGCCGAGGTCGATCAGGCAATCGCGGATGCCAAGCTGGTATCTCGGGCGCCAAGATTGACTACGACTCTACGTTCTCGGTTAAGGCCAAGGAGCTCAAGAAGACTATTTCGGGCATTTTGGATTCGCTCAACGGTATCTCGGGCGACCTGGATAGTGCTGTTGCCGGCCTGACCGACGCATCCGGTTCGCTGGCAAAGGGCCTCTCCAAGGCTGCAAAGCTGGTCAACAAGGCTTCCGATCAGCTGGGTGAGGCGTCGGACAAGATCAGCGCTTTCAAGGACGAGCTCGACGGCGCCTTGATGTCGGATGACCTCGCTACGATCAAGACGATGATCGGCAATGATCCCGAGGGTCTGGCCGTGTCGCTTTCCGGCCCTGTTGCACTCGACCGTAAGCCGGTCTATCCGATCCGCAACTACGGTTCGGCCATGGCGCCGTTCTACACGATTCTGTCGCTCTGGGTCGGCTCGATCGTACTGGCGGCCATGATGAAGGTCTCGGTTGACGATGAGCTTATCAACGAGCTCATCCCCGTGCGCCTGCACGAGATCTATCTGGGTCGTTACCTGTTCTTCGGCGGTTTGGCTCTGCTGCAGGCAACGCTCGTGTGCGCGGGCGACATTCTGTTCTTTGGCATTCAGTGCGACAACCCGCTGCAGTTTGTGCTAGCGGGTTGGGTCGCGAGTCTCGTGTTCTCCAATATCGTCTACACGCTTACGGTTTCGTTTGGCGATATCGGCAAGGCGCTCGCTGTCGTGCTGTTGGTCATGCAGGTCGGTGGTTCGGGCGGCACGTTCCCCATCGAGATGACCGGCCCCGTGTTCCAGGCAATCTATCCGTTCCTGCCGTTCACCCACGGCATCAACGCCATGCATGCCGCCATGGCTGGCGCCTACCATATGGAGTACTGGGTTGAGCTGGGCATTCTGGCGAGCTATCTGATTCCGTCGCTGGCCTTGGGCGTCGTCTTCCGCCGTCCGGTCATCAAAGCCAACGACTGGATCATCGAAAAGCTTGAAAGCACGAAACTTATTTAGTGCAACAGCGTGACATCGACGAAACATCGAGGTTTACTCTGCCGACGCTTTAGTGGGCTGGATTGCGTGGGCTGCTTGGTTGTTGCTACAGTAGCGGGGCGTGCCGGGGGTCCGGTGCGCCCCGTTTTTATTTGACCATGAGGCGGCATGCAGCCATACGCGTGCGGACACCACGCCCAGATTGAGTGTGAGGATGTTCCATGGCCCAATACGCTGCCAACGAAATCGAAAACATGCCCGATAGCCCTGTGGCCCGTGAGGATTTGGGCGCGGGCGGTATTCCCAGGGGCGCCGGCGCACGCTCCCCGCTGTTCTGGAAAGTTTTGCTACTTTCGGTGGCGGTCATCTGGGGCTACTCCTTTACCACTATGAAGGACGCACTCGGCACCATTCCGGTGTTCGAGCTGCTCTATGTACGCTTTCTGCCTGCAGCGTTGGTCATGTTTGCCGTCTTCCACAAGCGCATCACTGCACATTTCAACGCTCGCAATCTGATCGTTGGCCTGAGTATGGGCGTGCTCATGTGGGCGGCCTATGCGTTGCAGACGGTCGGTCTGGCATATACTACGGCGGGCAAGAATGCTTTTTTGACGGGCACGTATTGCATCCTCGTGCCGTTCGCGAGCTATCTTCTGAGCGGAGAAAAACTCACCCGCTATTACCTGGGCGCGGCACTGCTGTGCTTGGCGGGCATTGGCTTGGTGGCGCTCGATAGCGTCGAGTTCAACATCGGTGACGTCATTACGCTGGCAGGCGCGGTCTTCTTCGCCATCCAGATGGCGGTGACCGCCAAGTACGGTCGCAAAATGGACATCAACGTTATCACGTTTTGGATGTTTGTGGGCAACGGCGTGCTGAGCCTGGTCTCGTCGCTGCTATTCGAGACCCAGGCGCCTCTGTCCGTGTGGACGCCGAACTTTATCGGTGTGATGGCGTTTCTCTCGGTGGGCTGCACATGCGTGGCTCTGCTCATCCAAAACGTCGGCCTGGCGCATGTCCCGGCTTCGACGGGCTCACTGCTCCTTTCGATGGAGTCGCCTTCGGGCGTGTTGTTTTCGGTGCTGCTGATGGGGGAGGCGCTCACCTCGCGCCTGCTCGCCGGCTTCGTGCTTATCTTCCTGTCGATTATCTTGAGTGAGACTCACTTCGATTTTGCGCAAAAAGCCGCGCCCGCAATTGTAAACAACTTGTTGCGCCGCCCTCCCGGGGCGGCATTTTTTATGCGTCGCCCTTAAAGTTGTACTTTGCACTTTACGCTATCAAAGTGCTTGCTGCAAAAACGTTACTGGAGGGCATCTATGGCACCAGCTTTGTTCGATTTTCAACCGCAACCAGCGCCCAAGGCTACCGCAGCGGCGCAGGCCGCTATCGGTGACGGTCTTGTTGCGGAAGCTCAGACTTTTGCAGACGAGCTTGCTGTGTGGCGACACGATCTACACCAGATGCCCGAGCTGGGTAACAACCTTCCGCAGACGTCCGCCTTTATCCAGGCGCGTCTGGACGAGATGGATATTCCCTATGCCGTGCTTGTTGACGGCTCCTGTGTCGTTGGCCTTATCGGTGCCGGCGCGGCAGCTGCTGCTCGGGGTAACGGTACGTGCACGGACAAGCAGGCCGGTACGGTCATCATGCTCCGCGGCGACATGGATGCCCTTCCCGTTGCCGAGGAATCCGGCGAGCCCTTTGCATCCACCAACGGCTGCATGCATGCTTGCGGCCACGATATGCATGCGACGGCCCTGCTTGGTGCCGCCCGTCTGCTCAAGGCTCGCGAGGCCGAGCTTGTCGATGCCAATGCCACGGTTAAGCTGCTGTTTCAGCCGGGCGAGGAAACTTTTGAGGGTGCCCGCGCCGCCATCGCCGACGGTCTGCTGCAGAACCCGCGTCCCCAGGCCGCCTTTGCCATGCATGTCAATAGCCAGTCGCCGCTTGGCTGGTGCTCTACGGCAGCCCGGCGCTTTCCGGCGTGTACGGTTTTCGCATTATGCTCCAGGGCAAGGGTGGCCACGGTTCCAGCCCCGAGATCTGCATCGACCCCATCACGGCGGGTGTGCATGTGCACCTGGCACTCCAGGAGCTCATCTCCCGCGAGGTGCCGGCGGCCAAGGAAGTCGCGCTTACCGTTGGCAAGTTCGCCGGCGGTCAGGCCGCAAATGTCATCCCTGATACTTGTGTGCTCGAGGGAACGCTGCGTGGCTTCGATGTCGAGCTCATGGAGCACCTCAAGGCCCGCATCGCGGAGGTCGTCAAAGGCGTTGCCACGACCTATCGTACGCCGGCGACTATTGAGACGCTCTCGGATGTTCCCCCGCTCGTACTCGATGACGATATGACGCAGGCGTCGCTTGGCTACGTGGCGCGGTGCTGCCCAAGTCCGCCTTCCTGCCGCTGTTCCACGCCATGGCGAGCGAGGACTTTGCGCTTATCTCGAGCGAGATCCCGAGTGCGTACTTTACCGTGGGCGCCGCTGTAACCGATACGGATGAGCATTTTGCTCAGCATCATCCCAAGGCACGCTTTAACGATGCCGAGCTGCCGCTCGGTGCCGCGGCCTATACCGCCGTCGCTTTGGGCTATATCGCCGACCACCGGTAGCACCCAACCTTGCTACTCGTTTGTTTAAAAAGGAGCAGTATGTCCCAGCAGCGTAAGTTCTTCCCCGGCTGGCTCGTGGTGGCTTCCGGCTTTGTCATCATGGCCACGTGCTACACGATTTTCGTTAACTGCATGAGCCTGTTTCAGCCGCTCGTCGTCAGCGACCTGGGCATCACGCTTGCGCAGTACAACATCTCCAACGCCATCTCCACCGTGGTGAGCGTTATCGGCTCACTTGTGATCGGTCATGTTGCCGATAAAGTAAGCGGTCGCGTTTTGGGCTCCCTCACTGTAATCGCCACCTCTGCCGTTCTTGCCGGCATGAGCCTTGTCGGTGAACTGTGGCAGGTCTACGTGCTCTTTTCTGTTTGCCCCGTTCTGTTTGTGGCCGCCCTGGAAGCCGAATAGATGCTCGTACCATCATTCGGTTTCCAAGGCGGTCACGGGCCTACGAAATGATCCGTTTTCCTCCGTCCCCAACAGATCACGTGATCCGAAGGGACGGAGGAAAGCGGATCGCAAACAGCGGCGGTGCGTCAGGCCGAACGAGTCCCCATACCCTCGTTCGGTCAGACGCACCGCCGCTGTTTGTGTTTGTGCCGTATAATGTCCACTACCTATGACGCGATACAAAAGAAAGGTGTTTGCCCATGCAGGCACAGAAGGCGGAGGGAACCCGCGACCTTATCGGCGCCGAGATGCGCGCTTGGCAAAAGATGCAGCAGATCGCTGCCGGCGTGTTCGAGCCGTTTGGCTTTAAGCCCATCGAGACGCCCGCGATCGAGCAGGTGGACGTCTTTGTCCACGGCATCGGCCAGTCGACCGACGTCGTGCGCAAGGAGATGTTCCGCGTCTTTAGCGGCGCCAACCTGGAGCGCGTCTTTGCTGAGGGCACCGATAGCAAGCTCAAGCCCAAGCAGCGCCTGGCGCTTCGTCCCGAGGCACGGCCGGTGTGGTGCGCGCCGTCGTGGAGAACAACCTGGTGCCCCAGGCTCCACGCCGTTTAAGGCTTATTATGCCGAGGCCATGTTCCGTGGCGAGCGTCCCCAGAAGGGTCGCCTGCGCCAGTTCCACCAGGTGGGCATCGAGTGGCTCGGCGCTCCCGATCCGGCAGCAGACGCCGAGTGCATCATCATGCTTATGGAGTTCTACAAGCGTCTGGGCTTCGATCTTTCCAAGCTCCGTCTGCTCATTAACTCGATGGGCGATGCCCAATGCCGTCCGGCCTATCGCGAGCAGGTCAAGCAGTTTATCCTCGATCACGCCGACGAGATGTGCGACGAGTGCCGCGAGCGCGCCGAGCTCAATCCGCTGCGTGCCTTCGACTGCAAGAACGACCACTGCCGCGAGATCATGGCCGACGCACCGCTGATGGGCGACAACTTGTGCGATGAGTGCCGCGAGCACTACGAGCAGGTCAAGCGCTATTTGGATGCGGCGGGTATCGAGTATGTCGAGGATCCCACCTTGGTGCGCGGCCTGGACTACTACACCCGTACCGTCTTTGAGGTCGAGGCCCCTGGCGCCGGCGTCGGCTCCATCGGCGGCGGCGGTCGCTATGACGGCTTGGTCGAGCTCGAGGGTGGCAAGCCCACGGCAGGCGTCGGCTTTGCCGTCGGTTTTGAGCGTGCGCTGCTGGCCCTGCAGGCCTTTGGCAGCGACCTGGGTGCCGAGGAGGCCCCGTGCGTCTACGTCGCCAATGCCGGCAAGGAGCTGCGCCAGAACGTCTTCGCCATTACGCAGGAGCTTCGCGCCGCTGGCATCGTGACCGAGGCCGACTACCAGGGTCGTTCGCTCAAAGCTCAGTTTAAGCAGGCCGATAAGGTGGGCGCCAAGCTCATTTTGGTCCTGGGTGGCGACGAGCTTGCCGCCGGCAAGGTCAAGGTGCGCGACATGCAAAGCCATGACGAGGTTCTCGTCGATCTGGCCAACGTGGTCGAGGCGGTTCGCGAGCGCCTGTAGCGCATGATTTTTGAGCTGTAGTGCCGCTGAGGTGCCCAGCTCATTGCGAGCGATTGTTACGGGGGTGTTTCGCTTTTATGCGGAATGCCCCCATTTACGTATGCCGCCCACCGAGAAATACGACCATTTAGGGCAAAAACCCTTGCAATGCAGAAAATACTGGTTGATTTTCAATCTCAACGCAACAGCCTGAACGGACCCCGCGTTCCGCAGCTAGCGCAACGCGGAAATAGCCCCCGGCACCTGGTCGTCGCCTCGTTTCCGCAGGTGGAGAGGCTGTGGAGGCCGGTGCCCCCATGCCGCCGCCGCATGCTCCGCC